>Ga0102962_1000855_pt1 | contig 12839 bp, 8 predicted proteins | sample SalPonF2_C_D2_MG_FD_84519 | JGI IMG/M metagenome (GOLD analysis project Ga0102962, IMG submission 84519) | Salt pond soil microbial communities from South San Francisco under conditions of wetland restoration - Salt Pond MetaG SF2_C_D2_MG ...
ATCTTGTTGCCGAACCGGCGGACGAAATCGACCTGTTCGGAGCTGATTTCCAGCGCCGTAAAGGGGATGCGGCGGATACGCAACACGCGCGCTACGATTTGTCCAAAGCGCCCGAACCCGGCAATGATGACGGGGTTGCCCGGTTCGTCGATGCGATCGAAGGCGGGAGGGTTCGAGCGCTCAAACCACGGATCAAAGAGCCTGGTATTGATAAGTGTCAGCAGCGGCGTTAGTGCCATCGAGAACGCCACGACCAGGATCAGCAGGTCGGAGGTGGCTTGCGGGAGCAGACCCACGTTCTTGGCCAGGGAAAACAGCACGAAGGCGAATTCGCCGCCTTGGGACAGGGTGAAGGCGAGGGCGCGCGCCGCTTTCGGGGTGAGCTTGAAAGCCCGTCCGACTACGAAAAGGAGCATACCCTTGATGGCCAGAAGGCCGAGGGTGATCCCGATGACTTCAAGGGGGCGTTCCACCACGAGCCCCAGGTTGGTCGTCATGCCGACGGCCACGAAGAACAATCCGAGCAATAATCCCTTGAACGGATCAATGCTGGCCTCCAGTTCATGGCGGTATTCGGAATCGGCTAGCAGCACGCCGGCAAGAAAGGCTCCCAGCGACATTGACAGGCCGACTGATTCCAGGGCCATCGCGGCGCCAAGTACGACCAGGAGGGCTGCCGCACTGAAGGTTTCCGGAATGCCGAAGGTCGCGATCAAGCGAAAAAAGGGCCTGAGGAGATAGCGGCCCACGAGAAACAGCCCGGCTATGACTATGACGGGAATCAGGAAGGCGCTCCAGCCCGTGTGGCCCGAAGGTTGGTAGAGCAGCCGTAATACGACTAATGCTGGAATGACCGACAAGTCCTGGAACAAGAGGATGGCGAAGCTGGTCCGGCCTTGCTGCGTACCCAGTTCCTTGCGTTCCGTAAGCATTTGCAGGACAAAAGCGGTGGATGACATCGACAGGCCGAATCCGGCGATCAGTGCGGTAACCGGTGGCAGCCCGAGCGCGAGTGCCAATAGCGTCAGGATGATGGTGGTAAGGGCGACCTGTACGCTTCCAGTCCCGAAGATAGGCCGTCTGAGAGCCCACAAGCGTCTGGGCTGCAGTTCCAGTCCTATGACGAAGAGCAGGAACACGACCCCGATTTCGGAGAAGTGCAAGACTTCATGGGGTCCCCGAATCAATCCCAAGGCCCATGGGCCTACGATGATCCCGGCTACCAGATAGCCCAGTACGGCGCTCAATCCGTAGCGGCGGAACAAGGGAACGGCAATAACGGCCGCAGCAAGCAAAACGAGAACCTGGGTGGCGATGGTGTCCACGTTCGCCCGGTACCGGAACCAGTGCTTAACTTACTGCAAATCCACGGAATAGGAACACCGGATTACTCGATAACGGAGCAGCCAGTTCGGAAAAGCAGGGCGACTGCCGTTCCATGGCTAATATAATTTCAAGAAACCTATCATAAGATACTGTAATAAAGTAATAAAACACATGTTTATACAAATCTTTCTACAAGGGCACTACTGGATGACTCGTATTCTTTATTTGACATAATATATCTTATGCGCATATTAATAATGGGCGCAAGGTAGTCGGAATTCGTGTTCGGAATTGTGGGTTCCTATCGGCCCACTCTCAAAGCGACTGGGCAGGTTTGTAGCCTGATTGCCGGGTAACGCGGGTTTGCGCTAGAGTTGGTTGCTCTATACGTGGTGTCAGATTGATATGGCTGGATCGAACGCATCCGCGCCGTTCCTCAGGAATCCAAACTACCGCGAATGCGCCATCGGTACTGACATTGCAGCGCCGGGATAAGACGTTCGCCGTTTTCGTGCTTGTCGCTCTGGTAGGCACGGTTTTGCTATTTGGTCTCGTGACCTGGTTCCTGTGGCGGGAATCCGTTGGTGCCGAACAGAAAAGGGTCGCGGATATGGCCCAGACGCTAGGCATGAATACCGAGCAACTCGTCGAAGGCGCCAAGAGTACCTTGGACAGACTGGACAGACTGCCCCAGCATTCCTGCTCCAAAGTACATTTAAAGGCCATGGAAAAGGCTGCAGTCGAGCATCCCTATATACGCGCGGTCAGCTACTGGCATGCGGCGAAACGGCTCTGTAGCGTGGGGTTCCTTCAAACCGCCCCGCTAATGCCTCGCCGGGCTGACCATATCTACAAGTCCGGGGTCATCGCCTGGTGGCCAAGCTCCCAGACGAAAGCGGACGGTGTGGAACTGTTCCTCATGCGCTATGGCAGCCACGAACTTGCCATAGACCCGCGTATGCTTCTGCAGACGGCGCCTCTGAAAGGCTATCAGATTGGACTTTGGGTGCAGGGCCTGCGCATGGCCGTAAAGCCGGTCGATGCAAACCTGCCGGCGCCCTCCTCGCTCAACGAGGGGCTGACGGTAGACCGGAAGCATGATCGGCTACTCTCGCGCTTCTCGCTCGACACGATATTTCCTATCGATATTGTGGTGGCCGAGCCTATGAGCAGTTTTTGGGATCGTTACCGGCAAACACTGGGGATTGCGGTTTTAGTCGGCTTGGCACTCGCAGGGCTTTGGGTATACGGCATCTGGCGGTATGGCCGCTACAGGATGAGCCTGACTGCTGAGCTGCGAGAAGCGTTGCGAAAGAACCTTATACGCGTGCATTACCAGCCGGTAATTGATCTGTCCAACGGCTACTGTGTCGGGGCTGAAGCGCTCGCGCGTTGGCGGCGTGAAGACGGCAAGTACGTCAGCCAGGAAGTGTTTATCCGTGTAGCAGAAGAAGCCGGCCTTGGTGCAATGCTCACGCAGCGGGTCCTGGAAACCACGTTGCGTGAATTGGGTGGATTGCTTCGGGAACACCCCAGGCTTGCCATCAACCTGAACCTCGCCCCCGAGGATTTAAAGAGCAGTACGTTCCAGGAATTCATGCGCATTTCCCTGGACAAGGCAGGAGTTGCGCCGCAAAGCATCAAGCTCGAAATCACAGAACGGGCACTGGTCAACAGCGCCGATGTACGGGCCCGTATACGCTCGTTCAGGGAATCCGGTCATCAAGTCGCGGTAGACGATTTCGGCACAGGCTACTCCAGCCTGTCGTATCTGGAATCGTTTGAGCTTGATACGCTGAAGATCGACAAGTCTTTCGTGAATGTGATTGGCAGGGAGGCCGTTACCAGCCATGTCATTTTTCATGTCATAGAAATGGCCAAGGACCTGGGGCTGCAAATCGTTGCGGAAGGAACGGAAACCCTTGACCAGGTACAGTGGTTGCAGCAGCAAGGCGTGCAATACGGACAGGGGTTTTACTTCAGCAAACCGCTTACCGCGGCACAATTCCGGGACTTCATTCTTGATATCCGCGTTAAGGTGCTCCCGCTAATCCCCGAAAACAGGCAGAGAGTCTTTTGAGAAAGTTGTCGCCTTACCACATGGATCGGGACGCACTTAAGCGTTCCCGAACGAAACGCAATTCCAATTTACCGGCTCTGGGCATTGCGGTGACGGCTACGGCCTTACTCTTGTCTGCATGCGCAGGACCGGCGGCAAGACAGCCTGCTGTCCCCTCCCCCTCGAAATCGAAGGTAATGGCCCGCCCCACAGCCTCACAAGCGACCGCGGCAACTCCTCAAACAACGATCCAGCAGCTTTCTGTCATGGTGCTCGACCCGAGAAATCTAAGTACGGCTCGCAAAAAACGCGAAGATGCCCTTACCCGTCATATGGACTCCGATGCCCTGACACCCAACAATGTTGGATACTACATGGAAGTCGAGGAAGCGGATCTGCGTCGACAGCTGTCCGCCGGGGCACACATCAAGATAGCCAAGAAGGACGCGAACATCATGATTGGTCCTATAGGCCGCGCCTTCTCCTCAGGTAGTTCACAGCTCGGAGGAAAACTTCGCACGGCCCTGGATACGATCGCTCCTGTTTTGATGGAATTCTCAAAGACGCTCGTCATTATCCACGCCTACACGGATGAGAGTGGGCCAACCGAATACAACCAGGCGCTTTCGATACGGCGCGCCACAGCCGTCGCACATTACCTGCTCAAAGCCGGCGTCTCCAGCAGTCGCCTATTGGCCGTGGGTCATGGCGAAACCGGCAAGGCAGTCTCCAACGGCACGGCAAAGGACCGCGCGAAAAATCGTCGCATATTGATCGAACTGGCACCGCTTGTTCGTCAGCGATCATAGAAACGGAGCACTGCTCCCAAATGAACTGATTGATCAAGGTTATTGGTCGCCCTTATGTGTTTATTAAATGGGCTATAATCGGGCCGCGATGCATAAAAGGAAGGTGATCGTTGGTTCAAGAAGATAAAAATGCCGGCATCATCGGAAATGGCACGGACCGTGTGTGCAGTGTATGCGCATGGGATCCGGAGTGCATTTCCTGGAACCTCGGGCAAGGTGACTATGACAAGCTAGCAAGTTTAGTGTCGCATCCGCCGGTACTCGAAGAAGGGAAGCATCTATTCCAGGCAGGCGATGACCTCACGGCGGTATATGCCGTAAGAACGGGAGCGTTCAAAACTTACGCCTTCAATTCCGATGGCCAGGAATATGTTCTCGGCTTTGCCTTTCCCGGCGAGCTCGTCGGTTTCGACGGCGTATATTCGAGGCGCCATGGCTGCAATGCCATGGCTGTAGAAGACAGCTCTGTTTGCGCACTACCCTACTTCAACCTCGCTTCCCTCATGGAAGCATCAGCGATGCTGCGCGAGCAGATATTGAGGCTTGCCAGCCAGGGATTTGGTAACGGGATCGTAAATGCCCGCCTGACTCCGGAAGCACGATTGGCGAATTTTCTTCTGGATATGCATAAGCGGAGAGGCAATGGTGATGCTTCAGACGCCTTGTATCTTCAGATGTCGACGTGCGATCTGGCCAATTACCTGCGAGTCAGTGTGGTTGAAATCGAGGGTTTGTTTGCCTATTACAAGCAGGAAAAGGTCATCGATAAAGACGGTAGCCGACTCGAACTACTGGATCTGGATAGCCTCAGAGAGGCTACGCTGCAAAAAATCGCCAAATAATTGCCACATAGTCAATGACTTGCAAGATCACGCAAACTAAAGCAGTGTGTTATGCTGCCTTTGTATTCTTCACGCACCGAATCGAGGCCCGGGGTTATAAAGCTTTCCACACCTTTTAGACAGGGACCCCAGACCTGTTCGCGTGAAATCAATGCATTCCAAAATAGTCGAGACCCTGACGAATGCTCATCGCATGATGGAGCATGTTCTTACACTGATTCGACTGCAAGCAGACATGCTGCATCCGAAAACAAGACAAGAAGAATATATTTTTCTGCAGAAAGCTATCGGTTATATGCACCACTACCCTGGCCTGATTCATAATCCTGCCGAAGAACTCATATTTATGCACTTGCTGGATTCCGCCCGCGATTCAACTCAGCTGTGTATAAAGCTGACCGAACAGCATAATGAGTTCAATATTGTTGAAACTACGCTCTTTAGATATATCAGAGAAGCGCAACGTGGAGAAGTATCCGCCAGAGAGCTTATTCAAAAGCTGGTCGATACCTATTGCACAGAGCAATCCGAGCATATGATCATGGAAGAAGAAGAGGTTTTTCCTCTGGCGATCAATTTGTTGGGCATGGATGATTGGCTTGATATCGGTTACAAGTCCAATCTGGAAATGGATCCCTTGGGCGATCCTGATGTTCTGAGGCACCATGAAAGTCTTTACGACTACATCATGTCGCTCGATCTGAACCTGAGGTCTCATTGAAAACTGGGGAAACTTCCTCCTAGTGCACCACATGGAGTATCACCCACAGCGATACGGAGCTGATTGCTCCCCACAAGATGATCCCCTGCAATAGCGGCCTCCATCCCACGGCTTTCAATGCCCGTATGGACAGGCCCGATCCTATGAGGAATAAAGCCAATGTTAGTCCTTTCTCCGCGGCATCCTGTAGATAAGGGGCAGCATCGCTGACGCCTGGGAGCCAGGTTCTGGCGACAGAGGCCAGAATGAATAGCGCTATGAACCAGGGCACAGGAACACGAAAGCGCCGTTTCTGATTATCGGCCTCCGAGTGGCGATTGTGATACCTGGCTGCAACAGCAGTCAGAGGCACGATCCACAGGGCCCGCGATAGTTTGACTGCGGTAGCGGTCACAAGAGCTCCTCCGCCAAACAGCGCTGCAGCACCGACCACTGAAGAAATATCGTGTATTGCCACGCCCGCCCAGGTTCCGAACTGCTCCGGTGACAATCCCAACTGATGGCCCAGCCATGGAAAGAGGTACAACGCCACGGCATTGAGCATGAACACGGTACCCATGGCTACCGACATCTGAACTTCCGAGGCTTTGATGCTGGAACCCACTGCCGCTATCGCGGATCCGCCGCAAATGGCCGTACCCGAGGAAATCAACAGAGACGTTCCTGACTCGATACCCAGAACGCGACCAGTCAGCCACCCGAGTGCCAAGGTCCCGGAAATCGTGCCCGCCGCGAAGATCAGACCCTGCGCACCGACCGCGAGCATCGTGTGCAAATTCATTACAAAGCCCAGCAACACGACACTGACCTGGAGGCTCCAGCGGGAGGTGATCGCACTCAGCCTGGCTCTGGGGTTGCCCGTAACGACCGCTACAGCGATGCCGAGCGCCAAGGCAGTTGCCGGAGACGCCCAGGGGGTCGCGCAGAAGGCCAACCCGGCAAGCATGGCGATATGCGGGACAAGTCCCGGTATTCGCTCACTGTTGCCCGAACGGGCCTTGCCCGATGTTTCGACCGTATCCAGCGCCATGCTCTGTTCCCTGCTTTGGTGAGGCAACTTTAGCCGGCGTGATCAATAATTAAAAATACATTATTATTATGTAATCCATAAAAACTTCTTATGGCTATGAATACGCGGCAACTACAGGTATTTCAGGCAGTCGCCGAAACCGGCGGCATCACCGCCGGATCGGAGCGGCTTCATGTCAGCCAACCGGCCGTATCGAAGCATATCCACGATCTCGAGGAAGAGCTGCAGACCGCCCTCTTCGACCGCCATCCCCGCGGGGTCTCCCTGACGGCAGCCGGGGAAGTCTTGCTGCGCCATGCCCGGCGCATGCAGACGCTGGAGGAGAACGCCCGCGATGAGCTGGCCTCACTGCGGGGGGTCCGTAGCGGGCGGGTGGCGATTGGTGCAAGCACCACGATCGGAAGCTACCTCCTGCCGGCCCTGCTGGAGCGATTCCACCGTTCCCACCCCGGTATCCGCATTTCCGTCGTAGTGGCCAATACCCGTCATATCCAGCAGCAACTCATGGATTACGCACTCGATATCGGGTTGACGGAGGGCTTTGCGGAGCAGGAGGCCTTCGATGCGGAAGTGTTTGCCCGGGACAAACTCGTACCGGTCGCATCACCGGACTTCGTCCGCGCATACAAGCTGCGTGATCTTGCAGCATTGGGCGCCGCACCATGCATCCTGAGAGAGGAAGGATCCGGCACACGGGCTGTGGTGGAGCGGGCTTTTGCTCGTCACCACCTGAAACCCCGGTCCCTTATATCCCTGGGAAGCACCGAGGCGATAAGGCGTCTCGCCGGATCGGGACTCGGTTACGCGGTAGTCTCGAAGCTGGCCGTCTCGGAGGACCTGGCCGATGGCCGGCTCGTCAGACTGCCCATCCCCGAGTTGACGATAGACCGCCCCCTGCACCTGATCCGCCTCAAGGAACGGTCCATTCCGTCCGCGGTAAGTGCGTTCACGCAACTGCTGCAGTCTCAACCTGCCCTGGAAACCTGACGCCAGTTGCGGGCGGGCTGTAATCACCGAGTTATCGCGTGATGCGAGCCCTCTAGACGCCGAAATCCACCGAAATGCCCAGGTAGACCACCCGCCCCGGCGCGGGATACCCATAGCTTTGCATGTAGTTGCGGTCGAACAGGTTCCGCGCCCCGGCATAGGCCGACAGCCGCTGGGTGAACGCATAGGTTATCCGCGCATCCACCACGAAGTAATCGGGCAGGTAGGCTTTCTGGTCCGGGCCCCGCTTGGAGTAATAGACCTGGTCGGCGACGTAGTAGCCCGCCGCGAACAGGGTCAACCTTGATAGCGGATTGTAGGTTGCCTGGATGGCGAACTGGTGGCGCGGCTGGTACTGAAGCTGGTCCACAACGCCCGTCGAACCCACGTCCCGGGCGTTGAGGTAAGTGTAGTTCATGTCCAGCCTGAAGTCGCTGGCCGGGCGCAAGCCCATGTGCAACTGCAGGCCGTCCATCCGGTAGTGATTGAAGTTCACATACTGGTCCGTGGCCTTGTCCTTCTGGATAAAGCCATGCGCGTCGAGGAAGAACAGCGTTGCGCTGGTGTTCACCGAAGGGGACCACAGATTGTCGACGCCTACCTGGTAAACGTGCGCGGTCTGGGCCGAGAGGTCGGGATTGCCCGAACTTGGGTCGTAAAGTTCCTGCAGGGTCGGGAACTGGACCTTCCGTCCTGCGCTGGCCTTGAACGTGGTGGTTGGCGTCCAGCGGTATTTCACCGCGACGTCGTAGCCGGGAATAGTCTGGTTCGGGCCGGTATCCCTCCGCTGCCAGTTCTGCGATGCCCCGAGTGTCAGCGACACCTGGCGCGACGGATGGATGGCGTATTCGGCCATGAGGTTATTGGTGCGCACGTTGCGCTCCGTGTCGACGTTGCGGAGTTTGAAGGAGGTCTGGCTACCGCCGCCGCCGCCACCGCCACCTCCGCCGCCGCTACCACTGGCGACGTCGCGGATAACGCCCTGCTCTGTCCAGGTGGCGCTGTTGCTGTCGAAGCCGAAGATGAGGCTCTGGGACGGTGTCAACCGGACTGCCGGCTGCAGGTGCATCCCCCGCGTCCGCGCGGTCAGGTACAGCAGATACGTCCCCTTGACCGCGGGGTCCGAGATCGAATTGTAGGTGGCGCTGTCGTAGCGGTCGTCATGCTCGTGCCAGTCCGTCGCGTAGGCCCAACCCCGGAACTGGAACGCAGAAGCCGGCACGTAGAGTCCCGAAAGCTGGTAGAGGCTGTCCACGAGGCCATGGATGCGCTCGTAATTGGGTTTGCTCGCGAACGGATCCGCCTTGTTGTCGAAGGCGCTCGGCGGTATCCCGTAGTCGGCCTGTGTGCGCCGCACCGTGACGCCGATCTGCCCCGACGCCCCGGCCGCAAAGCGGGAATGGGCGTAGAGCGTATTCTGCTGACTGGCGCTATTCTGCCGCTGCCCGGCGTCCTGCAACGCAGTCGGCGTCCACTGCGAGGATATCGGGAAACTGTCGCGCGATGTGTGGTTCACCATGAAGAACGAACTCCAGCCGCGGCCGCTGCCGGCGACGGTCGCCGAGCCTTGCCGGTAATTGCCCGAGCCGCCTTCCGCGTCGATGCTCCCGTCCCAGCCATTGGGTCCCCCGTCCCGCGTGATGATGTTGATGACGCCTCCCATCGCTCCGCTTCCGTAAAGCACCGAGTTATCGCCGGTGGTCACGATGATCTTTTCTACGTCGGAGGTCGGAATCAGCGAGGGGTCGAAATTGCCGTCATAGGGGGAATTGACGGGTACCCCGTTGATCAGTAGCTTGATCTGGCGGGTGCGGAATCCCCAGATGTTGACGCGCGGCACGCCCTGCGCGGCCAGGCGCAGGTAGACGCCGGGCACCAACGCAAGGGCCTGAGCGAGGGTCTTTGCGCCCGCATTGATGATTTGACGGCGAGAGAGCGTCCAACTGAGCCCCGGCGCAGGGTGCTGCACCCCGGATTGACCGGTGACCACGATCTGTCCCAGTTGCTGTTCGGCATGCGCCCGCTTGATACCGAACAGCGCCAGCAGAGCGAGCAACGTGGCCGTGCGCCCTCCTCTGCGTTCACGCAACTGCTCGTGGACTTGCAGCGCCATGGCGCCGAGCGCCGCGCCCGCAACTCCGAACAGCAGATGGTAAGCGAGGAAATGCGGTAGGCCCATGACCACGTGGTGCTGGATGAACCACAGCGTATGGACCAGCGAAGCCGCAGTAAAAGCTATCCCACCAACGGCGGCGACCAGGCAGGAATTCCAGAGTCTGGAAGTCAGCCGGTCGAAGGCGATGTCGATCAACGCACCGGTGAAGGGATAAATGAACAGGGCCGCGATATCCAGCGGCGCGGCGCCGGGCCATGCCATCAGGACCAAGGTGCCGCTTATCCCGGTGACTGTCGCACTTCCACGTCCCCGTGACAGCGCCGGGGCGACCGCAAGAAAGGCAAGCCAGAGGAATCCCGAGTGTCCGGGCAGGTGGAGCGAACCGTGCATCAGGCACTGGGCAAGCCCGACCGTGACCCCGAGCCCGGACGAGAGAAGCAGCCCTATGAGTATCTGCCTAGAAACGCTTGATATAGTCTTTCGGAACCACGCGCCAACGGGCATGGGATAGGTCATCGTTTTCCTCCACCAGAAGGGCTGCCATGTGGACCCGGAGCACGGGCCGGGGCCATTCTCCCAAATCAATCTGTTCCCGGGGATCGTCCAGGACACGGCCGTCTCGCGTCTGCACGCAGTCTACGCCGGTTCCGGCCAGCAGCGATTGCAACGATAGTTTCGTTCTCGCCATTTCCCGCAATCCCTGCACCCATATGAAGCGGCCATCGACGCCCCCTGCCCTCAGACCGACGCTCGACAACGCACCGATAACGCCGCCGTGGTCACCGGTGACGCCCTCCAGATGGCAGCCGTTGGCTTCGGCGAGCTCGTGCGCATCCTCGGCGGTCAGGACCGTATCCTTGGCCTTTCTCCCGAAGTCCTTCACCGCGTCAGGCACATCGCTTCCCGACCGTATACAGAAACCGGCGTCAGAACCCGGCGCGCTTTCCTTATCGAGAAAAACACGGCAAAACGCTGCCAGATCCCGAATCGCGGCAGCCTCGCCCAGTGTCACGGCGAGACAGGCAGCGCTGTTATGGCTCGTATAGGGAATCTCGGGAGAGACAAACAGCTGGTGCCTGGTGATGCCATGAACCAGGCCGAGGCCCGTTTCGATGATCCGGGCCGCCAACTGCCGTGCCCGGAACCCGGTACCCCGGCTCTCCAGATTGTCCGTGTCGTCAATACCGACATAGACCAGCGATTCGCATTCGGCCGGACGCGACTGGACAGTCCCTGTTTTCATCTACCGCACCGTGGACAATGCGCTCATGCGTCCGCACGAGCCTTGCGGGATTCCAGTTCCTCCGTGTGGCCACCTCCGAAGCTCACCAGCGGTTTCGGCTTCCCGCCCGGTGTCACATTCACGGCACAGTACTTGAACTCGGGAATCTTGCCCCAGGGATCGAGTTCCGGATTGGTCAGTATGTTTGCCGCGGCCTCGTAAAAGGCGAACGGCATGAACACCGCGCGGCGCGTTACGCCGCTGTCAGCCCGGGCATAGGCCGAGATACTGCCGCGCCGGGTCGACAACGTCAGGGTGCCCCCCGGCTCGATGCCCAACTCCTCCATGTCCAGCGGATGCACCGAACACACTGGATCCGGCTCCAGGTGGTCGAGAACCCTGGAACGGCGGGTGATTGCCCCCGTGTGCCAGTGCTCGAGCTGGCGCCCGGTAATCAGCACGTACGGGAAATCCTCGTCGGGCACCTCGTCGGGCTCCGCCCACTCTACGGGCTTGAACAGGCCCTTCCCGCCCTTGCGCGGGAAAGACCCGGAGAACATGACCGGCTCGCCGGGGTCTCCCTCCTTGCGGCAGGGAAACACGACTGCGCCCTCTTTCTCCAGTCGTTCCCAGGTTATCCCGCCATGGCTCGGCATGCATTGGCGCATTTCCTCGAACACGTCTTCGGGACCGGAATAGTTCCAGTCCATGCCGATACGATTGGCGATCTCCTGGATGATCCAGAGATCCTGCCGTGCGTCGCCGGGCAGTTTCAGCGCTGGGCGCCCAAGCTGGACGACGCGATCCGTATTGGTGTATGTCCCGGTTTTTTCATGGAATACCGAGGCAGGCAGGACCACGTCCGCCATATAGGCCGTTTCCGTCAGGAAGATATCCTGGACAACGAGATGCTCCAGTCCGGCTATGGCTTCCCGGGCATGCTCGGCATCGGGATCCGACATCGCCGGGTTTTCACCCATGATGTAGAGCCCCTTGATCTGGCCAGCCTTCGCGGCATGCATGATCTCGACGACCGTAAGCCCCCCTTTCCTGCTGAGCGGCACGTTCCAGAATTTCTCGTAGAAGTCGATCGCCTCGGCATCCAGCACCGATTTGTAATCGGGGAACACGATCGGGATCAGCCCGGCGTCCGAGGCACCCTGCACGTTGTTCTGCCCGCGAAGCGGATGCAAACCGGTCCCCGGGCGTCCGATCTGGCCGGTCATCAGGGCGAGTGAAATCAGGCACCGGCAGTTGTCGGTCCCATGCGTATGCTGGGCAATACCCATGCCCCAGAAAATCATCGAGGCCCGGGATCCGGCATAGAGCCTCGCAACCTTGCGGATGAGATCGGCGTCGATGCCGCAGATCGGCGCCATGGCTTCGGGGGTATACGCTTGCAGGTTGTCCCGGAATTCCTCGAAGTTCTCGGTGCGCTCTGCGATGAACTTCTCGTCCGTCAGGCCGTCCTCGAGGATGGTATGCATCATCGCGTTGAAAAACGCGATATCGCTCCCGGGCCGGATCTGCAGGTAATAATCGGCATGATCCGCCAGGTCCGAGCGAATCGGGTTCGCGTAGATCAGCGTCGCCCCGCGGTCCGCCGCGTTCTTCATCCAGGTCGCCGCCACGGGATGGTTCACCGTGGGATTGGCGCCCGTAACGAAGATGACCTCGGCGTGCTTGACGTCGGCCACCGGGTTGGAGACGGCTCCCGAGCCGATGCA
>Ga0102962_1000858_pt1 | contig 12807 bp, 7 predicted proteins | sample SalPonF2_C_D2_MG_FD_84519 | JGI IMG/M metagenome (GOLD analysis project Ga0102962, IMG submission 84519) | Salt pond soil microbial communities from South San Francisco under conditions of wetland restoration - Salt Pond MetaG SF2_C_D2_MG ...
AGGGGGCCCAGGGTGGCACAAGGCGCCGATCCGATTCCCGATACCCCTTATGCCAATGCACCCTATCGGATCGAGGTGATAAAATATGGGCCATACTTCCGGTTTTCAGTCAACAATTTGACGATTCTTGAGTGGATAGATGACGGCAAAGATGCTCCGATCCTGAAAGGAGGGAAGATAGGTTTCAGGCAGATGCGGGGACTTATTGCTGATTATGCGAACCTGGAAGTGAGGCGCCTTGAAGGCAGATAATTATACTCAACCTTCTTTTACCGACACACCACGTTTAAAAATCATTCCTGACTTTATAGACAGACACTGAATAGTCATTAAACGAACCTTATGACACAGTCAAAAATTTCTTTAATACTTACAATTGCTGTGATGATTGCTTTTGTATCTTGTCAGCAAAGTCCCGTTGAAATTTATATCTCGCCAAATGGTAACGACAACGCTTCAGGAACAAAAGAGCAGCCTCTGCTGACACTTGAAAAAGCCAATGAAATTGTAGCATCACTTTCCGGTAAAAAAGAAGTCCACGTTCTTTTTAAAGATGGTATTTATTATTTACCCGGCACTATTGTTTTTACGCCTGAACATTCAGGAAGTGAAAAACATCCTGTCATTTATCGTGCAGTCAATGAAGGGAAGGCCATAATCAGTGGAGGCGTAAAGCTTAACCTGAAGTGGGAACCCTATAAAAATGGGATTTATAGAGCACTGGTTTCAAAAGATGTATTCATTGATCAACTGTATGTAAACGGCGAGCGGCAACGGATGGCCCGTTTCCCAAATGCCGTTGAGGGCAAAAATGTTTTCGACACCTGGGATTTGGAACGTACCCGAAAGCCAGATCCGGAAAATGATCCACTGGATGCAAAAAGGATTTCTTCCTGGAGCAATCCCGCAGGTGCATATATTCATGCCATGCACAGTCATTTGTGGGGCGATATGCACTGGCTGGTAAAAGGGAAAAATGCAGATGGGTCTCTGAAATTAGAGGGAGGATGGCAAAATAACCGGCCATCAGCTATGCATCCCCGTTACCGGATGGTCGAAAATGTATTTGAAGAACTTGATGCACCCGGTGAATGGTTTTACAACAAGAATAAAAAGACATTGTATTATTATCCTCAACCCGGTGTTGATCTGGCATCGGTAAATGTTGAAATTGTCCGGTTGAAACATTTGATCGAATTTAGAGGAACCAAAGAGCAGCCTGTAAGTCATATCCTTTTGGAAGGATTGGTTTTTCGTCATGCTTCACGAACCTTCATGGAAAATAAAGAACCACTGCTACGCAGCGACTGGACAATTTACCGGGGCGGCGGGGTGTTATTCGATGGTGCCGAAGATTGTACGGTGTCTGCTTGCGAGTTCGACCAGCTTGGAGGGAACAGTATTTTTGTAAATAACTACAACCGGCGGATTACGATTAAAAGCTGCTATATCCATCATTCAGGGGCTAACGGCATTGCCTTTGTCGGCGATCCCGAAATGGTGCGCAGTCCGTTATTCAGATATGGAAAGCAGGATTTTGACAGCATGGACCGTACTCCGGGACCTAAAGGCGATAACTATCCATCAGACTGCCGGGTAGAAGATTGCCTGATTACCATGACCGGACGCGACGAGAAACAAACCTCAGCAGTTCAAATTTCCATGTCGTATAAAATAACCGTCAGTCACGCTTCCATTTATGATGTGCCCCGGGCTGGAATAAATATTAGCGAAGGAACATTTGGCGGACATGTTATTGAGTACTGCGATGTGTTCAATACCGTACTTGAAACCGGAGACCACGGAAGTTTTAATTCATGGGGTCGCGACAGGTTCTGGACCCCCAATATTAATGAAACAGCCAAAGAAGTTGAAAAGCAACCTGATTTGCCAAAATCAGACATGCTTGCGCCAAATACCATTCGCAACAGCCGCTGGCGCTGCGACCATGGATGGGATATCGACCTGGATGACGGTTCAACCTGGTATAATATTTATAACAACGTATTACTCAATGGGGGATTGAAAATGCGTGAGGGTTACGATCGTAAGGCAACAAATAATATTATTCTTAATAACAGCCTGAACCCGCACGTCTGGTATCCAAACAGCGGAGATGTATTTAAATACAATATTGTTTTCAGGGCTTACAAGCCTGCGGCTATGCAGCGTGGGCTTGCACCTGACGGACAATGGGGGGCGCAACTGGATTCCAACCTCTTTGTAAGCAATCAGGAAGACAGGATGAAATTTTCCCGCAATGGTTGTGATGAGCATTCTCTGGTTGGCAATCCTCTTTTTACAGATTTTGAAACAGGTGATTACAGAGTACAAAACGAATCACCGGCCCTTCAAATCGGATTTAAGAACTTTCCAATGGATGAATTTGGGGTGGTTTCAGAAAAGTTGAAAAAACTGGCGAAACAACCGGAGATTCCGACTCTCATCTTTAATAGCAAAGAAGTTTCAGGGAAAATTTTTCAATGGCTTGGTGCACGTGTGAAAAATGTCGAAACACCCGGCGAACAGTCGGCTGCTGGTTTGGCTTCCATAAGTGGCGTTATCCTGGTGAATGTGCCTGAAAAGTCAGCGTTAATGAAACATGGCTTTCACACCGATGATGTTATTGTTTCGTTTGAAGGTGCAGGCATAAAGAATTTTGAGCAGTTGCAACATGCAATACAGGTAAATCAGCTCAAAAAAGAATTTGAGATTGGTATAATACGAAATCAGCGCGAAAAGAAGATAATTTTGGAAAAAAACTAAAGATCCCTGGCAAACTGTTGGGACCACCAATAATTCCTGGGGGTATAAATTTTACGACCATGACTGGAAATCGGTTAAAGAGTTGATATTCTGGTTAACTGAAATCGTGAGCAAAGGTGGAACTTATATGCTGAACATTGGCCCAAAGGTATCCGGAGAAGTTCCGGAACAATCTGAAAAGAATTTATTGGAAGTTGGAAAATGGTTAAAAGTAAACGGCGATGCTATTTACAACACCCGAAAGTGGAAAGTTACGGACGAAGGTCCAACCAAAATCAATATGAGTGGAACCAATTCCAGGGCAGCAGAAGGCTTTAAAGCCGAATTTACACCCAGGACTTTTGGTTTACACAAACAAAAGAAGGAAAACCGGATAACATTGGTACTATTTCCTGGAAACAGATGACAGAAGATTAAAAAATTTTGAACGACAGTGTTTTTCATACCATTGGTAATTTCAGGCAACTTAGTTGGTATCGTGATGTGTATTTTACCGGTCTTCCTGAAGAATTTTGGCACATATTCAAAAGAGTTTGGGAAAGCAATTAAATCCCCGATGAATTAAACATCTTAGTTTTACCTCATGTCTTGCAATGCTGTTTTGGGTTTTTTATCTGAACGAAGAAAATTGTAACACGGGGAGGTATCGATTTGGCCATGTTGTTTCTCTATCCGCTGTTCGACGAAGGATTGCAACAACAAATCTTCCGCTTTAAACCAGGTTCAATAATTTCAGACATCAATCCGATCGACTTAAGCCCGGCGGCAGGATGGACGCTCAAAGGTTGCGATTGGATGGCCGGTTATCTAAAATGACAAAACTTGTATTTTATGAAATTACATCGCTTTTTTATACTCCTTCTTATTTTCTGCACCTCTTTCATGAATGCCGGAGATGAAGGATCTGCAAGCAAGGCATTGCAGGAAGCTTCTCGCAGCCGCAATGAAATATTCCAGAACCATGATTTACCTCCCGACCAGACGACGGCTTGCTCTTTGGTCTATCCCGGCAAAGACGGACACCTTGTCTATCGGCCGTATACCGATAAAGGTGACCGGATCCTTGATTTCTCATACTGTGGATATAAAAGGAGTGAAGAACTGATTCCAAATATACCCGTTGTTATCCGTTTAAATCCACTACCTGGAGAAGCCATTCCGGATGGGACGATGGCCTATCCGAAAGGCAGGGACAGCCGTGAGCAGGTTCAAAGAGCCCTCGACAAGGTCGCAGCACGGCAGTCAAACGAGCAGGGATTTCGAGGCGTCGTGCTTCTTACTAAAGGAACCTACTACGTGAATGGCAGCTTGCATGTACCTTCAGGGGTGGTACTGCGCGGCGAGGGAGACGGAGCCGGCGGCACGGTGTTGATCTTCAGAAATCCCAAAGGAACCGGTATCCAGGTAGGTGACCCCGGGGCGGCTCTTGTGAGCATGGGCGAGCCAACCAACATTACCGATACCTACATTCCTGCCGGGAGTATTCAGGTGAACGTGGAAAATGCCGGACAGTTTAAAAAGGGTGATTACATAAGCGTCGTGAAAACCACCAACGATAAATGGATCAAGGATCTCGGGATGGATCGCCTTACTGAGATTGATCCGGATAACGCCAGGGTGAGGAACTGGAATGCCCGGTCGTATCAATTTGATCATGTGCGCAAAATTGCACAGGTAAAAGGAAACAGGATCACCCTGGACGTGCAATTGCCGCAGTCAATCGAGGCTGAGTATGGCGGCGGGGTGGTAAAGAGGATCAGTCTGGCCGAAGTTGATTCGCTTTGCGGGGTGGAGTCTTTACGTATTCTTTCCAATTATGACACATCTGTCAAATCCCTCGATCGTAACCATACAGAATATTTCAGTGATGAGGAGAACAATCTCAACTGCGGCATCAGCCTGAATTGCATAAATGGCTGGGTGAGGGATTGTACGATTAAGCATGTCCGCCACTCGGCTGTGAGTACGTCCGCTCACGCCCGATATTGTACTATTCGGGATTGCAAATCCCTGGAGCCTGTTGCGCCGATTATGGGAGGTCGCAGATACCCCTTCGACTTCAACGGCGGCAGTCTTTCTCTGTTTTACAAATGTTACAGCGAAGAGGGGCGACATTCTTTTGTAGCCGGCAGCCGGGTTATGGGCCCAAACGCCTTCGTTAAGTGCACAGCGCTGAAGTCAAGTACCATATCCGAGCCGCACCATCGGTGGAGCACGGGTATTCTCTATGATAACGTCATCCTGAAGGAAGGTGGCTCACTTGGAGCCCTGAACCGTGGAAATTCCGGCTCAGGACATGGTTGGGCCGGTGCCAATATTGTTTTCTGGAACTGCGATGCAGAAGATATTGTGGTCTTTGATCCTCCCACTCCCGAGCAGAACTTTGCCATCGGCTATGCCGGGGTGATCCGTGATACGTATCCGACTAACAGACTGGAGTATGCGAATGCCCGTTCCGGTTATTCCGGTACACCCAAGGCTGGGGTTTACAAGGGCTTTGCTCTCATGGGCACTGGATTCATCGAACATCCGGACCGGCAGGTTGAGCCGCAAAGTCTGTTTATGCAGCAACTGATCGATCGGATCGGCAGTGAACGTGCAGAACAAGTGATAAATGGGAGGATGGGAAAACAGCGGGTTTTTACCCGCCACAATACGATGCGGCAAGAGCACTTCTAAATACAAAAGCTAAAAAATGAACCTGAAAAGAACAATTTTTAGAGTGGGGATGCTTGCCCCGTTTTGTGTAACAACGATGTGCACAGCGCCAAAGAGTAATACTAACCCCAACATTTTAATTATCTATACCGACGATCAGGGTTATGGTGATGTGAGTGCTTTAAATCCGAATGCCAAATTTCAAACACCAAATATCGATAAATTAACAGAGGAGAGCCTTGTTTTTACCGATGGTCATAGTAGTGATGCAGTTTGTTCACCTTCGCGTTACACCTTGTTAACCGGGAGATACAGTTGGAGGACTTCTCTTAAAAAAGGTGTTTTGGATGCAGATGGGCCATGTCTGATTGAAAATGACCGAATGACCATTGCCTCCCTGTTAAGGGAACATGGTTATAACACTGCCATGGTTGGGAAATGGCATTTGCAAATGGATTTTGCCGGCACCAGAGGAAAAGACCGGGATTGGTCTGAACTATTTACTGAAGGGCCTACAGATCATGGATTCGATTACTTTTTTGGCATTCCGGCTTCAATGAATTACGGGGTACTTACTTACCTCGAGAATGACCGTGTTTTGGATCCACCTGTCCTCTGGACAAAAAAGAAGGATAATCCCAATCCACGTTCTTTCAACAGAGCTGTCAGTCCTTTCGATTACAGGATGACACCTCCTTTCAAGGAAGAGCCTGGAGAAGGGAGGGGGTGGATTGAAGCAGCCCCATCATTTAATGATGAACTGGTACTTGAAACTTTTGCCGACAAGGCTGTAAGTTACATCAATCAGGTTGCACCTGATGCCAAAAACGGGAAACCCTTTTTTTTGTATTTTGCCATGACCAGTCCGCATTTGCCCCATTGCACACACCCCGATTTCCAGGGACGGACCAATTGTGGCAACTATGGCGATTTCATGGAAGAAACAGATTTCAGGATAGGCCAGGTGTTGAAAGCCTTAGAAGAAAATGGCCTGGAGGATAATACGCTCGTTATTTTTTCGTCGGATAATGGTGCTGAAACCAATTATGCATATTGGCGAGAGAAATACGATCATTGGAGTTGCATGAATTTTAAAGGCGGTAAACGCGATATTTATGAAGGCGGACACCATGTGCCCTTTTTAATGTGTTGGCCCGGTGTTATCAAGGCAGGGAGCAGGGTTGATGTACCTGTTTGCCAATCGGATTTCCTTGCAACCATAGCCGATATTATTGGAACCGAATTGCCCGACAATGCCGGCGAAGATAGCTATAGCCTTATGCCGTTGATTTCAGAAAATGCGCAAGGTGAATATCGGTCAGAAAGAGCCGTTATTCATCATTCAGTTTCAGGGCATTTTGCCATACGTAAAGGCAAATGGAAACTCAATTTGTTCCGTGGTTCAGGAGGTTCACTTAAACCAAAATTTATAATCCCTGGGGAAGGGGAAGCTCCTTTTGAGCTTTATAATATGGAAATTGATCAGGGCGAAACGGCCAATTTATATTTTGAGTACCCGGAGATTGTGGAAGAATTAAAATCTGAATTTATCAAGATTATTAAATCAGGGCGATCAACGCCCGGAACTCCGCAAGATTTTGTTAAAGACAACTGGGAACAGATAAACTGGGTGTTTAAAACAGACGTAGATAAGAAAACTAATCTTTAAATACGCAACATGAAAAAAAACAGAAACTTCGTATTGGTTCTTTTCATTTCATTATTGGCAGGATCAGCATACGGTCAGACAAAAGATTTTGGACTAACGAAACATGCGGTAAGCCCAAAGGAACTGGCAAACTGGAATTTAGTCGGGAACGGTCAAGTGGATATCCTTGGTTCCCAAATTGCCATGCAGGAATCGGATGATTCCAAAGGGATAATGCTGGTAAGCCCAAATGCTTACGGAAGTGACATCATTGTACGCTACAAGGTGCTGGCACTCACTCCTTCCACAGTTTTGGTTGCATTGTTGTCTCTGTCCGATGAGGGTGAGCCCGGTAGCCTTTCGATTCCGGAGGATTTTGACGGAAGCCTCGGCTTATTCACCGGCCAAAAGGAAAACTACTTCTTTGCCTTTAAAAATGCTCCTCACAATGTGACGCCTTTTGTAAGAAAGTCCCCTAAGGGTACAAAACTCGGTTCAGCAACCAAAAATACAATGATTGCCGGTGTTTATTATGACATTGAAATTGGAAAATACCAGGAAAAACTCTGGTTATCGGTTGATGGCGTGAAAGTATTTGAAGCCAGGGATTCCGACCCATTAAAAGGAGGTCATCTTTCACTTCGAATAAGGGGAACCGCCGGATTTAAAGCAGGTTGTCTTATAAAAGATCTGGAGGTTTTGAGCCATTGACAAAATGTGTTTGATGACATAATTTTTGGTACGTAAATTTTTGAATATTATATTCGCCATGTTTCATCGACAGAATCAGGGAAAGCCCACAATAAAAGACTGCGCTACCCTGTGTTCTCTTTCATGAAGATACTAAACAGTTGGACATGAGCGAGGTAGGATTAAGTAAAACTCAATGAAAAGAGACATAGGTCACCTGAAATATATTTTTATTGTTTTCCTTGCCATTTTTGGATTTCAGTTGGCAGCCTTTGGCTCCGCCAGGGATGAAATACAATTGTACGTTGCCGTCAATGGTAACGATGAGTGGACAGGAAAGCTTTCAGAACCAAATAAGGATAACAGCGACGGTCCGCTTGCTACTTTGAATGCAGCACGAATCAAAGTTCGTGAATTCATTTCGGACGGTCTTACCGGTCCGGTCACCGTTTGGATCCGGGGTGGTGAATATGTGCTTGATTCAACCATTGTCTTTGGACCGGAAGATTCCGGGACAAAAGATTACCATGTATATTACCGGGCCTACCATGATGAAACGCCTGTGTTCACCGGTGGAATAAAATTAGATAACTGGAAAAAGTGTATTAAAAATCCCAGGGGAGTTTCGGACAACGCAAAGGGACATCTTTGGTATTGCGAAATACCAAAAGACAAAAAGGGAGCATGGCAAATCACCACTCTCTATGACGGACAAAAACTTTTGTCCCGGTCTCGTTCAGGCAAATTCAAAACTTCGGATAAACAGGTCCTCGATCCGTATAATGCACAACCCAAAGATATCAGGGGACTGGACCCGGATGCTGAGCCTGTGGTGTTCAGCCGTGAATTTCACTTCAACGTTAATGATATAAAAGGCTGGGAAACACCGTCAGACATCGAAATTTTTCTCAGCCCAAAACACCGCTGGCTCATTAATATGTTGCCGCTCGAACGAATCGACACGAAACATCAAACGGCCTGGCTGGCCGTAGATCCCACCTATGGTATTCCTCCCGGGAATGCCTATTATGTGGAAAATGCAATTGAATATTTGGATGAACCGGGAGAATGGGTTTTCAACAGTAAAGAGGGGCGGATTTATATTTGGCCGGAAAGCTCACTGGATGAGGCGGATATGCGTGCGCCCTTTCTCCAGGAATTTATTCGTGTTGAAGGTATTGAGGATAGCATACCGGTACAATTCCTGCATTTTGACGGACTGACTTTCCGTCATGGGCTGCGCGATACCTGGAAACCGGGTGACAGAGGTTTGCAGCACGACTGGGAAATGTATGACAAGGGAAATGCCGTATTGCGTTTCCGGCATGCCAAAAACTGTTCGGTCGATAATTGTACTTTCGAAGCAAGCAGCGGGAGCGGAGTGCGTTTAGATTTATACGCGCAACACAATCAAATAGCCAACTGCATCTTTTCACACCTGGGAGGTACCGGGATTTTACTGAGCGGCTATGGACCCGGCTTAAAAGATGAGAATAAATACAATACCGTTACCAATAACTATATCCACCATGTCGGGACGATTTACAAGCATTCTCCCGGTATCTTTATCGCCCAGAGTGGTCACAACCTTATTAGTCACAACACGATCCATGACCTGGCTTACAACGGAATGGTGATTAGTGGCTGCCGGCCTCATGAGCTCGTATTGGCAAAGCCGCTCATGAACCGGCGTGAATGGGTAAGCAGTATTAGGCGGGATGAAATCGGACCTTACATCAAAGATATAACCCCTGATATGCTTCGCAACTGGCTGGAATTTGATGTGAGTACAATCGAGCCACTACTGCATTCCCGCGAAAACCTCATCGAGTATAATGAAATATACCGGGTTATGCTGGAACTGCACGACGGGAACGGCATCTATTTTTCTGCGATGGGAAAGAATAACCGGGCCGAAAGAAACTATTTTCACGATATTTATAATTCCAACGGATACATTCGTCTGGATGATGTTTCGGGCTATACCATCATAACCCATAATGTCGGCATAAGGGGCTCCAGAATGATGCAAATCAAAGGTCCGGGAGAAATCCGTAACAACTTTGCAATTAATACCGGGCTTTTTATTGCACGAAGGTGGTGTCCGACAGATATCGATCATTTCATTTTATACAATACACCGCAGGGCGAAGGACATTATAACCAATATAAACGTTTTCCTGATGTGAAGATGATCTATGAATTTTTTGACAGGGTTTCCAATTCATTGATTTACGTGAACGATCCGCCACGTGAAATCAAATTGGGACAGGATGTGGTTGCTCCCGGTAAAAGGGGAGGCGCTCGTGTGGGTATGTTGTTTGCTGATCCGATGTTCGATGAAGAAGCGATGAAGGAAAAAATATTCCGGTTCAAACCGGGATCTCCGGCACCCGCTCTGGGTATCGACCCTATTGATTTAAGTTCAGCGGGATGTACGTTGCCAACGACAGAGTAAGGCTTTAGGGCATTTTGCCATTCGCTTAGGCAAATGGAAACTGAACAAGGTACGTGATTCAGAAAAGTTAGCTTAAGTCAAAGTTTATGGAAATCAGGATTATCGGCACCCTTAACTCAGCTAGAATGAGTAAAAGAAGACTAAGGGCAGATAATCAGGATGAATTTTTTATAACAGACGAATTATTATAAAACTATCATGAATTCTCTTAAACTATTAGCGCTTTCAAGTATTGCACTGTTTGGTAAAGTTAATTCCGTTTTAGCATCTACGGAGGATAACAATGACCAAAAGAAACCGAACGTCATTATCGTTATCACCGACGACCAGGGATATGGTGATCTGGGCTGCCTGGGTAACAATGTTATCAAAACACCGAATCTCGATCATTTTTACCGTCAATCCGTCCGGTTCACGAATTTTCATGTATCACCTACCTGTGCACCCACTCGTGCCGCGTTATTAACGGGCAGATACACCGATCGTTTAAACTGTTTTCATACCATTTCCGGACGTTCACAGTTGTTTAAGGACGAAACCATCATGGCTCAGGTTTTTTCGCAGAATGGTTACAAAACCGCCATGTTCGGCAAGTGGCATCTTGGAGATAATTACCCGTTTCGTCCCGAAGACCGTGGTTTTCAGGAAGTCGTCCGAATTGGAGGAGGAGGCATTACGCAGGGTCCCGATTACTGGGGGAACGATTATTTCGATGATACTTACTGGCATAACAGTGTTCCCGAGAAATATAAAGGTTACTGCACAGATGTGTTTTTCAGGAATGCCATAAATTTTATCGGAAAACACAAAGAAGAACCTTTTTTTGTGTACCTGGCCACCAATGCACCTCACTCCCCACTTTTTGTTCCCCGGGAATACTACAATATGTATAAAAATGAACAGTCAATAACCGATGCCCAGAAGCGCTTCTACGGGATGATCACAAATATTGACGACAATTTTAAATTGCTGGAGGATGAACTCGAAAGATTGCATTTGAAAAACAATACGATCCTGATTTTTATGACCGATAATGGTACAGCCCGCGGAATACAATATATAGACGGGAAAGCGTACGGTTACGACGGTAATATGAAGGGTAAGAAAAACAGTGAATACGAGGGGGGACACCGCGTTCCGTTTTTCATTCGCTGGCCCGACGCCAACATCGAAGGTGGACGCGATGTGAGTAAACTCACTGCCCATATCGACATTTTCCCGACTCTTGTGGATCTGTGCGGACTTAAATTTGTCCCTGTTAAACCCCTTGACGGAACAAGTTTGAAGCCTCTGTTGGAAGGAGACCAGGACCCTTGGAAAGGGCGACGTATTATTACCGATTCGCAACGTGAACAAAATTTGGTTGAATGGCGAAAATCTTCGGTGATGGACGATATTTGGCGTTTAGTGAACGGAAAAGAGCTTTATAATATCAAAACAGATCCAAAACAAACCAGTGACCTGGCCGCAAGCTACCCTGATAAGGTAGAACTGTATCGCGTTAGTTATGAAAAATGGTGGCAGTCGATTATAGATGAAGGTGTGAACGAAAAATATGCATACATCATGGTGGGGACACCTTATGAAAACCCAACGCGAATTAGTTCCCATGATCTCCATACCTTCTTTATGAATCACATATATCACCAGTACGGTGCTCTGGAGGCTGGTCAGGGATCCGGCATCTTTAAAATTGAATTTGCCTCTACGGGAACCTATAAAATTAGTTTATGTCGCTATCCCCGGGAGAGCGGACTGGCAATTAATGAAGTGTTTCCGGGTATAAAACCTACCCTGGAGGTGAATGATCCGATGCCGCCCAGCAATAATGTAAATATGACAAAAGCTCTATTGTTTGTAGGTGATTACGAAGGTTTAACTAAAAAGATAAGGCCGGGAGATAAAGAGATAACTTTTACGGTGGAAATGCAGAAAGGAAAATATGATATGGAGACTTTACTCTACGACGCTGATAATCATGTTTATCCTGCCTATTATGTTTATATCGAAAAATTATAGGATATGAAATGAACATCAATCTTATCAGTTTTCTTTCGGCTGATTGGGATATCACCTTTTACAACAACTCGAAGTGTAATCAAGGAAAGTGATAAACCTGTAGTTCTCACTTTTTTTTACAGTATTAATAAATCGATCACAGACTAATAGATCAATAACTCATGATAAAAGTTTCAAAATTTGTTTTCGTTTTAGGCATTATGGCATGCCCGATGATGAATACCGAATTATATTCTCAGGATTCTGATTCTAATCTTCCCGAGTCGTGGGTGAATCCCGCACCTGATGAAGTACCCACCAGTACATTCAAGCCAAATCCGCTCTCGCCCCTTGTTTCGATGGGCCCGGACGGAAAACTTGTCTATAAGCCTTATAGTGACAAGGGCGACCGTGTCCTCGACTGGTCGAAAGTAGGTTACAAACAGAGTAATGTACCTATTCCTGATGTTCCTGTAAGGAAGACCCTGAGTCCGCTTAAAGGCAAAACGAGTCCTGACGGCAACATGGCCTATCCCAAAGGACCCGACAGCCGGGAAGAGATTCAGGCAGCCCTGTCCAACGTTTCGCA
>Ga0102962_1000859_pt1 | contig 12786 bp, 10 predicted proteins | sample SalPonF2_C_D2_MG_FD_84519 | JGI IMG/M metagenome (GOLD analysis project Ga0102962, IMG submission 84519) | Salt pond soil microbial communities from South San Francisco under conditions of wetland restoration - Salt Pond MetaG SF2_C_D2_MG ...
CGGTGAAAATTTAGCTGATGGTCGCGTTAAAGACCCAGACCGGCTTAAAACCTATGGAAAACATATTTATAATGAATCGGTACGCTTACGTAAAATGATCGAAAAATTACTGGATGTTGCAAAAACGGATGCCGGTCAGATGATATTAAAGCCCTCACAGCAACAACTGGATCTGCTCGTTGCAAATTTTGTGGAAGAACATCGATCTTACCTTGAAAATAAAGGTTTTACACTAAAAACGAATATCGACAAAAACATTCCCCCAGTTGAAATCGATCCTGGCAGTTTCCAAACAATTTTAGACAATCTTGTTGAAAATGCCATTAAATATAGCCCGAACGAAAAATTCATTGGCATTTACGTTCGTAATCAAAAAACTGACGTTGTTGTTGAAGTTGAAGACCATGGTCTCGGAATACCCTTCAAAGCGCAAAAACATATATTCGATAAATTTTTCAGAGTAGAAGATACCCTTACCGCCCATACCAAAGGACACGGTTTGGGTCTGTCTATTGTGAAAAGTTTAGTTGAATTAAACCATGGGGATATTATATTAAAAAGCCAATACCGTAAAGGATCAAAATTTATAGTTCACTTTCCTGCGATGACAGATGAGAAAATCAGGAAAATGAGTAGTATTCAAAAAAAATCTATACAGGCGCTAACCAACGAAGGTAATACGAATTATGTCGTTCAAGGATAAAAATATTCTAATATTGGAAGACGAACCCAGTCTGATCTTTACATTACGAGATACTTTAGAAAACGAAGGATATGTTGTACATGTTAAGGAGAAAGGTCAGGAAGCTCTTAATTTTATTAAGGAATTAACCCCCGATTTGCTCATACTTGATATCATGCTACCAGGCATGAGTGGATATGAAGTTTGTAAACGTATACGTGAAGATAAATATACGTTTCCCATCATTATGTTAACTGCGAGAGATCAGGAAATCGACCGGGTAACCGGATTAAATATCGGTGCCGACGATTATATGGTTAAGCCATTTGGAGTTAAAGAATTATTGGCTCGTATTCAGGCGCGACTCCGCAGAGCCAACTCCTACTCAAAAGCCGGACCTATCGATGTTGTTACCCTGGGTCCCGTTCGAATTGAATTGAATGAATCGAATGTCATTCGCCCGGATCGTGAAATGGAATTAACCACACGAGAGGTTGAATTAATCCGCTATCTGGTTTCCCACGCCAATGAACCCGTATCACGGGATGATCTCTTAGAAAACGTATGGCGCTATGAATACAGCACCAACACGAGAACAGTTGATGTTCATATCTCCAAACTGCGTTCTAAAATTGAAATGAAACCGGATGATCCTCAGTATCTCGTAACTTTACACGGCGTAGGTTATATGCTGAAACTGAATTAATGATCGAAGATACAATTCATTACTTTTCTGGTGGCGTCCATTTTGACAATTTTTAAAATCTAAAAAAATCAGAGTGTGTAATTTCAACTTGAGGTATTTTAATAATGTCTGAAATCTGGAGATGGTGGACAAAAGGCCATAGGAGGTAGCTGTTCGATACTTTTATCTATGTGTAAAAGATAATTAAGGCTTTCAAAAAACAGTAATTTGAAATAAAGATCCGTTATAGGTATCAAAACGACCACCGTCTACTGAGGCTGTGAAACAACTATAAATCAAATTCAATGGCCTTAAATAATTTAGGGGCTTCGCGCGATTTCGCTCTGCTTACCCCCTCTCAACCTCCCGAAAGGATCGGGACAAGTTATCCCTTTCATGCATAAATCCGCGATAAGGAGAGAGGCTCTTCAACAAAACTCAAAAACAATTAACCCTGATATTCACCAAGGAATTTAGTCGTGATCAAGGTGAAATTAAATATGCGCAGATCTTTTTAGTGTTCTCAAAATCGAGAACCGGTTTATTTTTTATAAGTACAATAATTTACACTATGATATGTATTTTTTCTTGTTGGTTACGTGAATAATTCGAGTTAAGAGAACTACATATTTATTGTATTTCTGCCCGTTAGTTCTTTCTCCTTTACACCTTTCGTAAATATATAAAAATTACGTATTTGGTCAATAAGAAGCTCTTGCTGAAACTCATCCCTAATGCCGGTCTCAGGATCAAAATTTTGTTTTACTCTTGGAATAAAAACACGTTCCGGGAAGATGTAAGCATTTCTATATCCGAACACGGCCTGTATCTGCTCCACCGCCCGAAGTGCACCAAAAGTACCTGAGGATTCACCCACAATGCATATAGGGATCTTTTCGAGACCATGAGGATAGGGCAAATAATCTATAAAAAGTTTTAAAATGCCCGGATACGAACCGTTGTATTCCGGAACAATGAGAACTAAAGCGTCTGCTTCCAGTACCTGTTCATTAAAAGCATCGACACTGTTAATCTGCTGACCATATTTGCCACCTGCTACATCTTTTATCGGATAATCACGTAAACTGATTATCGAAACCTCGGCTCCTAACTCCTCATATTTAGGAGCTAAGTATCGGGCAACTTTTAAAGCATTGGCTCCCGGCCGGTCTGTTGCACTGATAATTTTTAATTTGATCATATCATTCCTAAGATCTTTTCCACTTCTCTCTTCATGATATGAAATAATAAATAAAGATTCTTACGCCTTTCCTTAAAAAATTTTGCTTAAAAAAAAGCGCTTTTTCAGTAAAAATACCTTACAGTTTTAGGCAAAAGCATTATTACACAAAAAATATTTTTGCTATTTAAAAATAATACCTTAATATTTACGGTAGTTACTCGGTAATGAGTAATTAAATAATGCATAGACAAACAATTACCTGATTTTTTTAACGGAATACAGGGATTCGACAGTTGTGGTTCTTACAAACGGATATACATAAAGATGACTGAGGCCATTGCTGTTTCAGATGAATATGAAGTCGTGATGAATCGCCTATTCCGTTTTGTTTGTCATCAATCTCGTATCCTAAAAATCACACTCAATACGACTTATGAAAAAAGTGGAAGCAATAATACGTACGTCGAAATTTGAACACGTACATAAAGATCTGGCTGAAATAGGTATAGGATTTATGACCTTCATGGACGTGAAGGGTTACGGTCTGGAACATGGCATCACCCAACGATATAGAGGTGCCAAAGTAAATGTCGGTTTCATTCCACGAATGATGCTGAACATTGTTGTCCCCGATGAACGACTCGATGATTTAGTCAACTGCCTGATGGAAACAGCCGCAACCGGTGAAGTCGGGGATGGTAAAATTTTCATCTACGATGTCGACGAAGTATATCGCATTCGAAATGGCGAACAGGGTGTCGACGCATTATAAACGCTCTCTCATTTCACAATAACAAACCTATCATTTATAAAAACCTTGTCTCTCTCAAAAGGAATAACATTATGAAAACGAACGACCAAAAAATATCCAAACTACATCGATTTACATCGGTGCTCATGATTTTATTTTTGTTGATAGCCTCTTTATCCCCGCCTCTTTATGCTCAATCACAAGTGGATCCAACCGGAGCGCATACAGGAACCATCAAAAATATTCCAGCCAAAAATCCCGGTAATCCAACACTTACCGAAATCGGTAATGCTGTGGGGCACAATAGTGTAGCAATAAACCTTGTATGGACATTGCTCGCGGGTTTTCTCGTTATGTTTATGCAGGCTGGTTTTGCCATGGTTGAAGCGGGTTTCACCCGGGCAAAACACGTAGCACACACCATGAGCATGAACTTTTTCATATATGTCCTCGGAATTCTTGGATTCTGGATTTGCGGTTTCGCCATAATGTTTGGCGGTGTCGGATCAATAGGGGCGTTAGGTGGCACGCCGGGACTTACTCATGAAATTACGATGCATTTATTCGGAAAAAGTTTCGGGCTCTTTGGTGCAAAAGGATTTTTCCTCAACAACTCGGTTTATGATGTAGGTATTTTTGCACTTTTCCTTTTCCAAATGGTCTTTATGGATACCACAGCAACTATTCCAACGGGTGCCATGGCCGAAAGATGGAAATTCAGTGCATTCGCCGTCTATGGTCTGTTTATTTCCATGATTGTTTACCCGATTTATGGTAACTGGGTATGGGGTGGAGGCTGGTTATCACAGCTCGGTTCTCTGTTTGGATTAGGTCACGGGGTTGTTGACTTTGCAGGATCCTCGGTAGTTCATATGGTCGGTGGTGTTGCCGCACTTGCCGGAGCGATGGTCATTGGTCCACGTATCGGTAAATACAACAAAGATGGTTCGGCAAATGCAATACCCGGACATAATCTCCCAATGGCAATTATCGGTACCTTTATCCTGGCATTCGGTTGGTTTGGATTTAACCCGGGATCTACCTTAGCGGGTACGGATCTCAGAATTGCGATCGTTGCAACCAATACAATGTTGGCCAGTGCGAGCGGAGCACTCTTCGCAACACTTTACATGTGGCTTAAATTCAAGAAACCGGATCCGAGTATGATGGCAAATGGTATGCTGGCGGGGTTAGTTGCCATCACGGCTCCATGTGCTTTCGTTAACGCCGAAACGGCCGTACTTATTGGAGCGATTGCCGGTGTTCTTGTCGTCGTTGCGGTATTCTTCATCGATCAGAAGTTAAAAATTGATGATCCGGTTGGTGCTATTGCCGTTCACGGAGTGAATGGATTTTGGGGAATCCTTGCACTCGGACTTTTTGCTGACGGTTCCTATGGTAACGGCTGGAATGGTGTTGCCGGTCCTGTAACCGGACTCTTCTATGGCAATCCGGGTCAGTTCTTTGCTGAGCTCATTGGTGGTATTGTTTGTTTCGCATTTGTTTTCGCTTTCATGTATGGATTCTTTAAAGTCTGTGATAAGGTAATCGGCATCAGAGTAAGTGAGGAAGCTGAACTTGAGGGCCTGGACATCCCGGAAATGGGCGTGAAAGGTTATGATGAGCCCATCGCGATTCCAGAGGAACTACTCCCTTCACCAGAAGTAGCGTAAAGCTGCAATCACGATGTTATTCCATAGCCATTCCCTTTGGTCGGGGGGTGGTTGTGGGGTAACGCTTTAACGAAAATTTCAAAACACTTACCCAAGCCATTTATTAACGAAAATTCAGGATTATTATGGAGATCAATATTATCAATCCCCAAAAGTGGTTCAGCGTATTTTTCCTTTTAATTTTATCCACCTTTACATTCAAAACGGTCAAAGCGCAATCTTTTAACGCATCGATGGATATTTATAATCAATACATCTGGAGAGGCTTCGACTTCGGACACGCTCCGTCTCTGCAGCCAACATTTGCCTTCGATGACTCTAACCTGGAAATTGGTGTATGGGGAGCTTTTGCAACCATCGGCAAACCCGCTTACACCGAGACCGATTCGTATATTTCTTATGCTATCCCGATCAATAAGAGCAGTCTGAGCCTTGGGATTACGGACTACTTTTTCCCGTCGGTCAGCAAAGGGAAATATTTCGACTTCAATAATTATCATGTCTTCGAGGCCAATGTTGGCTTTACCGGACCTAAAAGTTTCCCGATCGGTTTATCTGCTAATGTAAATTTTGCCGGTTCTGATAAACAAAACTCTGTTTATTTACAGGCTTCTTATCCGATCTTAACTGCTGATTTCACGGTTGGTTTTATCCCCATGAAAACAAGTTATTATGGATTAAACAAACCAGGTTTTGTATTACTTGGGCTCGGAAATACGCAAGATGTAAAAATCACAAATAAGTTTAGTCTACCTGTGCATGGAGCTATTCAAGTCAATCCTTATACAAAAAATATATTTTTACTCTTTGGAATAACGATTTAATCGTCAACTAAAAATATTCATCTAACTAACTCACTCAATGAATAAATAACAGAAACATTAGCCACTAACATACATACCTTAACCTGTTACATCTCCAGCCGGATTGGAAGAAGATATGAAGTTCATTACGATGAAAATGGTTGAAGCTTAACTTTTCCCTTTATCGCCCTTCCTGATGCTAAGCAACCGTTGCCAGTAACGAGCTTCATACCCTTCCAATCCTGCTTTATACCATTCTTTATCTTTTAGTTTCTCTGGTAAATAAAGCTGTTCAACCCAATGTCTCTCAAAATTATGAGGATATTGATAGTCTTCCGAAGCATTTTCTTTGGAAAGATATTGCGACTCCAGCTTATTAGCTGTTTTGTCTCTTAAGTGAGCGGGCACATTTCCAATTCCATTCTTTCTTATCTCATTCATCACAGAAAAAACGGCAGAGGTACTGTTACTTTTGGGAGCCAATGCACAAAAAATGCAGGCATGAGCTAAAAAGTACCATCCTTCCGGCATACCACATTTTGTAAATGCTTCATGAGCTGAATTAACCAGACGGAGAACGGATGAATCCGCTATACCAATATCTTCAGAAGCGAAGATCAACATTCTCCGAAAGATAAAATTGGGATCTTCCCCTGCTTCAATCATAGCCGTCAGCCAGTATAATGCAGCATCGGGATCAGAACCACGCATAGATTTTATAAATGCCGAAGCATAATGATAATGTTCATCCCCACTGCGATCGTATTTAATGGTTCTTTTCTGAAAACACTCTTTTGCGAGATCAAGCGTTATATGGCGGCTTCCGTCTTTATTCTGCTCACTCGTTGTTACAGCTAATTCAAGAGCATTTAAAGCATTTCGAATATCGCCGCCGGCATAATCCGCTAAAAACTCCCGGGCTTCATCATCTATTTCAACTTGATATTTCCCTAAACCTCTCTCCTCATCAGATAAGGCTGTATTGATCATAACTTCCAGCTGATCACTCGCAAATGGATATAATTCAAACAAATGGCAGCGGGATAATAACGGCCCCACCAACGAATAAAAAGGATTCTCGGTCGTGGCGCCAATAAGAACCAATAAACCGGATTCCAGATGAGGAAGAAGTGCGTCCTGCTGTGCTTTATTCCAGCGATGAATCTCATCTACAAATAAAATCGTTTTTTTATCATTGATCTTTTGTTGATCCCGGGCTCTCTCCACAACTTTTTTAAGGTCTTTAATCCCGTCTAAAACAGCATTTAATGTTACAAACTCGGCATTAACTTCCTGTGAGATGACATAGGCAAGTGTGGTTTTCCCGGAACTTGGCGGACCGTAGAAAATAACCGAACCGATGATTCCACTTTTAATCATTCTTTGGAGCAGCTTTCCCTCACCAAGTATATGCTCCTGCCCGACAAATTCTTCGAGGCTTCTCGGCCGCATACGGGTGGCCAGGGGTTCCCGTATAGTTGATTTTTGCTTGGTTGAGTTCTTGTCTTTTTTCTCAAATAAATCCATGTACTTTCATTTTAGACAAAAATAGGCGTAAGCAAAAGCAAACGCCTATTCATAACGTCCAGTTTGAATATTGATTATATCGGCAAATTATCGTGTTTTTTTCGCGGAACATCATCCACCTTATTCCGGATCAGTTCGAAAGCCTTGATCAATTTTTTCCGGGTTTCGGATGGATGCACAATATCATCAATATATCCCCTGGCTGCCGCCCGATATGGATTAGCGAATAATTTGTCATAATATTCTTCCAGTTCAGCTTGTTTCGCTTCTTTATCATCGGCTTTGGCAATTTCTTTTTTGAATATGATCTCAACAGCGCCTTTAACACCCATCACCGCAATTTCTGCAGTTGGCCAGGCGATGTTATAATCGGCACGTATGTGCTTAGAGTTCATCACGTCGTACGCTCCGCCATAGGCTTTTCGTGTAATGACCGTCATTTTAGGAACCGTCGCTTCACAAAACGCATATAATAACTTGGCTCCGTGTTTGATAATTCCGCCCCATTCCTGATCGGTTCCGGGTAAAAAGCCCGGAACATCTTCAAAGACAAGTAACGGGATATTAAAAGCATCACAAAACCGGACAAAACGGGCCCCTTTCAAGGAAGCGTCAATATCCAGGCAACCCGCTAACGATAAGGGCTGATTGGCGACAATTCCCATACTCTGACCATTCAAACGGGCAAAGCCAACAATGATATTATCCGCATAATGTTCATGGACTTCCATAAATGAATCCTGATCTACGATACCTTCAATAACGTCATGCATATCATAAGGCTTATTCGGATTATCGGGTACCAGTTTATCCAAAGCTTTTTCTTTTTTGGAGTCAGGTGCCTTGGGTGAAGATACGGGTGGTTTTTCTTCACAATTTTGAGGGAGATAAGACATCAGCCTGCGAATATCATTCAGACATTGTGGATCATTTTCGCTGGCAAAGTGACAAACACCCGATTTGGAGCTATGTGCCATGGCTCCACCTAACTCTTCGGAGGTCACTTCTTCATGGGTAACCGTTTTAACCACGTTTGGCCCGGTAACAAACATAAAACTTGTTCCTTTCACCATAAATGTGAAATCGGTGATAGCCGGACTATAAACGGCACCTCCCGCACAGGGTCCCATGACAGCGGAAATCTGAGGAATAACCCCCGATGCCATAGAATTGCGCCAAAAGACTTCAGCATATCCCCCTAATGAGGAAACCCCTTCCTGAATACGGGCTCCGCCAGAATCATTCAAACCAATAATAGGTATGCCATTTTTTACAGCCAAATCCATGATTTTAACAATTTTTTCAGCATGTGTCTCTGAAAGCGATCCCCCAAAAACTGTAAAATCCTGACTAAAAACGTATACGGGCCGTCCGTTAATCTTTCCAAAACCAGTGACGACGCCATCACCAAGAAATTTCTTTTTATCGAGTCCGAAATCTGTTGCCCTATGTTCAACAAAAGTGCCAATTTCTTCAAAACTACCTTTATCTAACAATATATCAATTCGTTCCCGTGCTGTTAATTTTCCGGAATTGTGTTGACGCTCAATGCGCTGTTTGCCACCCCCAAGTTTCGATTTTTCTCTTAACTTATTGAGTTTTTCAATTTTTTCAGTTGACATACCTTAATGATTAGTATCAGTATTATTGTAATTTTTAAAAAAAGTTTGAAGATTATCTGTAAAATCAATAGCGACTTCTGTATAAATATCAATCATATTCCTACGGAAAATATCTTTGGAAATATACTGACTCGCATCTTTCCATTTTGAAAATTTTGTAATATCCCGTAATGCTATTTTATAAGCCTGTTGATCTCCTCCAAATAAATTATTGACAAAATAGTCTTTTTGGCTTCCAATATAAGTGTTTAAATCTTCATATTTCTTATCGGCCTCTGTTGATTCATTGGCATACCAATCCGGAATGGGAGTATAGACATCCCCTTCTTCCTCCTCCTCATCATTTCCTCCGGTTTCCTCATTGTTATTTGACGGATATTCACGTTCGCTCTTTTCAGCTAAAATATCAGCAAGCGTTTTCGATTCTGATTCTTCCTGATCGTCTTTATAGTCATCATTAGTACTTTCGTTTTCTTCATTATCCGATAATTTATTGATCAGCGAATCTTCATCTTTCCCATTTCGAACAAATCGTTTCCAGATAGGAACTTCTTCATTCTCTTCAGAATCAGCATTATTCCTATCCTGATTTTCATTTATCTCTTCCTTACCGGTCTCATCATCCAGTTTTTGCTTGTCTTGCAGCTCCTGATTCTGTTGTTGTTTCCGTAATTCCTTATCCTCTTGAGATTTTTTTTGATCACCTATCTGATCATCTGAAGAATCTGCTTCTTTTTCATCTTTTTTATAATCATGAAAACCGTATCTCCTCCAAACATTTTCAATATCATTATTATAAGAGGATTTTTCTTTCGGTTCTTCATAATTAACATCCGGCTTTTCAGCACGATTATTTGCTTCAATATTTGGGGATACATCGTTCTTTTGCTTTGAAGTTGATTCGGTATATTTAGAATCAGAAAGTACCTGTAATATTCGATCACCGTCGATATAGGTATCCTCCGATTCAAATTGACCGGCCCAGCTATTTAAGCCTTTTTCTTCAAAAAATTGTCCTAATAAATCTGATTGGATATGATTTCCCATTAAAACAAACCATGGGGAAAGTACCTGAAGCCAGCTTACGGGAGTATATTTCTCACTCAATTTCTGATCAATTTGCCGGATAACCGATTCACAATAATCTTTGGTCATTTCCTGCAATTCTTTTTTATGGAGAAATCGCTGCAGAGCTTGCGCAAAATGACGGTATACAACAATTTTTCGCATCCGTTTTTCAATTACGGATGTGCTTAATTTGTTATCTCTTCCATAAATGACGTTTGAAATATTCTTTCTGGGATTAACCAGAATTGAAAGGATTTCTTCAATGGTATTTTCTAAGGCCGGCGAGAGATATTTTTCGGGAAGCCAGCGATTCTCCCCAAGTTCTTCCAGGAACTCTTTCCATGCATGAACGACTTCATCCGCTTGTGTATTGGCCCAATCGGTTTCCGGCATGGTTAATTCATCACGCAGGTTCTCTTCCAAAGCCAGATTAAGCCGATTAACAACAAAATCAGGGATTCCGTACTCAATTAATTCATCGGGAGTAAAATATTTCTTATTCTCAGGTAGTTTCCTAATCAGATTTTGGGTGATATCATTAATGATATTATTCATAAGCTGTTTATTGATGAATATATAGTGACAAATATGCTAATACAACTACTTTAAATTGGTGATTTACTTCAGTATATGTACTTTTGATCATGACATCTGTTCAAGTAAATAAATTATCCAAGAGATTTGGAGCCAAAAAGATCTTCACTAACGTTACCTTTACCATTAGTAACGGGGTAACCGGTATAGCCGGACCCAATGGATCCGGAAAAACGACATTACTTAAATGTCTAAGCCTTCTGTTACGTCCAACGTCTGGCAATGTAACATGGTATAATAATGATAAAAAACTCTCCGCAGCCGATGTAAAAAAAATGATGGGTTACGCAGCACCCTATCTAAATCATTATGCGGAATTAACTTGTTTAGAAAACTTAAATTTTATTTGTCAACTTCGCCATATTAAAAACGCGGAAGAACGAATTACTACCCTTTTAGATAAAGTCGGTTTACATTCCAAAAAAGACGAACAATTTGGAAATCTGTCATCTGGTCAGCAGCAACGAATAAAATTAGTGGCTGCCATTCTGTACAAACCTCAGATTCTTTTTTTAGATGAACCCGGTACCAACCTCGACCAAAAAGGCCATGACTTTATTCAATCGATAGCCATGGAATGGAAACAAGAAAACCGATTATTACTATTGGCAACAAATGATCCACAGGAATTGGAACTGTGTGATGATATTATTCATATCGATCAGTTTGCATATCATCAAAATACAAGGAAGATCCATTCCCACTAACAACTATTTGATCTCATTTATTAACAAATATTTATAATTAAAAGAATATGAAGTACAATTCCAACGATTACAAACTCGCCGAACAAATATTAAAATTCAGTGTCGATTTACATAAAGATGAAAATGTGATGATTCATCTTATCGGACTTAATGGTATTGGTTTGGCAAGAGCGTTAACCGAACTTAGTCGCGAAATTGGAGCCAAGCCTTTTGTCCAGATCAATGATTCTGAAATACAGCGAATGCTTCTGGAAACCGGGAACCTGGATTTCTGGAAATATATCGCTGAAGCGGATCAGTTACCTTTAATGAAACAGATGGATGCTTACATTGGAATTCGTTCTACACAAAATATTTACGAAAATTCAGGAGTTACCAAAAAAGCCAATAAAGCTTATGGAGACGGATTCCTGAAACCCGTCCATTTCGAAGAAAGAGTGAAGCATACAAAATGGTGTGTCTTGCGCTATCCATCACCCGCTTTTGCCATGAATGCCAAAATGTCCACACAAGCTTTTACCGATTACTATTATCAAGCTTGTCTCCTCGATTATCAAAAACTGAAAAAGGCCATGGAACCATTAGAAAAACGGCTCCGTAATGCTAAAATGGTACATCTCAAAGGTGAGAATACGGACATTGATTTGTCAATCGAAGGACAAACATGGGTTCCTTGTTTCGGTACACGTAATATCCCTGATGGAGAGATTTTCTCATCTCCAATTCTGGATTCTGTAAACGGACAAATCACGTATACGTCTTCTGTTTATCAGGGGAAACCGTTCGAGTTTGTGCAATTACGAGTAGAAAATGGGGTGGTTGTCGATTTCGATTCATCCAATAATGATACTCTTGAAGATATTTTGAATACAGATGAAGGAGCACGTCGTTTTGGAGAATTTAGTTTTGGTACCAATCCGGTCATTGAAAAACCGATGTACGATATTTTATTTGATGAAAAAATATACGGTTCCAATCATTTGACGCTCGGGCAGGATTATGATGAAGCTCCCAATGGCAATAAAAGCAGTATTCACTGGGATCTTGTCTGTATCGGAGCGGATGTCTACCTGGATGACGAACTCATCAGAAAAGGCCGCGAATATGTGACTGATGATCTTAAAGTATTGAATCCGGAGTCATTATTGGATTGATAATGCGTCTTTAGCACTTAACTGTGGATTGGATTCAAAAATGACCGCTGCTCTCTCTATTCTTCTATTGTCTTATTACGGGGCAGACAGCCTGTGTGAAAACTTTAAATCAATTTTTGATACCTTAATTAATTTAACGTGAGGTTTGGATAAGAATCGCAGAGTTGTAATAATTACATTGAGAATACGACCTGTGAAAATATAACCTATCTTGACGACGGACGCCTGAGTATCGACGACACAGAGCTGTTTTGATGCATAAAGCATGATTCCGATACCGAACTCACGTTAATTATACGGTTTTTCAGAATAAATAATGTTTAATTACTATCAGAGC
>Ga0102962_1000860_pt1 | contig 12769 bp, 6 predicted proteins | sample SalPonF2_C_D2_MG_FD_84519 | JGI IMG/M metagenome (GOLD analysis project Ga0102962, IMG submission 84519) | Salt pond soil microbial communities from South San Francisco under conditions of wetland restoration - Salt Pond MetaG SF2_C_D2_MG ...
TATTGCTGTACTTTCGATCAGAGCCATATTTTAATCAAAATCGAGTCAGCGGAACAATTACCATACGAAAGGTGAAATATATTTCGTAAACTGGTTTGCTGACTTTCTCAGCAAACCCTAATTAATCATTATTTACCGAAAGGGTCATCCCTTTCTATTCAAACCAATTATTGTTCCAAATACCCTTTCAATTCTAAATGTAATGAAATCTAATTCCTTCGATTTTAATAAGCAGTGTACGATATGGTGTCCGTTTTGCTAAACTGACGATTCATAATAGGTTTTTATATCTTTTTTCAAACAAGCTACCGCGTGAAAGTGTTATAGGCTTGCATGAAAGTGCACATCCCGTACAATTTACTGGAAGTTTGTTACCCTCCCAAAAAACATAATATTACCGTGGCGACATGCACAATTGGGTAATGCTGGTATTGCCCATAGAGAATGAAAAGCAGTAAGTAAAACCAGGACTGGCCGAGCACAAAAATAAGGCGAAATGGAACACCAACACAATCATAAGGAACCCGAGCGCCACGAAGGGCACGAACACCATAAAGAACAGGAACAGCAAGAGCAGCATTCCGGGCACGGGCACAAAGATAGCGACCACAGCAGGGATCATCACGATCATCACGTCATGATGATAAAAGATTTCCGAAAACGGTTTTGGGTCTCTTTAATTATCACAGTTCCGATTTTGGTAATGTCGCCCATGATACAGGACCTGCTTGGGTATAATTTCACATTTGGTTTCTCCAATTATATCCTTTTTGCTTTGTCATCCTTTGTCTATTTCTATGGCGGATGGCCTTTTTTAACAGGGCTTATTGGCGAAATAAAGAAAAAGCAGCCGGGAATGATGACCCTTATTGCCGTGGCCATCACCGTGGCATGGGGGTACAGTTCAGCCACCACTTTTGGGGTGGAAGGCAGTACTTTTTTCTGGGAACTGGCCACCCTGATCGACATTATGCTGCTGGGCCACTGGATAGAGATGAAATCGGTTTTGGGCGCTTCCCGGTCGCTCCAGATGCTGGTGGAAATGATGCCCTCAGAAGCCCACCTGGTAAAAAACGGAGAAACGGAAGATGTAAAAGTCGATCAGCTTAAAAAAGACGATATCGTGGTCATACGCCCCGGCGAGAAAATTCCGGTTGACGGGGTTATTACCGAAGGGCAGAGTAACGTGAACCAGGCTATGGTTACCGGGGAATCAAAACCGGTAAAAAAATCAAAAGATGATAAAGTAATCGGCGGTACCATTAACGGCAACGGCTCATTAAAAGTAAATGTGCAGCAGGTGGGCGAAGATGCCTATTTAAGCAAAGTAATCAATATGGTGCGTGATGCACAAAGCGAAAAGTCGAAAACGCAGCACCTGGCCGATCGTATTGCCTTCTGGCTTACCATTATTGCACTTACCATTGGTTTTGGAACACTGGCCACCTGGCTTATCCTGGGCAAACCTTTTGTCTTCGGGCTGGAACGCATGGCTACCGTAATGGTAATTACCTGTCCGCATGCCTTAGGGCTTGCTGTGCCGCTGGTAGTGGCCATCTCTACTTCAATGGCTGCAAAAAAAGGACTCTTGATTCGAAATCGTACCGCTTTTGAAAATGCACGAAAAATTTCGCTCCTCGCCTTCGACAAAACAGGCACACTCACCAGGGGTAATTTTGGCGTAACACGCTTTGGTTCGCTTAACAACAATTTCAACGATAAAGAAATCCTGCAGCTGGCCGGGGCGCTCGAAGAAAAATCAGAACATCCGCTGGCCATGGGAATTATGCAAAAAATCAGGGACGAAAAAATTGAACTGCCGGAGGCAGAAGATTTTAATGCTATATCCGGCAAAGGCATTAAAGCCAGGGTGGAAAACAAAAATGTGAAGGTAGTGAGCCCGGGCTATGTAGAAGAAAAACAACTTGATATACCCGACAAAGCATATAAAAACGAAGCAGAAACAGTTGTTTTTGTAATGGTTGAAGATAAACTGGCAGGCTTTATTGCCATGGCCGATGAAATACGCGAAGAGTCTTACGAAGCGGTGAAAACCCTGAAGAAAGCCGGTATAAAATTGTACATGATGACCGGCGACAACGAAAAAGTGGCCAAAAGCGTGAGCGATGAACTTGGGCTGGACGGGTACTTCGCTAACATTCTTCCCGACCAGAAACTGGAAAAAGTGAAAGCTTTCCAACAAAAGGGTGAGTTTGTGGCCATGACCGGTGACGGAATTAACGATGCTCCTGCCCTGGCTACTGCCGATGTGGGCATTGCGGTGGGTTCGGGAACTGATATTGCCGCCGAAACAGCGGATATTATCCTGGTAAACAGCAATCCCAACGATATCGCATCATTGGTGATATACGGAAAAGAAACTTATAGAAAAATGATACAGAATTTCGCCTGGGCCACCGGATACAACGTAGTGGCTATACCATTAGCTGCCGGTGTGCTATATAGCGCGGGCATCCTTATCAGTCCGGCAATTGGTGCGGTTTTTATGAGCCTCAGTACCGTAATTGTCGCCATTAATGCGCAATTTTTAAAACGCAAAATGAATGGATGAATCAATGAAATAATATGGAAAAACAAAGGAAATTAAAAATACCCGTTGATTTTAACATTGTTTCCGACAAAGTTGGGTAAAACCTAAACCGCATAAACATTGGTGGAGCCTGGTACATATTTGATAATTTCTTTGTTAGGCTGTATTATGTTATCCAACAGCAAGACGGACCTGTCCATGGCACTATTAATAGCAAGAAATTTAAGGAACCCGTTTTTGAAACATCTGTTGCATTCTAGAATTTTAAAAGTAAAGATGTCATAATATACATCCGGGGATGATAAGTTTTTGGTATACCGTTATGAAACTGAAATTTTTCACATACGTCATTTCTATGCCCGTGGCATTTCTGTTACTATGTAATTTTGCATCAGGCCAGGAAAAAACTTCGCCAAAAACCAGTTGTGAAAGCCTCATAGAAATTCATGGTTCGTCAAATGTGAATCAATTCCAGTTGATTAATCATAATCCGAAAATTATCAGGCATTCACAGGAGGATAAAGGAGGAAGAAAACCTTATCAACGCATCGAGATTCCTGTTAATGAATTTAAAGCCACCAATGACCGGATGCGCACCGATTTTCTCGAAATGATCAACGCTTCCAAATATCCGTTCATTATTATGGCTATTGAGCCCCGGAGTTTGGCAGACTGCAGGAAAAATAAAGGGTTAGCTGATTTTAAAACTAAAATCACCATCGCGGGAGTAACCCAAAGCTATGTTGTACCTTGTGGCGTTGATACCTGCGAAAGTTCAGGCTACGTGCTGAAAGGAAATCTCGAAGTTAAATTATCGGATTTCGGCATTGATCCTCCAGTGAAATTTTTCGGGCTGGTAAAAGTCAACAACGAGGTCCTTATTAACTACATTTTCAGGTTTCGACCTGATGATCCCATTTTCCGGCCGGCATTAACCGGCAAACCCACGTTCTGAATTTCGACCGTCCACGGTTCAAAAAAACAATATGACAGGGGGTCATTACCGGGGAATCGGGGAATAGAAAAATAATTCGTTTTAAAATATTTTTGACCGTTACACTATTTTAGGAGATACGCCAGGTTGAGTACCCGGTTCGGTTTCATTTCAATATCTTTTTACTGTTACTCAATCCCTTTCCACCATTCGCGAAAACTTTGCACAGTCCCGTTCAGAAAAACGGCTTCTCCAATTTGAGGCGTCAGCACAGCAATTCCACCATCGTGATGGTTTTCGGTTATTTTATTCAACGGGTCGTCCCAGGGATGGTTGGAGAGTGCGAATTTGGAGTTGTGAACAGGTAAAATGCGACGGGCCTTTAACTGCTCAGCGGCTTCAAAGACCAGGTCAGGCATCAGGTGAATCAGGTTCCAGTTCTTATTGTATTGCCCCTGCTCCAGTATCGCCAGGTCAAACGGCCCGTACTTTGCCCCTATATCTGAAAAATGAGTATCGTATCCTCCGTCACCGCCTAAAAACAAGTTATATCCCGGCGACTGCAAGGCATACGACACCCACAATGTTTTATTTCTTTTTAACCCTCTTCCCGAGAAATGCCGGGCAGGCGTAGCCGTTAACCGCCATCCCGGGGCCGGAGTCATTCCTTCATACCAGTCCAGTTCTGTTATCACTGATGGATCAAATCCCCAGTACTCGAAATGTTGTCCAACGCCTAAACCACAAACCACGTGTTGTATTTTAGCCTTGAAATTCATTATAGTTTCGTAATCCAGGTGATCCCAATGATCGTGTGTGATAATTAAGAAATCAATCGAGGGAAAATCTTCATAAGAATAGACATTTGTCCCTTTAAAGGCTTTGTTAGCAAATGAAAAGGGAGAGGCAAAATCACTAAAAACCGGATCGACTAAAAACGTTATTCCTTTTAACTGCATGAAATACGATGAATGACCAAACCACACGAGAGTATCATCGTCACGATCTAAGGCATTGATATCCGTTTTAACTGCCGGGAGAGCATATTCCGGTGTCAACCTGTCTTTCTTTCGAAACATGAAATCCATCATTACCCTGAACCGGTTTTCTTCCGGGGTAAAAACCGGTGTTTTGTGGAGATTATTAAATTCCCCGTTGACATAATTCTCCGACTTTTTCAACCGTTCCAACCGGTTCCCTTTTGGTGTTTGCCCAAACCTGTGATTATTAAATATCTGCATACCTGTGAATGTTATGACCAGAAAAATTGCTAACAGGATAGTTATCCTTTTGTTCAAGTCCTTTCAGAAAAGCAGGTTATTGGTAGCTGAACAATAAAACAATTCAGGACGTTATTCTTTTCAAACGAGCGAAACTGGTGAAATTGCAGCATTAGCCCGGGGACGTTACCTGTATTCTAACAACAGCATTTTGGGCAGAGGCCACAGAAATAAAGCATTTGGATTTTCTGTCCGTTGTATAAAAGATCAATAGAAATCGTATGAAAGCAATTATTTTAAAAGAAAACGGCAGTCCGGGTAATCTTACCATGGCTGAAATGCCCGATCCGGAAATCGGTGATGATGAAGTGATGGTTAAAGTGAAAGCAATATCCATAAATCCGGTCGATGCCTCGGTAAGGCAAAACAGCGGAACATTGCAGCATATATTACAACCTGCAGAAAATGAAAAAGAGTATATTTTAGGCTGGGATATTTCGGGGACCATTGCAGAGGTTGGTTCAAATGTTAAAGATTTTAAACAGGGCGACGATGTCTTCGGCATGGTTAACTTTGCCGGTAATGGTAAAGCCTATGCGGAATACGTGGCGGCACCGGCAAACCAGCTGGCGTTGAAACCAGCCAACATAACACACGAGGAGGCTGCCGGGGCAACGCTTGCGGCCCTCACAGCCTGGCAGGCCCTGGTCAGGCATGCCAAAGTGAAAGGTGGTGAAAAAGTCCTTATCCACGCAGCCGCAGGTGGTGTGGGACATTACGCCGTACAGATCGCTAAATATTTCGGAGCTTACGTGATCGGAACAGCCTCGGAAGCGAACCATGATTTCCTTCGCGAACTTGGCGCCGACGAATGCATCGATTACACGCAGGAAAAGTTCGAAGATAAAGTACACGATGCCGACATCGTGATCGATTCGGTAGGCGGTGATCACCTCCTTCGTTCGGTCACTGCCCTGAAAAAAGGCGGTAGACTGATATGCCTTAAGGGTGAGATAGACGAAAATGTTAATCAAAAAGCGGAACAAAAAAACGTGCTCACCTACAGGCAAATGGTAAGATCGAATGGCGACGATATGAAACATATCGCCCAGTTGCTCGAAGAAGGACAACTCCATTCACATATCTCGAAAATCTTTCGTTTCGACCAGATGCCCGATGCACACCGGCAGATCTAAACAAGGAAAACACGAGGCAAAATCGTGATTGAAGTATGATGGACCCTCAGGATGATCAGTTAGCAAGCCGAAAACCGGTCATCTGTTCACCACAGTAAAGTTCGAAGCCGCCGGTCTCCAGAACAACCTTTCCGGTTTCGTCGGGATAGCTGAGATCTTTTCCCGGGAACATGATGAATGAAACGGTCTGCTTTTCTCCTGGTGTGAGCATAATTTTACTGAAGCGTACAAGCTTTCTTATCGGCCGTGTCGTTTTGCCAAAGAGATCATGGCTAAAAAGAAGCACAACCTCTTCACCGTTGCGGTCGCCGGTGTTCGTAACCTCAACGCTCACCGTAAAAGACCTGCCGGCTTTTACGATACTGTCGCTGACCGTAAGTCCCGAATATTCGAACGACGTATAGGACATCCCATGACCGAATGGATAAAGCGGCTTATATACATCGGTACTTTTCCGGAAATACGGTACAATGTGCCCCGGCTGTGCAGGGTAAGTGAACGACAGCTTACCTGAAGGATTGGTCCTTCCTGAAAGAATGTTGGCCAGGGCATCACCGCCCCCAATACCCGGATATCCGGCAAACAGGACGGCGGAAGCTTTTTCGGCAAGTTCGCCCAGGAGCCGGGGTCGTCCTTCAATCAGAACCAGGACCACCGGCTTTCCAGTAGACACAGCCAGTTCGGCCAGCTCCTGATGTGATGCTGACAGCGCAAGGTCCTCAATATTGCCCTTAAACTCACTATAGGGTTCTTCGCCAATGGTAAGTATAATAGCATCTGCCGACGATGCAGCATCCAGAAATTCCTTCTTCCGGCTTTTAATGCTACCGCTTGCCACCGGTGGAAGCAACCGCCCGCCCCACAATACCGCCATCGACTCACGTAATGTATGCATATCCGGCGGGAACCTGTTTTCATCTGCTCCCAGCCATTCCAGCGTCCAGGCACCATTGAGCATTTTACGTGAGGATGATGCAAAACCGGCAAGTAATACCCTCTTCCCCGTATCCAGTGGCAAAACACCATCGTTCTTTAACAATACGATCGATTTTTCGGCCGCCCTAACGGCCCATTGTAGATGTTCCCGGCGAATAAGGGGGTTTGGCTGACTGCCTGTTTCCGGGGGGTAGGGTTGTTCAAACAGGCCGGCCTGGTATTTCAGGTAAAGAATTCGGCGAACGGATTCATCAATCCGCGCCTCGCTGATCTTACCCGCCCGCACCTTATCGACGATAATCTCAGGGAAACGGAGGTCAGAGCATGACATACTCATGTCGATACCGGCATCAACAGACAGCTTCACCGCCTCCTCGTAAGTCTCAACAGCAAAATGCATGTCTACCAGTTTTTGAATATCCTTAATATCTGACAAGATCACGCCTTCAAAGCCAAGCTTCTCCCTGAGAATATCGTGCAGCAGATGCTTTGAAATATGCACCGGCTCGCCGTTCACCTCACCGCTGTTCACCATCACTGTTTTCAGGCCGGCTTGAATGGCTTCCCGGAAGGGAGGTACAAAAATTTCATAAAGGGCTTGTTGGTTGATGACAGACGGGCTTCGGTCATATCCCGACACTGGATTGGAATAGCCGATAAAATGTTTACCACAACTCACCGGGTGGTTCCTACCTGGTGTTTTCCAGCCATCATAGTGCATAATAAACCGGCTTCCCAGCTCACTGCACACCAGGGGGTCCTCACCAAAGGTCTCATATAGCCTTGGCCAGTATGGATTCACCCCAACATCGAGGACAGGAGCAAAATTCCAAAGAAGTCCTGCCGCTGTTGTCTCCATGGCGGTTATTTCGGCCACCTCCCCCACAAGAGCGGTGTCAAAACTACAGGCCAGACCAAGGTTATGCGGAAAAAACGTGCCCTCATCCACGTAGTTTGCTCCATGTATGTGGTCGATACCAAAAATGACCGGTATTCCACTTTGAGACTCCTCCATGGCAATCTCCTGCGCCCGCCGGGTAAAAGCCCGCCATTCAGCTTCAGAACCTGACCCGCTAAGGAATGCCCCTACATGATGATCGCGTATCATCGCTCGAAAGACATCCTCATCAAGCATAAGATGCTTGTCATGGGTTACCGTCACTTCACTCAGGCACATCATCGTCATCTGACCGGCCTTTTCTTCAAGCGTCATTTGTGATACAAGCCGGTTGACAAGTTCAGGATAACGGCTATCTTTCTTTTCACAGGAAATGAAAAAAAACAATACCAGGAAAATATATACGATCAGGCGATTTTTTTTCTTCATTCGGCACATTTAAAAAGTTCGAGTTCAAATCCTCCATGGTTCATCTCCACATGCCTTACCTTCCCCGGACCATAAACAGGAAAAACCATGTTTTTGTCGTCTTTGTCTTCTTCCAGGATGGTAATGGAAGCTTTTTCTGACGAAATCTGCCGTGGCGTAATCTTAAAGACATCTCCTTTCCTGGTAATTGCCAGCTGATCGAAGCACCAGATTTTCTTCCGTTCATTATCAACATACACCGAAGGTATTTCTGCAGCGGTAAGCATAAGCGAGGTCTCCGACCATGTTGATCCTTTCATCAGTTCACCGGCACCTTCAAACCAGTCGCTTGTGTTGACCCGTTCAGACATCCAGCCGGGATCCATTCCTCCAACCGGGCGTTCACCGGTTGAAAGGTACTGGGGCATGGCCCTGGTAATGGAACTCAGAAGATCCATGTATATTTCTTCGCCTGTATACCTGTAAAGACGAAGCAGTGCCTGACCGGAATAGGTACAGATACCCGGCGAACCATGCTTATTCTGGGTATTGGCAAATACAACACCCTGGGAAGTTGATCCCAACTTATGCAGAGGTGTATTTTCAGGAAAGCGGTAATTCCACGACATGACCCAGCAGGAAAACAGGTTAGCGGCTTCTCCGGCCCTGTCGAGCCAATAGTTTTCACCCGTTGTTTCGTAAAGCATAACGAACGATTCGATGAGGGCATAACACGACTCGCTGTCGGGATTTTGCAGGGCATCACCGGGACCACCACAGGAAATGCCATTGCCAAGGAAATTTAAATAAAAATAGTCAGCCATTCCAATGGCAGCCTCCAGGAAAGCGCCGTCTCCGGTCCATCTGTAAACCAGGCAAAGGCCGGCAGGCACAATAGCTCCGCTGGTGGAGCCTCCCACAACAAGCTGGCCGGTAAGACTATCGACAAACTGCCCGGGCTGACCGTATCTTTCCTGCAAAACCAAAAAAGTGCGGGCTACATGATGTATTTTTTCAACCTGTGAAGAATCGATGTCCCGGCCCTCATCCCGAAAAAGAAAAAACTGTTTCATGATATAAAACAAACCATCTCCACTTTTTCGCACAAGATGCCTGTTCTTTGTCTGTTCGCGCCTGATATCACCACCATACCATCGACTACCTTTCTCACCCGAATCCCAGAAGAAGCCGGAAGGCGATATTCCATGACGGAACAGCCAGCTAAACTGCCGCAATACGCGAGTCCGTGTATCTTCACCTCCCAGGAAATATAATGGATAAGTGGAAATCATCCCCCCTGTCCAGCCAATCTGCCAGTCCTGCAGGAAATTTTCCCGCATACCCACAGAGTAGTAACCATGTTCTTCAACCCAGTTTCTGGTATTGAATTTCCGCTCAATAATACGGAAGCTGTGGGAGTTGACCGGCACCAGAACCCGTTCTTCCATATCACTGCTGATGGAGTGTCGCAATATGGCAAATTGTTCCAGGAAGGAAGCCATCGATCCGGCCTCATACACAACCACCGCAAAGCGAATACCCTGTTGATAACCTGCCAGAAATGAGGATGCCACATCATGCGAAGGATATGACGTATCACAGATATGGTAGCGGTACTTTTCCCTCACTACTGGCGAAATGAGACTAAGGGTAAGCCTGTCGCGTTTTCCATTCTCGATGACAGCAATACCCAGGTCTCCCATTTCATTCTGGGGCTCAAAAAGTATAAAGACTGATTTATGGCGTTCCGGGTGATACGTTGCTATTACGGGTACAGCCAGGCTGCCCGATACATCCGTTAATTCCGACGGTCCGGGATCAATATTTAGTCTTGGCACATCGGAAATGATCATCTGCGAAGCCGGCCACAGTTCATTTTCGTCGAGGAGCTTCGGGGAATAGGGAATTTTCCTGGATTGGAAACGGTTCCCATTGAAGGCCGCCCCGGGGAGTAAGAGATAATCATGTTCAGACCATTTCCGGACCAGGAATTCAAGTGCCACAGATCCGCTTTCTATTCTTCCCTCCGAAAGGAAAAAACTCGCTTCCATGTTTTGCAGACCGGGAATAAAGGCATCATCTTGGCAGCGAAGCTCCACGATCCACCTGGCGTTGTGCATATCCAGTTCACCAGGATGATCGGTTAGCTCGGTGCTATACTTGTGCGTCAGGGCATTGAAATGAGACCTGTCATAGGTTCGGCAACAGAATTGCAGGCCGATGCCTTCATCATGAAGTTCTTCCGGGGTACATAATGACCTGCCGGGCAACTTACCTGCCGGATTATTTATAACACTGTTTCTCAATTGCTGGTACGTTGGAAAATAGTCTTACTTCTGGCAGTATAAAAGTACAAATTAGCTGCCAGCGCGATGTGTAAAGCTTTCCCAAACAACAGGGAAAATAGGTTCAGGACAGGGGATGAACAAAAACATGAACCGGAAATCCTTCTGCGCTGATGGCCTTCTCAGTAAGATCGGTAAGGCGACTTTTCCGGAACAGGTCAGGAATTTCGCCTTAAAAAGCAATCACCGGAATTGGTTTAGCCTTATGAGAATAGGCTTTCCTTTTCCCTAAAGCCACATGATAGACCCGCTGATGGGTTTTGGATGCTGCTTTGAAAAGCCCGGGGTACGAGCGGTAAACGATATCGTTAAAACCGATGTTGTAATTCTCACCATCGAAACGGCCTAAGATGGGCTGATCCATCCACTGGAAGTAATGGATGCCAATAAGTTCAGGCCGCGAAAAGCCCTGCTCCACGTAGTAGCGATAAGCTTTACCCCTGTCTTTGGTTGACGCCACTCCCCGCAGCCCGGTTGAGGGTAATCCGCGATCGATGGCACCAAAATGAAATTCACCGATCAAAACCGGTTTTCCCGTTTTCTCAAAGATTTGAGCTGTAGGCGGAGGACCGGGAGCGTTGTACCCGTTAATGGAAAAAACGTCAAAATAATCTCCTGCCCTGTAAAGCAGGTCGGAACTGATATAGGCATAACGCATTCCCAGGTTGAGATGGTTTGGATCGACCTTCCTCACTTCATCACAAACGGTTCCTACGTAGCGGTCAACCATCTGACCCGAGAAATTCATGAAATCCTGTTTGCTCTTTTCCGACGGGTACGTTTTGAATGTCAACAGGTTCAGATCCGCGAAATCGTTCAGATCAAGGTCCCATGCTTTGTTAAAAACCTCAACATCGTTTCCGTACGACGTGACGAGCCATCTCACAAAAGCAAGCTTGGAAAACGACATATCCTGGCTGGCAAACATCTCGAACGCAATGTCATGGTCGCCGAATGCCCATTGCGGTTCATTTCGCAGGAAATAGCCGATGAGAAATGGATCATCACGATATACGGCCAGCTGCGAGGCGAATTTTTCCGAATTCACTTTGTATTGGGGTGAAAAGACGTCGGGAAAATCCCGGAACAGGTTAACCTCCGTGGTGGGAAAGCCGGAAAGGGGAAGCATATATGGTAAGTGGCTTTGGCGTGCAAACCGCATATCGGACCAGTTGCCAACGGTATTAAAGCCTGAACCGACAAGCTTATTCCTGGTTATTTTCCCCCATTCCTGTTGCCAGTTTGGGCCAAACATCTTTATCATGTTAATCTTAAAGAAATCGGTCATCTTTTGTCCGCGGGAATCGAAGTAAACACCCGGCCATGCTGAATCTTCGGGCGGCAGCCATTCGTAAAGATCCTCATCACCGGAAAGGGTACTGCTCACCGTCGGACGAACGCAGTCCATTCCCAAACTCAGGAAGGCATAACCTTCAGGGTCGACAAACCACCATCGTTCAGAGTCGAAGCGGGTATGAAAAAATCCTGTCGAATCAAAACGCAGTTTTCTCCAGCCCCCATACCGTGAAAGCTCACCAGGGAATTCAAGCTCTTCTCCGGCAAGCTCTGTAAAAGCCTGCTTCAGATTATTGAAATCGTCATCTGAAGCCGTTCTCCCGGGCCAGTCGTGACCGTACCACTGGCCAAACTTATCGGCAACCGGCTCAGAAGGTTTGGAAGTATAGGCCGGCAGTTCATTGCTGAGATATATGGTGTCGATAATAAACTCCGGAGTAAAACGGGGCGACTGGTATGGCCCCGGGATAAGCTTAATAGCAGCCACATCATCCGGATCTGTCCGGCGACCAAATACAACCCCCTTTAGCTGTCTGGGCATACGCGGCAGGAAAACCTCCTGCCCGTCAAGATAGCTGAAAGGAAAAACCAGCCAGGTATGCAAATCGGGAAGAATGCCGGCTTTGACCGATAAACGGGGGTCGGCGGCTATTGTTTTTGTCACCGGATCACCGGCGAAGAACTCAATATGCAAAATACCGCTGTAAGGGTTGTGATGCGTTACGCCTATCACCATGTATTTAAATGAAGACAGCTGATCAAGAACAGACCTGTCGTTAATCAGCAATCCTCCGTTAGACGAGCCGGCCTTCAAGACGTATGAACCATTTCCATCTGGAATAAACTCAACGTTTCCTGTTAAGGCTGTTTGAGACAGGTTGACCGGCAACGACTGGGCATGAATAAAACCCTTTCCCGACAGGATCATCAGAATCAGGATGGTAGTGATTATTTTACAGTTTGGAGCAACGTTCATATCGTACAA
>Ga0102962_1000861_pt1 | contig 12767 bp, 11 predicted proteins | sample SalPonF2_C_D2_MG_FD_84519 | JGI IMG/M metagenome (GOLD analysis project Ga0102962, IMG submission 84519) | Salt pond soil microbial communities from South San Francisco under conditions of wetland restoration - Salt Pond MetaG SF2_C_D2_MG ...
CACGGAAGGGTCAGGCGGCGCCGGCAGCGGTGAAGCCCGTTTGACCGCGTTCTCCACCGACCGGTTCAACACCGGGCTGCCACAACTGTTATCCAGTTTCACAGACAGTACATCACCGGCGTGCGACTGCTCCACCGTCACCTGACATTTGACCTCGTCGGTGACCCCCGGCGGGCGCAGCCAGTTATTCTGGACTTTCTGCTGAATGGCGGCCTGGTACTGGCCCAGCAATTTGTTCACCTGCGCCTTGTTCTTGCCCTGCGGCCCGGATTTCTGCTGACCCGCAAGCTCCTTCTGAAGCGCCTGCCGGCGCTCCTTCAGCTTCCTCTGGCGTTGCGCTTCAGCGGCCTGCTTTTTGGCCTGTTCGGCCTTGCGCTTGGCCTCCTGTTGGGCCTTCTTCTTAGCCGCCGCCTGTTTGGCCTGCTCGGCCTTGCGCTTGGCCGCGGCGGCGGCTTTTTTCTTGGCGGCCTCCTGCTCGGCCTTTTTCTTGGCGGCCGCCTTCGCCGCCGCCTTGGCCTTGGCTGCCTGCTCGGCTTCGCGCTTGGCCTTTGCAGCCGCCTTGGCGGCGGCCTCCTCTTGCGCCTTGCGCTTGGCCGCCGCGGCCTGCGCCGCCTTGCGTGCCTTCTCGGCCGCCTTTTGCTGCGCCTCGCGCTGTTGCTGGGCCTGCTTGATCTGTTTTTGCAGCTCCGCCAATTGCTGCTGCTGCTTGTTCATCTCCTGGGAAAACTGCTGTTGCTGCTGCTGGAGCTTTTTCTGCCGCTGCTGCGCCTGCTTCTGCGCCTGCTGAGCCTGCTGGCGCGCGGCGAGCAGCGCCTGCTGCTGTTGATGCAGCGCTTTCTGCGTCTCGAGTTTCTTCTGCTCAGCCTGCTGGGCCTGCTGGCGCGCCTGCTGCGCCTCCTCGTTCTGTTGCTGCAGCCGCTGCTGCTGCGCCTTCTTCTGGCGCTGAATCTCCTTCTGCAGGGCCTTCGGATCAACCGCCACCGCATTGATCGTCTTCTGATGCGGATGCTGCTGTCCGCTGCTGCTGAAGTCGGCGTACTTGAAGCCCGCCACCAGCAGCAGGGCGATCAGCACATGCAGGCCCACGGCCAGCGCCAGAGCTCCCGCGTTGTCTCCAAAGCTGTCGCGCATGGAGCCGGCTGTCAGGACTTCTGGCTGGGCGGCGGCTGCGTCACCAGGCCCACCTTGTTCGCGCCCGCCTGCTGCAGCAGCACCATGGCGTGCACCACCTCGCTGTAAGGCACCCTGCCGTCCGCCCTGACCACCACGGGCGTGTTGGGCTTGCGGGTCAGCACCGCTTTGGTCATCAGCACCACTTGTTTGGGGGAGACCGGCTTATCCGTATTCGACCCGATGTCCAGGTACAAGTTGCCTTTGGCGTCGACCGTGAGCTGCACCGGCTCGTTGTGCGCCTGATCGATGGGGTTGGCGGCTGCTTGCGGCAGGTCCACCTGCACACCCGTGGTAATCAGCGGCGCCGTGACCATGAAGATGATCAGCAGCACGAGCATGACGTCGATATAGGGCACTACGTTGATGCTGGCGTTCAGCCGGCGTCTGGACCCGGTCATGGCGGCTTATCCCTCCTGGCGGTGCAACGCGTCGCGATGCAATATGCGTTCCAGAATACCGGATAGCTCCTCCATGAACGCCTCGTAGCGGTTTTCGAGGCGGTCGACGCGGTTGGTAATGAAGTTGTACGCCACCACGGCCGGGATGGCGGCGAACAGCCCCATGGCGGTGGCGATCAGCGCCTCGGCGATGCCCGGGGCGACCATGGCGAGCGTGGCCTGCTTGACGTCGCCGAGCGCGATGAAGGCGCTCATGATGCCCCACACCGTGCCGAACAGACCCACGTACGGGCTGGTCGAGCCCACCGTGGCAAGAAAGGACAGGCCCTGCTCCAGGCGGTCGATCTCGCGCCGGCGCGTGACGCGCATGCTGCGCTGGGCGGCGGCCACCACCTCGTCCGGCATGCGCCGGCCGTGCTCGCGGCGCCGGTTAAACTCCTCGTAGCCTGCCTTGAACAGGCTCTCCATGGCGCCTTCGTGGCGGCTCTGCTGGGAGATGGCACGGTAGATACCGTCCGGGTTGCCCCCGGTCCAGAAGTGCTCTTCGAACCAGTCCGCCTCGGCGTCGAAGCGCTTGAGCAGGCGGTTCTTCTTGAAGATCACCATCCACGACCCGATGGAGGCGCCGAGCAGTAGCAACAGGATGGCCTTGACCAGCACGCTGCTCTGGGCAACCAAGTGCACGAGGGATAGATCAGCTGACATTCACGATCTCCGCCGTCATCGCGGCCGGCAGGGGCCGCGGCCGCATGCTCGTGGTATCAATGCAGGCGACGCGCATGGAGGCCACCGCGAGTTCCGTGCAGTCCTCGCCGCGCACGATGCGCTGCTCGAAATCGATCCTGACCTTACCATAGGCTGCCACCCGCACCGACACGTCCAGCAGATCGTCCAGCCGCGCAGGACGCCTCCACTGCATCTGTGCCGAGGCGAGCGTGAACGCGACTCCGTGCTCGGTTCTCAGCCGCTCCTGGCCGAAGCCGAGACGGCGCAGCCATTCCGTGCGCGCTCGCTCGCAGTATTTCAGATAGCTCGCATGATAGACGATGCCGGTCGCATCCGTATCCTCGTAGTAGACCCTCACGGGCCAACGAAATACCGCCTCTCCCGTCACCGCCGTCTGCAACCCCGCCAGCGCGTTAAAACCGGCAATTATACACGCCCGCGGCGCCCGTCCCGAGCCCTCATCCGCATAACAACGCGCAACGACGGCGCCCATTCCGGCATCGGCCGGAACGAAGACCCGGCCAATCCTCGAAACGACAACAGGTTAGCTGTCGAACAGATTGAATGAGCTATCGTTTTTGTTGTCCGGCATGGCCAGGCCGAAATGCAGGTAGGTTTTGCGCGTGGCCACCCGGCCGCGCGGGGTGCGCATCATAAAGCCCTGCTGGATCAGGTAGGGCTCGAGCACGTCTTCGATGGTGTCGCGCGATTCGCTGATGGCCGCGGCCAGGCTTTCCACGCCCGTCGGCCCGCCGTCGAACTTGTCCACCAGCGCCATCAGCAGCTTGCGGTCCATAACGTCGAAGCCGTGGGTGTCCACGTCGAGCAGATCCATGCCCTGGCGCGCGACCTCGGCGCTCACGCGCCCGTCGCCCTTCACCTGGGCGAAATCGCGCACCCGGCGCAGCAGGCGGTTGGCAATGCGCGGCGTGCCGCGCGAGCGTGCGGCGATCTCCAGCGCCCCGTCGTCGCTCATCTCAAGCTGCAGAATGCCGGCGGAGCGCGTGACGATCACTGCCAGTTCCTGGGGCGAATAGAACTCCAGGCGCTGCACGATGCCGAAGCGGTCGCGCAGCGGCGAGGTGAGCGAGCCGGCGCGCGTGGTCGCTCCCACCAGCGTGAAGGCGGGCAGATCCAGCTTGATCGAGCGCGCCGCCGGCCCCTCGCCGATGAGGATATCGATCTGGTAGTCCTCCATCGCCCGGTAGAGCACCTCTTCCACCACCGGGCTCAGGCGATGGATCTCGTCGACGAAGAGGACGTCGTTGGGCTCCAGGTTGGTGAGCATGGCGGCGAGGTCGCCCGGGCGCTCCAGCACCGGCCCCGAGGTCTGGCGCAGGTTGACCCCCATTTCGTGGGCGATGATGTGGGCCAGCGTGGTCTTGCCCAGACCCGGCGGCCCGAAGATGAGCACATGATCCAGCGCCTCGCTGCGGTTGCGCGCCGCGCCGATGAAGATCTCCATCTGCGTGCGCACCGTCTCCTGCCCGATGTAGTCGGCCAGCCGGCGCGGGCGGATGGCGCGGTCGATGGCGTCATCGCCGCTCTGGGGTGCTGGCGAAATCAGTCGATCCTGTTCGAGCATGCCCGCCCTATTTCACCGTCGAGCGCAGCGCGCGCCGGATGAGCTCTTCGCTATTCAACCCCGGCTCGGACACCGCGCGCAAGAGCTTGACCGCCTCCTGCGGCTTGTAGCCGAGCGCCACTAAAGCCTCGCGCGCCTCCGCCTCGGCGCCCGCCGGCTCGGCGCCGCCGCCTGCCCCCGGCTGCGGGCCCGCCCGCGAGGCGCCCGGGCGATCGCGCATCTCGATCATCAGGCGCTCCGCAATCTTTTTGCCCACGCCCGGCAGCCGCGTCAGGCGCGTGCTGTCGCCCTCACGCACGGTCGCCACGAAATCGTCGACCGAGGTGCCGGACAGGATGGTCAGCGCCAGGCGCGCGCCCACGCCGTTCACCCGGATCAGGTCGCGGAAGAGCTGGCGCTCGCGGTGGCTGGCGAAACCGAACAAAAGGTGGGCGTCCTCGCGCACCGCCAGGTGCGTGACCAATGTAACGCCCTCGCCCGCCGCCGGCAGCGTGTAGAAGGTGGACATGGGCACCTCGAGCTCGTAGCCCACGCCGTTGACGTCGACCGCCACCCACGGCGGCTGCTTCCACAGCAGCCGCCCGCGCAGTTGCCCGATCACCGCCGCCTCCGGCGCAGCTCCACCCCGGTGCGCCGGCGCGTGGCGCTGATATGCACATGGGTGAGCGCGACGGCGAGCGCGTCGGCGGCGTCCACCTGCATCGGCCCCTTGACGCCCAGCAGAGCCGCGATCATGTGCTGCACCTGCGCCTTGTCGGCGCGCCCGCGCCCCACGATCGCCTGCTTGATCTCGGCGGCGGTGTATTCGGCCACCGGCAGGCCGCCCACGGCGCCGGCGCAGATCGCCGCGCCGCGCGCCTGACCCAGTTTGATCGCGGTGGACGGATTGCGGCTGACGAACACCTGCTCGATGGCCATGTGGGTGGGCGCATGGGCGTGAATGACCTCGCTCAGGCCGTCGAAGATGAGCTTCAGCCGTTGCGGAAAATCGGCGCCGGGCAGGCGCAGGCAGCCGCTGGTCACTAATGAGGTCTTGTCGGTAGCCGACACATCGACGATACCGTAGCCCGTTACCCGCGAGCCCGGGTCCACGCCCAGTATGCGCTGCGCCTCACTCGCCGGCGGCTCAGGCCTGCTCGTAGGCGTCGTCGGGGAAATCGCCATTGGAGTAGACCTGCTGCACGTCGTCCAGATCCTCCAGCAGATCGAGCATCTTGAGCGTGCGCACCGCATCGTCCAGGCTCACCGGCACCAGCGTCACCGGGCGCATGGTCACGTCGGCATCGGCAGGCTCCAGTCCCTTGTCGAGCAGCGTTTTTTTCACCGCCCCGAAATCCCCGGGCTGGGTGATGACCTCGATGGAGCCGTCCTCGTTGGTGACCACGTCCTCCGCGCCCGCGTCGATGCCGGCCTCCAGGATACGCTCCTCGTCGCTGCCGGGCCCGAAGGTCAGCACCCCGCGCCGGTTGAACAGGAACGACACCGAGCCGTCCTCGCCCAGATTGCCGCCGTGCTTGGAGAAGGCGTGGCGCACCTCGGCCACGGTGCGGTTGCGGTTGTCGGTCAGCCCCTCCACCAGCACCGCCACGCCGCCCGGGCCATAGCCTTCGTAGCGCACCTCTTCATACTGGTCGCTGCCCAGCTCGCCCGCGCCGCGCTTGACCGCGCGCTCCACGTTGTCCTTGGGCATGTTGGCGGCAAGGGCCTTGTCGATGGCCAGGCGCAGACGCGGGTTCATGTCCGGGTCGCCGCCGCCCATGCGCGCGGCCACCGTGATCTCGCGGATCAGCTTGGTGAAGAGCTTGCCGCGCCTCTGGTCCTGGGCCTTTTTGCGGTACTGGATGTTGGCCCACTTGCTGTGTCCGGCCATAAGCGTCTCAGAATCCCAGCCGCAAACCGACGAGAAAGCCGCTGTCCAGCGCCACCGTGTGACCGGAGTGCGAGAGTTTGGCGCGCACCTGGCGGTAGCCGGCGTACACGTTGGCGCGCTTGAGCACGCGGTAGTCGAGATCCAGGCCGTACTCGTAGAACTGCTGGAAATCGTTGAACGCCAGGATATCCGGGGCGAAGAACGCGCGCCCGCGCAGGCTGATGCGGTTATATTGCGGCAGCCTGGCCGAGAAGTGCCCGCCCAGGCCCAGCGCGGCGCCGCTGCCGGGGTGGCTGTCCGCGTAGTAGAGCCGGCCGCCGACGCCCACCCGGAGCAAAAGCTGCTGGGCATTGGCGTCGCCCACCACCTGCAGGCCCAGGTGGCCCATCTTGGTGTTGTGGTCGTCCGAGTACAGCAGCCCGGCGTCGAAGTACGGCGTGCCCCAGCGGTTGTAGCCGGCCAGCGGCTGGGAATAGATGCCGCGCACGCTGTTGTTGCTCAGGTTGAGGTTCAGAGAACTCGCCCATGCCGGCACGGCCACAAACGCCGTCAACGCCATGAGCACTGTTAGCAGACGTCGCATCAAGCCTCCTCCTCCAAAGTGTCGGCGCGCTATGATAACGCCGCGCCCGGCAAACGGCACTCCCCCGGCCCGCCGCGCGGCAGGCGGACCCGGCCTAGCGGCGGCGGTTGACGCCGTGGATCGCGCGTCCGTCCACCGACAGGGCCGCCTCGTGCACGGTCTCGCTGAGCGTGGGATGGGCGTGGATGGTGCGCGCCACATCCTCGCTGCTGGCCCCGAACTCCATCGCCAGCACCATCTCCGCGATCAGCTCGGAGACGTACGGCCCGACCATGTGCACCCCCAGGATGCGGTCGGTGCGCGCGTCGGCAAGCATCTTGACCATGCCTGCCGCCTGCTCCAGCGCCTTGGCGCGCCCGTTGGCGCTGAACGGGAACGTGCCCGTGCGGTAATCCGCCCCCTCGGCCTTGAGCTGCTCCTCGGTCTTGCCGACCCAGGCGATCTCGGGGGCCGTATAGATGACCGACGGCACCGTGAGATAGTTCACCTCGGCGCTCTCGCCGGCGATCAGCTCGGCCACCGCCGAGCCTTCCTCCGAGCCCTTGTGCGCCAGCATGGGGCCGCCGATCACATCGCCCACCGCGTATACGCGCGGCAGATTGGTGCGAAAGCGCTCGTCCACATTGACGAATCCCTTGTCGTCGAGTTCCAGTCCGGAGTCGCTTGAGAACAGGTCTTCCGTATTGGGGCGCCGGCCCACGCAGACGATCAGCCGGTCGAAGGTCTCGCTGTGCTTGTCCTCGCCCTGGGAGTACTCCACCTTCACGCTGCGCTTTTGCGCCTTGGCGCCGAGCACGCGCGCCCCCAGGCGCACGTCCAGCCCCTGCTTCTTGAACTGCTTCCACGCTTCCTTGGCGATCTGCTGGTCGGCCAGCGCGAGGAAGTCGTCCTGCGCTTCCAGCAGCACGGTTTCTGCACCCAGCCGCGACCAGACGCTGCCCAGCTCCACGCCGATGATGCCGGCGCCGATCACGCCCAGGCGCTTGGGCACCTTGTCGAATTCCAGCGCCCCCCAGGAGTCGACGACGCGGTCGCCGTCGAAAGGCGCGATATCGAGATTCACCGGCTCCGAACCGCTGGCGATGATGATGTTGTCCGCATCCACCGTATAGGCCTCGCCCTCGTCCAGCGGCGTGACCTGCACCTTGCCCGAGCCCAGCACCGTGCCGCGGCCCTGAAGCCACTCGATCTTGTTGCCCTTGAACAGCATCTCGATGCCGCCGGTGAGCGTGCGCGTGATCTGGCTCTTGCGCTTTTGCATCTGGGCCACGTCCATGCTCACCTCGCCGACCTGGATGCCGTGCGTGGCGAGCTCGTGGCGCGCCCGGTGGTAGAGCTCGGACGACTCCAGCAGCGCCTTCGAGGGGATGCAGCCGGCGTTCAGGCAGGTCCCGCCCAGCGCGCGCCGGCCGTCGTGGTTCACCCAGTTGTCCACGCACGCCACGCTCATGCCCAACTGCGCGGCGCGAATCGCCCCCACGTAGCCGGCCGGACCGGCCCCTATCACCACCACGTCGTACGCTTTGCTCATGTTCGATATCCCCGCTTGCGCCTGCTCCGGTGCAGGCCGGCCGCCGCCGGCGCCCGCCCCGGCGGCCGTGTGTGATCGCGCGGCCGTGCCGCGCCGTTGTTGTGGATGGCTGCCGCGAGACTCAGAAACTGCTGAATAACCTACTGCGCCCGGCATTACGCGGCCGTGCGGTGCTCGAAATCCTCATGTGTTTGATCCATACCACTGCGGTTTCTGCGGCTCGGGCGACCGCGAACTGCCTTTTCTCGCGACGGTTCTTCAACAGCTTCTCAGATCTGCAGCAGCATGCGCGCCGGATCTTCCAGCAGCTCTTTGATCGTGCGCAGGAACAGCACCGCCTCGCGGCCGTCAACCAAGCGGTGGTCGTAGGACAGCGCCACGTACATCACCGGGCGCACCTTGACCTCGCCGTCGACCACCATGGGCCGGTCCACGATGTTGTGCATGCCCAGAATGGCGCTCTGCGGCGGGTTCAGGATGGGCGTGGAAAGCATGGAGCCGAACACGCCGCCGTTGGTAATGCTGAACGTGCCGCCCTGCAGGTCGTCCATGGTGAGCTTGTTGTCGCGCGCCTTGCGCCCGTACTCGCGGATCTGGCGCTCGATCTCGGCGAAGGTGAGCTGGTCGGCGTCGCGCACGATGGGCACCACCAGCCCGCGCGGCGACGACACGGCGATGCCGATGTCGTAGTAGCCGTGGTAGATGATGTCGCTGCCGTCGACGGAGGCATTGACCGCCGGGAAGCGCTTGAGCGCCTCCACCGCGGCCTTGACGAAGAACGACATGTAGCCCAGCCGCACCTCGTTTTCCTTGTTGAACTGCTCCTTGTAGCGCTCGCGCACCACCCCCACCTCATGCAGGTCGACCTCGTTGAAGGTGGTCAGGATGGCGGCCGTGCGCTGCGCCTCCACCAGGCGCTCGGCGATGCGCGCGCGGATGCGCGTCATCGGTACCCGCTCTTCCACGCGCCCGCCGGGGCCTTCGCTCACCGCCGGCTCGGGCGCGCGCGGCTGCTCCGCCGCCCCGCCTTTCGATTCGGGCTCGGCCGGGCGCTCCTGCGCGGGCTGCTCCTCGCCGCCGGATGTCTCCAAGTACTCCAGCACGTCGGACTTGACGATGCGCCCGCCTTTGCCGCTGCCCTCGATGCGGCTGGGGTCGAGGTCGTGCTCGGCGATGAGCTTGCGCACCGCCGGGCTCAAGGCGGGCGTTTCGCCGTTCTTAGCGCCGGATTCAGCCTCTTTCGCTTCGTCTTCGCCCGCTTCGCTTGCTTCAGGTTGTTTCTCAGCTTGCGGCTCTTCTCCGCTGGTTTCAGCGGGTTTTTCCGTCTCGACCGCTTCGCCCGCCTCGCCCAGGATGGCGATCACGTCGCCGCTGCCCACGACGTCGCCTTCCTGCTTCAGGATCTCCTTGAGCACCCCCTCCGCCGCGGCCGGCACCTCCAGCATGACCTTGTCGGTCTCCAAATCGACCACGTTCTCGTCGCGCTCGACCTTGTCGCCCGGCTTTTTATGCCAGGTGGACACGGTCGCTTCGCTCACGGATTCGGGCAAGTTGGGGACTTTGACTTCTACGCTCATTTCGGATTCCTGTCTGGCTCGCGGTAGTTCGGATGGATTCATGGCGGGCGCGGCGCGCCCGGCCCGCCTCCTGGGGGGTCAGGCGCCGATATGGACCTTGCCGCCGGTGAGGCCGTTCTCGACCACCTCCTGCTGCTGCTGCACGTGGACCTTGTGATAGCCCACGGCCGTCGACGCCGCGCCCGGGCGCGTCGACACCAGCAGCGTGTGGTGCTGCTTGAGCGGGCTCTGCAGGCGGTGCTTGATCTGGTACCAGGCGCCCTGGTTCTCGGGCTCCTCCTGGCACCACACGATCTCGCCGGCGTTCCCGTACTTGTCGAGGATCGCCTCGTACTGCTGCGTCGGGAACGGATAGAGCTGCTCGATGCGCACCAGCGCCACGTCGTCCAGCTCTTTCTCCTGGCGCGCCCTGTACAGGTCGAAGTAGACCTTGCCGGCGCAAAACACCACGCGCTTCACCTTGTCGGCCTGCAGGTCGTCGATCTCGTCGATCACCGACTGAAAGCCGCCGTGGGCCAGATCCTCCAGCGTGGACACCGACATGCGGTGGCGCAGCAGGCTCTTGGGCGTCATCACGATCAGCGGGCGCCGGAACGGGCGCAGCATCTGGCGGCGCAGCATGTGAAACATCTGCGCCGGGGTGGAGGGCACGCACACCTGCTGGTTGTTCTCGGCGCACAGTTGCAGGTAGCGCTCGAGCCGGCCCGAGGAGTGCTCCGGGCCCTGGCCTTCGTAGCCGTGCGGCAGGAACATGGTGAGCCCGCACAGCCGGCCCCACTTGGCCTGACCGGCGGCGATGAACTGGTCGATCACCACCTGCGCGCCGTTGGCGAAGTCGCCGAACTGCGCCTCCCACACCACCAGCGCCTTGGGCTCGGCCGTGCTGTAGCCGTACTCGAAACCGAGCACGCCCTCTTCCGACAGCAGCGTGTCGTTGATGGAGAAGTCGCCGCGCGCCTCCTTGAGGTGGCGCAGCGGAATGCGCTCCTCGCCGTTCTGCTGGTTGTAGATCACCGCGTGGCGGTGAAAGAAGGTGCCGCGGCCGCTGTCCTGGCCGGACACGCGCACCGAGTAGCCGTCCTCGAGCAGGGTGGCGTAGGCCATGGTCTCGGCGAAGCCCCAGTCCATCGGCGAGCCGCCCGCCGCCATCTTGCGCCGGTCGTTCATGATGCGCTTGACGCGCGCATGCAGCTCGAAGCCGTCCGGCAGCTCCAGCAGGTCCTGCGTGAGGCGCTTGATGGTCTCCATGGGCACGCCCGTGTCCACCGCCATGTCCCACTCGTCGCTCTTGTAGGGCTCCCAGTCGGGGGTGTATTCGTTGCCGATCATGCCCAGCGTGGTGCGCTCGATGTTCTTGCCCTCGTCGAGCCCCTCGCGGTACTGGTCGGCGAAGGTCTTGACGTCGTCCTCGCCGACCACGCCCAGCCCGGTGAGCTTGCGCCCGTAAATGGCGCGCACCGGCTCGTGCTCCCTGATCTTTTTGTACATCAGCGGCTGGGTCACGGCCGGCTCGTCGGCCTCGTTATGGCCGTGGCGGCGGTACGAGACCAGATCGATGAGCACGTCGCGCTTGAACTCGGCGCGGTAGTCGAGCGCCAGACGCGTGATGAACATCACCGCCTCCGGGTCGTCCGCGTTGACGTGGAACACCGGCACTTCCAGCAGCTTGGCGATGTCGGTGCAGTAGCGCGAGGTGCGGCTGAACTGGTCGACGGCGTTGTTTTCGATCGGGTTGGCGGTGGTGAAGCCGAGCTGGTTGTTGACAATCACGTGCACCGTACCGCCGGTGGCGTAGCCCTTGGCGTGGGTTAGCTGCAGGGTCTCCATCACCACGCCCTGGCCGGCGAAGGCGGCGTCGCCGTGGATCAGCACCGGCAGCACGCGCGTGCCCTGGTCGTCGCTGCGCCGATGCTGGCGCGCGCGCACCGAGCCCTCCACCACCGGGTCGACGATCTCCAGGTGCGACGGATTAAAGGCCAGCACCAGATGCAGGCGGTGCTCGTCGAACTCGACGTCGGTGGAGAAACCCAGGTGGTACTTGACGTCGCCGGAGCCGTGGCTGTCCTCCGGGTCGTAGTCGCCCTCGAACTCCTTGAACAGCTCCGCCGGGGATTTGCCCAGCAGGTTGACCAGCACGTTCAGGCGCCCGCGGTGGGCCATGCCGATCACCACTTCCTCGATGCCGTGCTTCACCGCGGAGCGCCGCGCCAGATCGTCCAGCAGCGGGATCATGACGTCCGCGCCTTCCAGCGAAAAGCGCTTCTGGCCCACGTAGCGCGTGTGCAGGTAGCGCTCGATGCCCTCGGCGGCGGTAAGCTCCTTGAGGATGTGGATACGGTCGGCCCGGTCGAGCTCGAGGCCGCGGAACCCGCCCTCCAGGCGGCGCTGAATCCACCGCTTCTGGTGGGTGTCGGTGATGTACATGTACTCGGCGCCCATGGTGCCGGTATAGGTCTCGCGCACCAGCGCCAGAATCTCGCGCAGCGGCAGGTCCTGCTCGGCGGCGAGCGAGCCGCTGTTGAACACCTTGTCCATGTCGCGCTCGCCCAGGCCGTGGTACGAGGGCTCCAGGTCCTGAATGCGCGGGCTCTTGAACAGGCCCAGCGGATCCAGGTCGGCGACCTGGTGGCCGCGCACGCGGTAGGCGTTGATCAGGCGCAGCACCGCGGCCTGCTTCTCGGCCGCCTTGGACGACAGCCCTGCGGGGGCGCCGTTGAGCACCGGGTGGTGCCGGGCCTGGCGCGCGAACGATTCGCGGATGGGCGAATGGGCGATGTCGTGGGCGCGCTTGTCGCCGTTCAGGCGGCGGAAATAATCGCGCCAGCTCGGCTCCACCGAATCGGGGTCGCGCAGGAAGTCTTCGTAATAGGCTTCGATGTAGGCGCCGTTGTTGCCGAACAGCGGGCTGGATTGGAAAAACTTGCGAAGATCGCTACTCATGGCGTTGTCGGTTTCCGGAGAAGGAAATGAAAAATTCGATGACCCGGGGCGGGCGGCGGGCACCGGCCGCCGGGGCTCGCCGGAGCCTGTGCTGTGATGCGCGCCGGTTCATCGAAGGTTCTGGCGTCTGACGTTTGCCGTCGGGGTCTTTGCGGGTCCGGCCCGGCCACGCTACGCGCCGCCTTTGGCCTGTTTGGCGGGGGCTTTGTCGAGCTCCCAGTCCTGGATGAGCCCGCGCAGGTAGTCGCGGAAGTCCTCGGCGAGCTCGGGGTGTTTGAGCCCGTACTCGACGTTGGCCTGCAGGTAGCCGAGCTTGCTGCCGCAGTCAAAGCGCGTGCCCTCGAACTCGTAGGCGAGCACGGTCTGCTCCTGGAGCAACTGGGC
>Ga0102962_1000862_pt1 | contig 12765 bp, 13 predicted proteins | sample SalPonF2_C_D2_MG_FD_84519 | JGI IMG/M metagenome (GOLD analysis project Ga0102962, IMG submission 84519) | Salt pond soil microbial communities from South San Francisco under conditions of wetland restoration - Salt Pond MetaG SF2_C_D2_MG ...
CCCCAGAACTGTTCTAATATGTTAAATTTTTTGCCTTAAAAGAAACATTGATCTTTTTTCGGAATACACCTATTTTTCCAGTCTATCTACAAAACGATAATCACGGGTTTTTATTGGAACATGGCACGTAAAGATGACATCACAGGTAAAGGAGCATTAAATGGATATCGCTCCTCAAAATCAAATAACAAGACGAAGCACAAATTTGGGCAGAATCTACAAAAAAAGAAATTTTATATCCCCGAAGAAGATCGGTGGGTAACATTGAAGGTTTCTGCCAAAACGCTTCGCACAATCAACAAAAAAGGCATTCATGCGGTATTGAAGGAAGCCAGAAAAAAAGGAACACTGATAAAAGACGTATAGAATTATGGCAAAAGGAAACAGAGTACAAGTAATTTTAGAGTGCACTGAAGCTCCGGGAACTTCTCGATATCATACGACAAAAAACCGCCGCAACAGTCCGGATCGGTTAGAACTTAAGAAGTATAACCCGGTTCTTCGTAAGCACACCATTCATAAAGAAATTAAATAGTAATAGAATAGAACTATGGCTAAGAAGCAAACTTTCGGAACGGAAGCACTGGAACAGAAAGCAGCACACCGGCGTATGGCTAAGGTGATTGTAGCTACAAAACGTGGCAACAATAAATATGGCTATAAAGAGGCCATCATTGATCAGGATGATGTACAAGATTTCATCCAAAAGAACAGAGACTAGCACTTTTCTTTACTTGCCGGAAAAGGTTGCATTCGTGTTTTGCGGGTGGAACCTTTTTTTATGTGTTGTATATTCAAAGCAGAACGACGTACATATTAATTAGTTAATAAGATTATGGCTATCAAAGATGATATCATGGCCGACCTGAAACAGGCTATGAAGGATAAGGATCAAGATCGCCTTCGGGTGCTGCGCTCCCTCAAATCGAAACTATTGGAGCGTGAAATTAGTGAACGTGAGGGTGGCGAGGGTGAAATTACCGATGAACAGGCGATTGAGGAGCTAATGCGTGCCGCTAAGCAACGAAGAGAATCGATTGAGCAATTTGAAAAAGGCGGCCGTGACGATTTGGTGAATTCCGAGAAAAAAGAATTGCAGGTCATCCAAACGTATCTGCCAAAAATGCTCTCCGAGGATGAAATCCGGGAAATCGCCCGGGAAAAAATTGATGAACTCGGTGCGGAAGATATGTCTGACATGGGGCGCGTTATGGGAATAATGATGCAGCAGCTCAAAGGAAAAGCTGAAGGGGCGAAAGTCAGCAAGGTTGTAAAAGAAGAATTGTCTGCCTAATCGCCTCTCATGAACCTGCTGGATTTCCTGATACTGCTACCCATTGCATATTTCTGCTACCGGGGATTTATGAATGGCCTCATTAAAGAGGTGCTGAGCATTGTCGGCATTATTCTGGCGGTATTCCTAACGTTCCAATATATGGATGCCGTTAGTGCCGCCATTCGTCCCCTTTTTGAAGAAAAAGCTTCTTTTATTCCTTTTGTATCGGGCCTCATTATCTTTGTTGGCACACTCGCAATTGTCAACCTGATAGCATTCATCAGTAAAAAATTCTTACAAACGATAAAGCTTAATTTTATCAACCGGCTGTCGGGACTGGCTTTTGGATTCTTAAAGAGTGGCATCATTGTAAGTGCTATACTTTTAATTCTGGCAGGTTTTAACATCCCCTCAAAAAAATTACGGCAAGAATCTGCTACTTATCCCTATATCATTTACCTGGCTCCATGGACTTACGATACGGTCGCAACTTTCTATCCCGGTGCTGAAGACTTCAGCACTACCATTCGTAAGACGCTCAAACAGTATAATCCTATTAAAAATTTTCCTTTTTTAGACAAGGAAAAGAACAGAAATTCTTAATCATATTATGGCATTTTTACCTGTAGAAGAACAATTAGAAGTTATTGAACGCGGCACTGTTGAAATTGTGCCTAAAGATGAGCTCAAAGAAAAACTCAAAAAATCCAAAAAAGAAAATAACCCACTTAAGATTAAACTGGGATGTGATCCCACTCGCCCCGATCTGCACCTCGGACACTCAGTCATACTGCGAAAGCTGCGACAATTTCAGGATCTGGGTCATGAAGCAATTCTGATCATCGGTGATTTTACGGCCCTGATTGGCGATCCCACCGGACAGAATGAAACGCGTCCTCCGCTTAGCCGCGAAGAAATCAAAGAAAATGCGTCGACCTATCTCGACCAGGCGACAAAGATCCTGGACGAATCCAAGACTTCGATCGTCTATAATTCAGAGTGGCTTGGTAATATGAATTTTGAGGATGTGATTAAGCTGACATCGAAGCTGACGGTAGCCCGTATGATTGAGCGGGATGATTTTTCCAAGCGGTTCAACAACAACGAACCCATTTCACTGCATGAATTCCTCTATCCACTGGCGCAGGGACAAGATTCGGTTCATCTTCATTCGGACGTGGAACTGGGCGGTACTGATCAGAAATTTAACCTGCTGGTGGGACGTGAGCTCCAAAAAGACGACGGACAAGAACCCCAAATTGCCCTGATGATGCCGTTGCTCGTAGGCACTGATGGGACAAAGAAAATGTCCAAATCTTACGACAACTATATCGGTATAACCGAAGATGCCAATGACATGTACGGCAAGGTGTTATCGATTCCTGACGAGCTGATTTATCCCTGGTTTGAGTTGCTTAGTGACATAGATGTGGATGAACTGCCGAAATACAAGAAAAAGGCCGATGAAGATCCGCGCAATACCAAGCATGAGCTGGCGCTGGTCATCACCCGGATGTATCATGGTGATGAGAAGGCCAAAGCCGCTCGCAAGCATTTCGAGCAAACGGTTATTGGTAATAAAATTCCCGATGATGCTCCTACCCTGGAATATGATGCGGGTTCTGAGGTACGTCTGCTGGATATCGTCTCGGATGCGGGATTTACATCCAGCAATGGTGAAACCAAGCGTCTTATCAAGCAGGGCGGGATATCAATTGATGATGAAAAAATATCTGACAAGGGACACCGCGTTACTTTTGAAAATAGTACGGAGTTTACGCTCAAAGTTGGAAAACGGAATTTTGCAATAGTGAAGGCTAAGTAAGTGGTGAAAAGCAAGAAGCTAGAAGTGAGAAGTTAACGGGTTCTTTTGAGTTTACTTAACATAGCAAAGCATTCGTTGAGCAAATTTGATAGCTTGGAGACTTCTTCTCTGGAGATAAAATTTAATTCCAGGGAAATCTCGACTTGGGCATCGATTTCAACTAAGGAAGCGCATGAGATCTCATAGAACCTACGTTTCTCTCTACTGGTTTTCCGGGCTTCACCCTCAGAAATATTAGAGACCACCGAAACCGCTGCCCTTCGTAGCTGACTCACCAACCCGAACTTTTCCTCACGGGGAAATTTATCCGTAATGCGATAAACTTCCTTGATCAATTTGATTCCCTTTTCCCAAATAATCATATTCTTGTGACTTAAATCTAACATACTCCATCTATTCGTTATCATTTATTAAGTAAGACCCTAAGAATGGGTGAGCCTTACAAAATATAATGGATGTTGATATCTTCTCGCTTTTTGCTTCTTACTTTTCATATTCAAACTCAATCAGGTCTCTAAACGATAAACTAATTTTCCACCAAGGAACTGCAAATTACTATATGCTAAAAATTTCTTCGCTAAACGTTAACGGTATTCGAGCGGCACATCGACATGGTTTTACCGACTGGGTGGAGCAATGTGATCCGGATATCATCTGCCTGCAGGAACTTCGTGCGCTGGAAAATCAAATCCCCAAACCCATACAAGCGCTTGATTATCATGAAGCCTATCATACGGCTGAAAAAAAAGGCTATTCGGGTGTTGGTATCCTCTCAAAAGAAAAGCCTCTTACGGTAAAAGTTGGCATCGGTGTGGATTGGATCGACAACGAAGGACGTATACTAATGGCCGAGTTCGAGGATATCATCGTCTTTTCAATCTACGCGCCCAGTGGCACTACCGGTGACGAACGGCAGGACCTAAAAATGGAATTCCTCGATTATTTCCTCCCTTTTGCTCAAAAGTATCTCTCTAAAGAGAAGCCAGTCGTCTTTTGTGGTGATTATAATATTTGCCACAGGGCAATTGATATTCACAATCCCAAAAGGAATAAAAACACTTCCGGATTTCTGCCCGAAGAACGGGAATGGGTTACTCGCCTTTTACAAACCGGCTTTGAAGATGTGTATCGAAACCTCCATGAAGACGAAGAGGACTTATACAGCTGGTGGAGCTATCGCGCCGCATCCAAAGAACGAAATAAAGGCTGGCGCATCGACTATCACATGAGCAGCCCTAACTTGCTAGAGGCAGCCGAAGAGGCCGTTATTGAGATGGAATGGGATCTATCTGATCATGCGCCGGTAACCATCACCTATGATATTTAACGCAAGTTCGAGATAAGAATTTTTATTTAGAAAAGAAGAGCAGGCCATTTAAAACATGTTGCCAATTATCCCTCTGGCCCTCTTCGGCTCCGGCTGAATACTACGGTAAATAAATATGACCACAAGGGGGCCTTTGATGGTCAAATCCTGAAAACAAAAGATCTCTCCCTGGCGGTCGAGATGACACCTAAGAATACAGGGAGAGGTAAGGCCTCAATTGCAAGAAGTCTTTCCCCAACCCTCGATCCATCGACCTATCGAAATCATCTCGCGCCCTGCCCCGTTCTGAGGGTTTTCCCGCGCAAAATTGTATATTACGCTCAGGTAACGGTTTAATATCTAATTATTTATCCTTTAACGATGGGTACACATTACAAAGGGACTGGCAGAGAGGAAAAGACATTGAACGCATTCATTAAGTTAATGCGTGCCTCAGAATCAATTAATAACCGGCTTAACCGGCAACTTTCAGATAATGACCTGACGATAAGCCAATTCGGAGTGCTCGAAGCATTGTATCACCTGGGGGCACTTAATCAAAAATCGCTGGCCGAAAAATTACTTAAAAGTGGAGGAAATATTACGTTGGTCATCGATAACTTAGAAAAAAATGGGTGGGTTGAACGACAGCGTAATCCAGAGGACCGGCGTTCTGTTCTCATCCATCTGACCCCAGAGGGAGAAAAACTTATCAAGGATTACTTCCCCCGCCACTTAGATCATATCATGGAGGAATTCGACGTCCTCAACCCCAAAGAGTTAGAACAACTCTCCAGCATCTGCAAAAAATTAGGTTTACATGAATAACAATATTTTGCCCTCTTGTGAGTTATTATAAGTGTTGAGACACACATCTAATGTGACTCCATATATCCCTCTGGGAATGGGCTTGATCGCTCATTCCCTCCTTTTAAGCAACTCTTTTAAAATATTTTATAGAAATCAATTTGGCAAGGGTTTTTATGAAATTTTGTAATTAAATGAAGCGCAAGATCATCAACCAAATTTTATCTTTTATTTATTGGATTATACAAGCGGTATAAGAGGAAGAAATTAAAGTTTTGTTTCAATCATATCTTACGGCATCTGCAGGTTCTACTTTCGATGCCCGACGTGCCGGATACCAACTTGCCAGCACACAAAGCAGCAGACTTCCGGAAAGAACAATCACTACATCCCAAAAATCGATGCTTACCGGGTAGGCATTGATGATGAAGGCGGAAGAAAGTTTGATAAGTCCGTACTGTTTTTGCAGCCAACTCAGCAATAAGCCGATCCCACCGCCAAATATGCCCCCAATGAGCCCGATATATAACCCCTGTCTTACAAATACATTTTTGATATCGGCAGGGGTAAATCCCAAGGTTAAAAGTACCCCGATATCTCGGTTCTTTTGAATAACGATCATCGTCAGCGAACCAATAATATTGAGTACAGCTACAATGACAATAATCATGAGGATGAGGTACGAGCTCCATTTCTCAAGGTACATCACATCGTAGAGTGGCTTCTGCAAATCATACCACGTTGAAATTGTAAACCCATCCCCGAATTTCTTTTTAAGTGAGCCTTTAACGGCCTCCGCCTGATCCGTTTTCTGTAGACGCAGATCGATTCCTGAAATATTTTTTCTCATCTCAAAGAGTCGCTGCCCGGCTTCTTTGTCAATAAATACTGAAGGGCCTTGTTCGGCGATCTGAATTCTCGAATACACCCCTCGCACCTCAAAACGATAGCTTCTTGGTAACGAAAACTGGGTAAGTGATTTGCGCATCCCTTCGGCACTCAGCAGCACTATTTGATCCCCCACATTCAGATTCAGTTCATTCATCAACTGCTCATTCACCAAGATGCCCGGCTTTTTGTCTTGCACCCCTAAATCTACCGTTCCCGAGGTTACATTCCCGCTCAAATTGTTGATGCGAAAGAATCTTTCCGGATCAATGCCTTTCACTTCGACGACCTTATTCCGATTTTGTTCAAAGGCAAGCAACGCCTTTCCCTTTACATAAGAAGCGGAAGCCTTAATCTCCGGGATCCCTTCCAGCTTTTTCTGCATATCACCTGTATACAAAAAAGAATTAGATCCAGCCGATTCAATTCTTATATCGGGATCATTTTTCAGCAGCAGTCCTTTTATTACGTTAAAAAAGCCATTAAACACCGACAGCACCACAATCAGCAAGGCCGTGCCAATCGTCACTCCGGTGATACTAATCACCGTAAGCGTTGAGATAAGCGAAACATGTTTTTTAGAAAAAAGATAGCGTCTGGCTATAAATCCGGTTGTTTTCATAGGCCTAAAATAATGATAATGAAGAAGGATTACACCCGCCGATCTCATCCTGCTTCACATTTTTTTACCTAATACCATAACTCTTTTTTATACCTTTCCCACTGAAAAACTCATAACAAAAATCCAGGAACTATGTTTGGATACCTCTGCTCACTCAATGCTAAGAATTTCTTATCGGCATTTGTTGCCACCCTTTTTCTTTTGGGATTTTCAAACTCTGCCCGCGCCCAGGTCTTTGGCCGTGGCAAATCGGATACACCCAGAACTTACCAGAAGGAATATTTGCAAACGCTCAAATATAGAAATATCGGTCCATACCGTGGTGGCCGTTCGGTAGCCGTAGCGGGACATAAAGACAAGCCTTTTACCTATTACATGGGGGCCACCGGGGGTGGGGTATATAAAACTGAAGACGGTGGTAAAACCTGGAAAAATGTATCCGATGGATATTTTAAAACCGGTTCCGTAGGCGCTGTGACTGTGGCTCCCTCTGATCCGAATGTCGTTTACGTTGGGATGGGTGAGACTGAAATTCGAGGAAATATGTCGGCCGGTGACGGTGTATACAAATCTACAGACGGGGGCAAGACGTGGACGCACATGGGGCTTGGTCAGACCGAATTTATCGGTGATATCGTCGTGCACCCCGACAACCCGGACATTGCGTGGGTCGCCGCGATGGGACATACGTTTGGCACTGAAGGCAATGAAGAGCGCGGAGTTTACAAAACGACCGACGGTGGAAAAACCTGGAAAAAAGTACTATACCACGATAAACACACCGGGGCAGTAGATTTGTCGATTGATCCCAATAACCCGCGTATTTTGTATGCGGGATTGTGGGAGGCCTATCGCAACCCCTGGAAAATGGTAAGTGGCGGAGAAGGAAGCGGTCTGTATAAAAGTACCGACGGCGGCGAAACCTGGGAGAATATCTCCCAACGCCCCGGCCTGCCCAAAGGCATTGATAGCAAGATCAACGTATCCATTTCGCCGGTGAATTCGGATCGCATCTGGGCGATCATCGAAAATAAAAATGGTGGTCTGTTCCGCTCGGATGACAGCGGAAAGACCTGGACCCGCGTGAACAAAGAACGCAAATTACGTCAACGTGCGTGGTATTACACCCACGTAAAAGCAGATCCGCAAAACGAAAATACCGTTTATGTGTTGAATGTGGGATTCTACAAGTCAACAGACGGGGGACGTCATTTCGACCGGATTCGTACCCCACACAGCGATCACCACGATATCTGGATTGATCCCGATAATAATAAACGTATGGCTATATCCGACGACGGCGGCTCGCAAATCACCGAAAACGGAGGAGAAAGCTGGTCATCCTACTATAAATACGCCACTGCTCAATTTTATCATGTGATTCTTGATGACCAATTTCCCTACCGGGTTTATGGAGCCCAGCAGGATAATGGTACCGTAGAAATTAAAAGTCGCTCGGATGGCACCGGTATCGACCGGAAAGACTGGATTGCTGTGGCCGGGGGCGAAAGCGGCTACATCGCGCCGGATCCGGAAAATCCCAATGTGACTTATGGGGGTAGTTACGACGGCTATCTCGAGAAATATAACTCCGAAACCGACCAAAGCGACCGCGTGGATGTTTGGCCGGATAATCCGATGGGATCGGCCGCCAAAGACCTGAAGTATCGCTTCCAGTGGACTTACCCTATCTATGTCTCACCGCATGACCCGGATGTGCTCTACACTACTTCGCAGTACGTGCATCGCTCGACCGACGAAGGCATGAGCTGGGATAAAATTAGTCCTGATTTAACACGGGATGAAAAGAGCAAGCAGGGACCTTCCGGCGGACCGATTACACATGACAATACCAGCGTGGAATACTACAACACGGTATTCGCCTTCGCAGAATCGCCCGTCAAAAAAGGAGTGCTTTGGGCCGGATCCGACGGCGGACTTGTGCACGTCAGCCGCGACAATGGCAAAACATGGACCAATGTGACTCCCATAGGCATGCCCGAATCGATGGTAAGCATCATCGATCCCTCTAATTTTCATGCCGGAACCGCCTACATGGCCGTAACACGCTACAAGTTTGATGACTTTACGCCTATGCTGTATAAAACCGATAATTACGGCAAAAGCTGGACGAAAATTACCAACGGCATTCGCCCGCAGGACTTTACCCGCGTTATTCGCGAAGATCCCAACAAAGAAGGATTGCTGTATGCCGGCACCGAAACCGGAATGTATGTATCGTTTAATGACGGCAAGCTATGGCAACCCTTACAACTGAATCTCCCAACGGTGCCCATCACCGATCTGGCCATTCAGAAGAAGCAAAAGGATTTAGTTGTAGCCACGCAGGGGCGTGCCTTCTGGATTATGGACGATTTGGATTTGCTGTATCAAATCAGTGATAAAGTAACCAACAGCAATTATCTGTATGAACCCGAAACAACGTACCTGTTTGGCGGACCGAGCGTCCATCGCCCCGGCATGACGGTTGGACAAAATCCAGATCCAGGCGTCGTTGTTCACTATAATCTTAAAGACGATATTAAAGACAAAGAGGTGAAGCTACAGTTCCTGGAATCGAATGGCGATGTAATTCGGACATTTTCCAGCGAGCACGATATCGAGGGAAATAAGGTAAAAGAGAATACTGATTTTTATGAGGAAAAGGATAAGACAAAGCCAAGTGTATTGACGACCAAGAAAGGGCTCAACAAATTTTCCTGGAATATGCGGTATCCCGGTGCACAGGATTTAAACGGGAAGCAGATTTTGTGGGGCGGATCTACCCGTGGACCGAGAGCCATTCCCGGCAAGTACAAAGTGCGTCTTATTATTGATAATCAAACGGTGATGACACAGCCGTTCGAGATTAAGAAAGATCCACGTATCGAAACCACGCAATCCGATTTCCAGGCACAGTTTGATCTGCAGAAAAAGATTATCGCCAAACTGGATACCACTCAAAAGACCATCAATAAGATTCGCCAGGTACGTGATCAAATCCAGGACGCAAAATCCAAATACAAGGACAACGAAAAGGTACAGAAGCGAGCTGAGAAGCTATTGAATACCCTTTCGGAAGTGGAAAATGCGCTTGTGCAGACCAAGGCGAAATCCTTTCAGGATGTGCTGAACTACCCGATCAAGCTCAACAACAAGCTTGCGGCATTGTCCAACAGCGTGGGCACCGGCGACAATCGTCCCACACAGCAGCAGTACCAAGTGTTTGATCAGTTGTCCAAGCAGGTGGATGCACAGTTTAAGAAGGTCGAACCCATCCTAAAGGGCAATATCCCGGACCTGATCCAGGAAGTGGATGAGAATGCCGTTCCTATTCAGAATTAATATCATACTGGCCACAGATTTGCACAGATAAACACAGATTTGATCCGTGTAAATATGTGGCCTTTTGCCATAGTAATTGCTGGGAAAACCGGGCTAATGCGTTTCAGTGGCTAGCACTATCCCGAAGGGATAAAACTTAAATAAACCCGGAAGCAATCCGGGATGGATCTCGGTTTTCGACAAATCCCGGCGGGATTGAATGTCCCAAAGCAAGTACTTCTCATCAAAATCAGTTCCATGTTTTTGCATAATTAGCTCACAAAATTAGGGAAGCGATCCCAACAGGGGCTAAATACCTTAATTAATTACTCGGAAATATTTGATTTTACTTCAAATACCTCCCTTATTTTAGGTATAATGGAATCTGTCAAAAGCCTTATGACCAAGGTAATAGCCGCTATATTATTTTTACTTTCAAGCAACGGGTTTTCTCATATCCAGGCTATTACTCCTACCAGCACAGCACCTTCGGATACCACCTTGATACAAGCACTCATCGACTCCAGTTATCAGAGTTCATTTTCTGATCCCGCCAAGGCAATAAAATTTGCAAACCGGGCATTGAAGCTATCCCAAAAAATAAACTTTAAAAAAGGGCTTGCCGGGGCCCATGGAGAGCTGGGTTATGCTTATAGTGTCAAAGGCGACTTTAAGAAATCTTTTGAACATTTTAAAAAGGGAATAGCTCAAAATAGGGCTATTGGTGATACGGTTGGATTGGTCTCTCAGCTTAATGATATGGGGACTACCTATAAAAAACAGAGCGATTACGATCAAGCGCTGAAGTACTATTTTCAAGCACTTGGCCTTTGTGAGGATATCAAGCTTGAGCGTGGTATCAGTGCCACGCTGGGAAACATCGGGCTTTGTTATTTTGAAATGAAAGAAAACGATCAGGCCTTGAAATATTATCAACAAGCCCTGAAGATCAATAAGCGTATTGACAACAAATCATCTCTTGCAGTGAACTATAATAATATCGGCTTATTGTATGGTGATGAAGGCCAGTACAAGTTAGCCCTCCGAAATCATTTTAAAGCGCTGGCGCTTAGGCAGAAGTTAAATTATACGATGGGGATTGCCAATAGTCTTAACAATATCGGTCGTGTTTATATGCAACAAAAGCAGTACAAGGAGGCGTTGGATTATCTGAATAGGGCGTTAAGAATAAATAAAAACAGGGATCGTGATCTTACATCTATTATCCAGGAGAATCTTACCAAAGTCTATCTTTCATCCGGTCGTTATGATTCAGCGCTTGTTCATGCCAAGGAAACACTTTTACTTTCTAAAGATTTCGGTACCAAGCTCGGTGAAAAGGTAGCCTATAAACTCTTGGCTGAAATTTACAACAAGAGGGGAGAATACGAAAAGGCCTATGCGAATCAACAAAAATTGATGGCGGTGAAAGATAGTATACTAAATGCAAAAAAGGCCAAACAGATTAACGAGCTGCAGACGAAATACGAGACGGCTCAAAAAGAGAAAGAAATAGTGCTGCTGCAAAAAAAGCAGGAACAGCAAGCCCTTCTGAGGAATGCCTCCCTGGCAGGACTAATTCTCATTGTTATCATCGGGATTCTGGTTTATAACAGTCAGCGACTGAAAATGAAAAAGAACCGGATAGAGCTTGAGAACACCCGTCTAAAGGAAGAAAAACTTGAACGGGACCTCGAATTTAAAAATAAACAGTTGACTACTCATACGCTTCATTTGGTCCAGAAAAATGAGGCGATGAAAGATTTAAAAGAGAGAATTGATTTTATACGGCGAAACGATCAGAGAAATATCCCAAAGAAATTGCAGAAACTACAGAACCTTGTGGATTATAGTTTCAACCTGGATAAGGACTGGGAGCAATTTCAACTTTACTTCGATGAACTGCATGACGGTTTTTTTGATTTATTGAAGGAGCATTATCCCAATCTTACCCCCAACGAACTGCGCCTTTCCGCTTTGGTCAAACTTAACCTTTCCATAAAAGAGACGGCCACCATTTTGGGCATAACCCCCAACAGCGTAAAAACCGCCCGCTATCGGCTCCGGAAGAAATTGGATATCGAGACCGGTGAAAATTTGTCGGAGTTTATGATGGAGCTGGAAAAAGAAGTGGGTTAAACACTCTATATTTTCCTTGTATACCTATTGTTGACCTCCCAAAAATTGCTCTTTTTATGCAGATGCGACAGGTTGCAACCGGTGTTGATTTACAAGTCTCTGCTTGGCTTTAACACAGAAAAATAGCAGCGACCAAAGGTATCTGGATTTGCTAATAACACATGCGAAACCATCAAGTATCGAGAAGTATTTCCAAAAAATAATTGAATAGGATAATGCAATGGAAACACTACAGGTAGAACAACTAAATGGAAAAAGCTATGCACTGAGTGCAGAAGAATTTGAAGAGTTTGTCAATAAAATCCGGGGATCGATTGTTAGCGCCGGGGATGAAGATTATGACGAGGCCCGATCTATTTATAACGCCATGATTGATAAAAAGCCGGCGATGATCGTGTATTGTAGTAATGTGGCTGATGTCATCTCCTGTGTACATTTTGCGCGCAAACATGATCTGCTTACGGCGGTACGCGGCGGTGGTCATAATGGACCGGGTTTGGGGTTGGTTGATGACGGCCTAGTCATCGATCTTTCGGCTATGAAGGGCATTCGCGTGAACCCGGGAGCCAAGACCGTTC
>Ga0102962_1000864_pt1 | contig 12762 bp, 11 predicted proteins | sample SalPonF2_C_D2_MG_FD_84519 | JGI IMG/M metagenome (GOLD analysis project Ga0102962, IMG submission 84519) | Salt pond soil microbial communities from South San Francisco under conditions of wetland restoration - Salt Pond MetaG SF2_C_D2_MG ...
ATCGGAATCATGCTTTAGGCATCAAAACAGCTCTGTGTCGTCGATGGTCTGTCGTCCGTCGTCAAGATAGGTTATATTTTCACAGGTCGTATTCTCAATGTAATTATTACGACTCTGCGATTCTTATCCAAACCTCACGTTAACATATAAAAAAAGTACCGATGCTCGATTTTGAGGACGTTAAAAAGAGCTGTGAAATTTGGCCGCGCTCTACGTTGCTCCGAAAGCTTTCGGAGCGCCTTGATCATGACTAAATTTCTTGGTGGATAATCCGGGTTAAAGAAATTCGTCTTTTCTATATTTCAATCATTTTTGTGAAGTGTCACGATTTGATCAATATATCCATCATATTAATTGACAATCTGTTAAATAAATGATAAATCTTTGTTATAAGGCTATGCAAACCCTTTTGTTATTGAAAGATTTTCAAAATCCTTTATCAAGGAATTTAAAATGCATAATAAATTCATACCGATATTTTTATTTTTATTAACTATTGGCTTTACAAATATTGCCAAAGCACAACCGGTACAGATCGAACTTATGAGTATAAAGCAGATCAAACCGGATCAATCGAATAATAAAAACATCGAATATAATGTAACGATTAACGGCAAGTCTTTAACCAAAGGTTCCTGGATGGTCCTGCCGGATCAATATCTTAAGATTACTATTCAAATTCAGCAAACCAAAGCACCGAAAGTATTTGGCATGAAAACCAAATACATCAACATCAAAAAACTGGAACAATCCGATACCAATATTGTAATTCCAATTAAAGCGAGAACTTACAACGATCCACCTGATCATTATTCTTATATTTGGATTGCGAAGTTTCATATCTCAACCTAATTGATATTCATCTTCGACTTATTGATTCACTCTAATATTAAAAGGTGGGATTAAACACTACCTTTTCGATAAACAATAAACTACGTATCGATTGGGGAAAACACGGTTTCGTACGGTATAACCATTCTATTATATTGCGTATAGATTAATGCTTAACCAGTGTTGATTGATTTGATAAGTAATTGATAGTATTTAGGCCTTTGGTTGAGGGTGCTCAAATGACGAGCTGAGATAAGACCTATAGAACCTGAACCGGACAATACCGGCGTAGGGAAAATCAAAGGCTATTTTTATTTCCTTTCTACAGCTTTCATTCTCTTAAAAATATAATCACTTCTTTGCTTTTAGGAGTTGTTAGAATCTCAAAAATTTTATATTATTCTATTCGTTACTATATGAGCATATAGTAAACTATATTTATTAATTTAAAGATTGTCGTGTAATGGAAGCTATAAGTACGATAATTGAAAATATTACAAGCGCTGAGCAATTTGATCGAGTATTGAATCAAAAACCTGAACTATTCATGGTCCTTTTTTATACCGAAAGCTCAGCAAAAAGTCAGCATTCATTGAAGGCTTTGGAGCAATTGAAGAAGAATAATGCTGATTTACCCATTTATAAAATTGATGCATCCCGTGTACGGGATATCCATCCAAGGTATGACATTCATGCTGTACCAACGTTGATTGCTTTTCGAAATGGTAAAGCTGCGGAGATCATTTCAGGAGTACAAACCGAGGGTTTTTATGCCCGGCTTTTGGAGAAACCGGCGATTTACAGCAGTAAAGACAGCAATGGTCAGACGCATAGAGTGACGGTTTATACCACGCCAACCTGTCCGTATTGTGACATGGTAAAGAAATATCTGAATAGTAAAAATGTATCATACTCCGAAGTGGATGTTGCATCCGACAGACAAGCCGCATCCGAACTTGTTCAACGGACCGGTCAGCAGGGCGTACCGCAAACAGATATTGATGGATCTTTTGTAATTGGATATAACACGAAAGAATTAGACAGATTATTAAACTTGTAAACTATTAGGAGAAGACTATGAGTCAATTTCAACCCTTAAATGATAATATTTTAGTCAGGATCAACTCTGCAGAGAAAAAAACGCAAAGTGGTATCATAATACCCGATACTGCCAGTTCAAGCAGAGAAGTAGGAGAAGTGGTTGCTGTTGCTCCCGGAGGTGGTGAAACAGTAGCTATTGGCGATAAAGTTATGTTTCGTAAAAACGGAATCACAGAAATTGAAGAAAATAATGAAGGTACGCTTGTATTAGTACCTTTCAAAGATTTACTCGGTAAATACGCCGACACTGATGAAATTTGATGTAAGTGACATCAAATAACAGCCAATACACTATCACTTCTGTTGAGGGCGGGGAACGTAAGTTCCCCGTTTTTTTTAGGTCAGCAGTCATTAAAATGATGCATTGCTTTTCAGCCCTATGTCAAGATATTTATTGCAATATCAATATATTTAAATACAGATAATTGATCTTTACAAAATCAAATATCTAAGCTGATTACAACAGTTTACAGTTTAAGCTTCTACCATATTTAATGATTCGGCTAATTCGATTCCATTTTGGAAATTGCGTAAGCCCATTACGGATATATTGATACCCATCGGAATTGGACAGTGTAATCCTTCATTTATTTCTTGCAATTTTTCCCAAATCAAAATTGCCCATTCTATGGATTCCTGTGCAGGATCCGGACTCGACATAATTTTGTTCTCCACGTCATCAGGGATATAAACACCCAGATAACGCAGAAAATCGATATCCTTTTGTTCGGAAATGGGAGTAAAGCTCCAAAACAATATCGGTGGTTCAACTTCATATTCATTTAAAATGGAAGAAAAATCACTTAGTAACGATCCGGCGTATTCCGATTCGGTTATTATTTGAGTGGTAAAAAAATCAGCCCCGGATTTTACTTTATTGATCATACGATCCGGTTCGTCCAAATCATTACGTCGGCGTGTCGGGATGCAAATATTTCCAATATTAAGATTGGTTGACTTTATATCCTGACCTGATCCATATTCCCGTTTCCCTTGATTCAGGTACTCTTTGCTCAGCATATTACCTTCCGTGACCGAAGGCCCCGGATAATGTATTTTGCTCGATTCACCGCCAACGAGTATCACATTCGATATTTCATAATTATGATAGGTCTCCAGTAACCATTCTTCCTGATCATAACCCGCTTCTTTTACAATCATCCGGTTAATCACATAATTGGTGTCAAATTTTTTGCTTAGCTCCCGGACATATCTTCGCGGACTCACACGCTCTTTATACGGATTCCGGCGTTTTCCTTTACTACTTTTACTGGATTCCTTATTTATTTCAGGAAGATTAAGAGCTGTTGCAGGAACCCTTTCGAATAATTCATTAAGATAATCACAATGTCTTTTAAAGCGTTCTTCTTTTTCCCCTTTTACCGGCGGCACCACTTCAAAAAGGGTATTATTCGATACCTCCGAAAAATCGTTATTATCTAAAAAGTTAGACATATTATGAATGATTAGATTTAAGTCAGTTCATTTTCATTAAAAAATCAGGCTTGCCGGAAATGGAAAATTCCCCAGGAGAGATATCCTTTTTGTCCGCCATTTACCCAATGATTCAGTCCCTTTTTCATATTATCCAGATACTCCTGACTCACATCATTCAGTAATTGTTCTTCGTTAGCTTCTGTTTCTTTTAGAATATGTGCATAATGTCGAATCAAGTGCTCCGTCAGCTCCTCATATTCTATATCTTTGAATCCATTTTCTTTGGCCAGTTTTTTATAATATTCGGGAGAAGCCATACTTTCCAAATGAATCCGGTCAAGGATCGGCTGTAACACTTCATCATCACAATCATCAGATTTCATCGGATCGGTGAATACAAATTCACCATCTGGTTTGAGTACACGTGCCGCTTCTTTAATAACTTCAGACCGATTGGAACTATGTAAAAATGCATCTTGCGACCAAACTACATCAAATGAGTTATCTTCATAAGGAATTTCCTCGTAATTGCCATCAGCAACATCGATTAACTCATCCAGATTTTGTTCCGTGTTAAGTTTTCGTGCTCGTTCATTCTCAACCTCACTCAAATTTAAGGCTACAATCCGGGCACCATAAGTACCGGCAAGATAGCGACCAGCCCCACAATAGCCGGCTCCCAAATCCAAAACACGCGTATTTTTATTTAGTGAAGATAGTTTCGACGCCATTCTCTGTACGGTTTTACGACTCGCCTCAAAAACAGAATCCCCTTCTGATTGATACAGTCCGATATGAATGTCTTCTCCTCCCCAAACTGAAGAGTAAAAGGTATCCGCATCATCACTATTGTAATAATCTCTGGCGGTATCGACCGCTTCCATATTTTCTACACTACTCATATCAGCAAATCCTTTCCATTTTTTAAAATGATTAAATATCGTTTAGGCATCACTCTTCACTATATTTTTTCCGTGCAACGTGAATGAAAAAATCCGGATCTTCATCGTGGTAGGTTTCCTGAAAATCCCCATATGTGTCAATTTTTTGAAACCCGACTTCGTGCATCAATTTTCGCATATATTCACAGCGCAGAGGATACATGTTCAAGTAATAACTTCCATCATCCTGAAAATCATATTTGAAACGAGCCAGTCCGTCATCAACATATTCCGGTTCTACAGCCACATCTTCACCGCAGTAGTAGTATTTATGTTTGCTGGAGTATCCTTTATCGAGGATAGCATCATAATTTCTCTGATCTAAAATCAATACCCCATCATAGGCCAGCTTCGCGTAAAATTCTGCAAGGGCTTTTCTGCGGTCATGTTCTGAAAACAGATGTGTAAACGAATTCCCCAGACAGGTTACCGCATCGAATTCCTGGTGAATATCTTTATTTAGCCATCTCCAATCGGCATGAACCGTATGAAGAATATGACCTTCGCAGCGCGCATTTTCGAATGCTTTGGCCAGCATTTCAGGATTACCATCTGAACTGACCACATCAAAACCTTCTTCTAAAAGCAACACCGAATGATAACCCGTTCCAGTTGCGACATCGAGTATCCGTTTCGCCCCATGTTCCTTCAAAATATCCAAAAAGAAGGTACCTTCCCCTTTAGCACGTTTTTCCCAATTTATCAGTGAATCCCATTTTGACACAAAATTACGTACATATTCCGCTTGATAATGATCACTTTCTCTAACAGCGATAGGGTCCGTTCCAAAAGATTGTCGCTCCAATTTTTCCATATCAGAATTTCCCTGATTAATAGTTAACATTAACTTGAAAAAACCACGACCGATGATTGACGTGCAAAAAATCTACTTTATTTTACCATACACTTCATACATAAAATTATATCACATAACATCAAGTTTTATCCCATATATTTACCTTATTTTTCATTATAGGATAAGTTGCATAAATAATATATTAAAGTTATAGATTATATTTATTTTAATAATCTCATATGGTTAATATTATGATACTTTCTTTATTGACAATTATCATATTATCTCTTTGTTAACATCACGATTTTGATCAGATAATCTTGCTAAGATATCGGTACTTTTTTAATCTTTATAGAAGGCTATGCAAAGCCGTTCTTTTGTCCAATATCTGCATTTTCACGATTTTGAAATCCTCGAATCCCGAAAGCATTCGGGATGCTGCGGTTTCGAAGTCGTTCAAGCTTTGATCTTGAACAAAAGCCCTGGTTTTGCAAAGCCTTCTCCAAATATTAACCACTGCTTTCGATTAATTCTTATTCGGCAAAAGCTGATCTATCACATGTAGTAATCGTTGATTGGACACATGATCGGCATCATCGTAAATCTTTCGAATTCTTCCTTTAGTATCAACAATTGCCAACGCATCATTATGAGCGATATCATAATCGGGATTTACCTTATCAGCCAGTTTATTACTAACTTCCGGTGACGGAGCATAGGTCCCTTGTTTCTTCTCGAGATTGATAAGCGAATCTTCTGTGGCTTCACTGACTTGCTGATAGGAGATATAATAGGATTTTCGAACGATTTTCTTTATTTGGGATGGTTTTCCCGTTAAATACTGCCAATCCGTATTCTGTGGATTCCAGCCATATTCTTTCATGAAGGCTCGCATTTGAGATGGTCCGGTGTGCTCAGGATCCACATCATAAGATACAAGTTGCACTTTGTTGGTCAGATGAGCGGATTTCAATATCTGCTCTAAATTTACCATATTTATGGCAATTAACGGACAGTATTCTTTACAATAAGGGAATAAAAAGGAAACGACCCTAACTTTTCCACTGAATTTATTAGAAGAAACTTTATCCCCCAACTGATTTGTAAGTGTGTAACCTGGAACCTCCCCAACAACTTTTAATGATTTCTTCGGTGAAGAATTTCCCTTGAATTGATACCCCGCATAAAAGCTCACCAACACTAATATGAGTAAAACAAAAATAATAATTAAACGGTTACGCATTTTAAATCCTGTTAATCCTAATTGAATAAGAACACCATATTAGTAATTATTTTATACGCTAAAAATTGTATATATACTCAAAATTTTCTTATTCATAATTGGTTTAAGAACTCTATTCATGTCCGGCAGAATGAATAGCTGTAATCCAGGCTATAGCCATCAATCTACTCCCTTTTTCGGTCGGATGCACCCCATCGATCGACCAATAGGTTAATGGCTGTTTTTGAACGGCTTTATCAAAGATGGATTGATACGGAATAAAGATTGCATTGAAATCCCGCGCCATTCGTAAAGTAACTTCTCGATATTTTTGGAATTCATCAAAATCCCAATCCCAGCCGGTGGCAATATTTGTAGCACTGCCACCAACCGAGGCAAACGGTTCACCGATAATTAATTTAACAGGAGGCAACTCTTCGAGGGTACGTTGAATTAAAGAACGATAATTGTTTTCATACGTTTCCAATGCGCTCGAATGAGCACTATTTATACTGTACCAATAATCATTCACACCGATAAGAACACTTAAAACATCCGGCTTGATATCAAACGTATCCTCCTGCCAACGTTCATTTAATTGATGCACGACATTCCCCCCAACTGCCCGATTATAAAATTTCAAATTCATATTTTTCAATTCTTTTAAAAGATATTCAGCGATAATGGCGGGATATCCTTCACCAAGAGCTTTTTCATTATTGGGTTGCACAATAGAACGGTCTCTGTCACAATCGGTAACCGAATCACCTTGAAACAAAATGATATCATTCTTCTCTAATATCGAAAAAGGGTCTCCTCTATTTCCATACTTTTGATCAGATATTACATGCAACTGCTCTTCACTTTTTTCATAAGCTGAGAACGTTTGTTCCGTAACCAGATTTAAAAATGATTCTGAAGTACCGTCTATCCATTCCATAGATCTTCTGTTTTTATTTTCAATATTATTATAAAAATTGCTATTTACCATATCCCGATAGTCTTTAATGATTTAACGCAGGAAATATTATATTTTCATTATCTGATAATACCTTTTACAGCTTCGGGTGAATCTGTAAAAACTTCATCCAAATTAAGCCGAATCGAATACGATCCTTATGTCACAGAAATTATTAAGAGGTTTTAAATTTCTTCTACTCATTTTCTTTACCGGACTTTATCTAAATGCTTGCAAAAAGCCTATACCATCACAAAAATTCGTTCATGTAAACGGGGATCATTTTGAAATTGGAAATCACACCTATCGTTTTATTGGGGCTAATTATTGGGAAGGGGCCTATTTGGGTGCAAATGTTGTTCCCAATGGGAAACAGCGACTTGTCCGGGAATTGAACCAAATGAAGAACAATGGCATTACTAATCTGAGAATACTGGCATCTTCAGAAAAATGTGCTATCAAACGGACTCTCACTCCGGCTTTCCAGCCTAAACCCGGTGTTTTTAACCAAAAATTATTCAAGGGATTGGATTTTTTGCTTTCGGAAATGAAAAAGAGAAATATGCACGCCGTTGTCATTTTAAATAATTATTGGGATTGGTCCGGCGGTATGCCGCAATATGTAAGCTGGAGCACTGGGACCAAAATTCCGCATCCGATACCTTCCGGACAATGGGAAAAATTTATGACGTACTCGGCAAGTTTCTATCAGGATAGTCTCGCCAAACAAATGTTTCGGAAGTATATCAAATATGTTATAACACGGACAAACACAATTACTGGAATCAAATATTATAATGATCCGACCATTATGGCTTGGGAATTGGCTAATGAGCCTCGTCCAAATCCGCATTCTTTAAAAGACACCACGCTTCTGCCTTATTTTTATCATTGGATTCGGAATACAGCAACTTACATTCACAAATTAGCTCCACAACAATTAGTCACAACTGGAAGTGAAGGATTGGTTGGAACGCTTCAGCAAAAAAGTATTTTTCTAAAAGAACAGCGTTCATCTGCTATTAATTACATCACTATTCATATTTGGCCGAAAAACTGGGGATGGTATCAAGCTGTTCATGCTAAAAAGACTTTTCATCCATCAGTAGAAAAGACATTTCATTATCTCGATCAGCACATTAATATGGCTAAAAAGTTAAATAAACCATTAGTCGTTGAAGAGTTCGGGCTACCCCGCGATAAGGAACAATATAGTCGAAAGTCACCTGTGACGTACCGGAACCGGTATTATTCTATGATTTTTGACACTCTGACTGTTGAAGCCAAACATGGATCACCGTTATCCGGCGTGAATTTTTGGGCATTTGGTGGTGAAGGTCGGCCCCATACATCCGATTATATGTGGAAAGCCGATAGAATTGATTACACCGGTGACCCGCCGCAAGAGCCTCAAGGATTGAATTCTGTTTTTAGTTCTGATACGACAACACTGCATATCGTAAAGAAATATGCCAAACGTTTAGGATCCGTTAATTGATCAACCGGTTTTTGGGGTGATAAGAATTTATAAATTCGATTTTTATAAAATTTAAGGCGGCACCTCTGGAGTCTGATTTCTGGTTCTTGTTTTTAAGCTACAAACCGGGTACTCCTCGGAGCTAATTTGGTGCATAAACACATTGCTAATTGCTAATTGTTTCTCATTTCCAATTATAATTGGGTTTATCTCCCATCACAAAAACCAATTTCTTGGCATGCATGATTTGCTGATAATGAATAAACGGATGATTTATTGGTTTTCCATCCAATGCGACTGATTGGACGTATTTATTTTTTTCAGATAAGTTTTTCGCGATTATGGTAAATGAATGGGTATTATCATCGGGTCCCAGTTGCATGGTTACTTTAGGATACTGAGGGGCTCCTATTGCAAAGACATCGGTCCCCGGAGTAACCGGATAAAATCCCAAAGAGCTGAAAATATACCATGCCGACATTTGTCCACAGTCATCATTTCCATTGATCCCACTCGGACGATCGTGATAATTTGCAATCGTATTTTTACGGACTAACGACTGCGTTTTCCAGGGCTCCCCACAATAGTCAAACAAATATGTGTAATGATGATCAGGCTCATTATCATGAACATAATGTCCGCCGGTAAAATCAGAATCCACTTTGGCAGCAAAACGTTTACGTCCACCCATCATTTTAATCATACCGGGAATATCTTGCATTACACAAAATAAATAGGTCCATTTACTGCCTTCGGTAAACCCTTCATTGGGTTTGGGATCCCATTTCCCATTATAAAGCTTGGGTGCCATAAATCCCGTTTGGGGATTGTAGACATTGTGATAATTTTGCGACCACTTCATCAGCTTCTTGTAAGCTTTCATTTTTCCTAATGCCTTAGCAACCTGCGCGATACAAAAATCATCATAGGCAAATTCAAGCGTTCTGGAAACCGACTCATTGGTTTTATCAACCGGAACATATCCAATTGAGTTGAAATAAGTTAATCCGCCCCGGGCTTCATAACTCGTCCATGGATATCGATCACCCCATCTTTTATGTGTATCTCCTTTCGGCGGGACCATTGCGTCTTTTCTCATTGCAGCATAAGCTGTTTGTAGATTATATCCCCGAAAACCTTTTACAAAAGCATCCGCTATGACCGCATCGGCATGGGTACCTATCATGATATTTGAATACGTCGGATTGGGCCATTTAGGCATCCAGCCACCATGTTTGTACATTTGCAAAAGTGACATGATCATATCATCCACACGACCCGGCTGTGTAAAAAGTAACAATGGTTGTTCGGCTCTGAAAGTATCCCAAAGCGAATAATCATTATAAGAAACGCCATTATGGACCGTATCGTCAAAGGCACTATAATAACGTCCATATTCAGAGAACTTTCTTGGAAATAGCATGGTATGAAACATCGCCGTATAAAATATCGTCTTAATCTGGTTTGAAACACCCGATATTTTAATCCGGTCTAATGCTTTCTGCCATTTCGATTTTGTGAGCAAAGCGACTTTATGCAGATCCCAATCCGGTATTTCACGATGCAAATTATCCCTTGCCTGATCTATACTTATAAATGACGTTCCGATTTTAACTGATATTTTCTCCCCTTTACGAGTTTTAAAATTGACATAAGCTCCCATTCGTTTGCCCATCTTTTTACGTGAAGAGGCAAAAACAGAATCTTCATCCCAAGTCCCAAAACTCTGAAACGGTTTGTTGAATTTAATAACAAAATAACCCTTAAAATTTTTCAACTTTGGTCCAATATTATAGGACATGCGATCAGGGTTATAGCCGATAATCTCATTATTTTTTCTATCGATGCGCACGTAAGCGGAAAAATGTTTATAACGATTCGTCGATGAGTTTGTCTTATCTCCATCATTACGCAAATTAATCGCCTGGATAACAATATGGGCGTCATTGGATTTGGGAAATATAAAAGTCAAAATACCGGCATGTTCTGTAGCCGACATTTCTGCTTTAATTCTATGTGGTTTATCCGGATTTAATATTACGGAATAATAATAAGGATGAGCGGTTTCCTGCTTGTGACTGAAAGGTAACTTCCGCTTTTCGGGTAATACTTTTAGGGAGCCAACTTCCGGCATCACCGAAACATAACCGTAATCCCCCATCCAAACCGTCGGTTGATGTGTCGCTAAGAATCCCATGATATAATGATCATCGTAAACATAAGGCATCCGGCTGATTTTATTTTGATCGGTCTGAGCCACGAAGTTAGTCATTGCAAATGGGAGATTTACGCAAGGCATCGTGCCACCACTTCCCTTCCGGGCCGTTCCAATAAATGGATTTATATAATCGACAGATCGATTTTGATCCTTAGCATTAGCCACCGCTGTCTGGGCTGATGTCGTTTGAAAACCGGTTAACAGTAATGCTATAACGAGTATAATCTTCCCTAATCGCATATAAAACCTCATATTCAAATTAAAGCTTGGTAGGATTAAAGGTTAGTTATTTAATGGGATGAATGCAAAGAACTTAATAAAATACGAGTTGTCTTTGGATAACATAGATCAGATGACTTCTCGTAATCATTAACCCGAATTATTCACATAACCAACAAGGAATAATACATATCATAACGTGAGATTCGTTTAAGCTTATAATCTATCTACTTAATAAAAGTAGCTGTTACATTAGATTATTCTATGACCACAGACTACAGAGAAATGCTCTGATAGTAATTAAACATTATTTATTCTGAATAACCGTATCATCAACGTGAGTTCGAAATCGGAATCATGTTTTATGCATCAAAACAGCTCTGTGTCGTCGATGGTCAGTCGTCCGTCGTCAAGAATATGATATATTTTCACAGGTCGTATTCTCAATGTAATTATTACAACTCTGTGATTCTTATCCAAACCTCAAGTTATCATATTCTAAATTATTGTACTTATGAAAAATAAACCGAGGATCGATTTTGAGGACATTAAAAAGAGCTGCGAAATTTGGCCGTGCTCCGGGTTAAAATATTATTTTTAAACCTCTGACTTTAAACTCGCTTGATATTTCCAGTAAAAACCGGGCAACTCTTTAAAAATTAATTAATTACCAAATTGTAGTTTCATTAAACTTTTACAAAGTTTGAACGATATTATCCTTCACATTGTTAACTCGTTACCTTAGCACACAACAAATTTCTGATTAACTATACAATGGGAAATAATAACTTATGAAGCTATCACATATTTTAACAGCAGTCGTTTTTGTTGCATTTGCTCTTAGCGGATGCAGTAAAAAGAGCAATAATATGAATAAGCAAAAGGCCATGACAAATGGCTCCACATCCATGTCTCAGACCGGTCAAACCGCACAGGTTGGAGCCACTGCAATGAACAGTACGTTTACGACAAGCCTTGAAGGTGGCAATGAAGTACCCAACGCCGTAAAAACCGATGCCGGTGGTGAAGCATTATTCAGAGTCAACAGTGATAGTACCAAAATTTACTATACCGTAAACCTCTCTAATGTGGATAGTGTAAAAATGGCTCATATTCACTATGGTACAAGTAAAGAAAATGGACCGATTGCAGTATGGTTATATCCGGGACCACAGGAGAAACAACCAATGGTAAAACCCGGAGCCGTTAATGGTACCCTCAAAAAAGGTGTTATTACAAAAGCTGATCTTAATGGACCTTTCAAAGGAAAAACCATTCTTGATTTAGTCCATGCCATAGATCATGATAGCACCTACGTTCAAATCCACACGGCAAAACATCCGGAAGGTGAAATTCGTGGTCAGCTGACTAGGAAATGATTTAAAAGTTAGATTCTGATCGAATACATAAAAAGGATGCTTCATTTTTGAGGCATCCTTTTTTCCGGGTAGAGCGGTTCGTTGCCTCCCCGCTCCCCCACAGATCCGTACGAGCAGATTTCCCGCATACGGTTCCTCTGCTTATGGTTTCGCTACCGGTTGGACCGGTTTACACCGTCCTCC
>Ga0102962_1000865_pt1 | contig 12754 bp, 9 predicted proteins | sample SalPonF2_C_D2_MG_FD_84519 | JGI IMG/M metagenome (GOLD analysis project Ga0102962, IMG submission 84519) | Salt pond soil microbial communities from South San Francisco under conditions of wetland restoration - Salt Pond MetaG SF2_C_D2_MG ...
ACGTTGAGGACCATTTCCCACCTGGTGGCGCCGACAGCAAAACCGGCAGCACGTAAATCTTCCGGTACCAGCTTTATCACCTCAATGGAAATTGACGCGCTGTAGGGAACAATCATAATTGCAAGAATTACCGAAGACGTGAATATGCCGACTCCGTAAGGCGTCACCCCAATGGCGGTTTCTATTGTCCTGATTACCGGAATGAGTACCGCAATTCCCCATAGGCCGTACACCACAGACGGTACCGAAGCAAGGAGGTCTATAAAGATCCTCATTATACGGTTCATCGGTCCATAGCGAAGGTATTCGCCGAGCATCAACGCAATGGCAATAGAAAAGGGGAGGGAGATCAGGAGGGCAAGAAACGAGGTAAGAAGGGTGCCCACGATGAATGTACCTGCGCCAAAGACGCCCTTCACCGGATCCCACGTTGTATCAAAGAGAAATCCAAGCCTAAATCGTGTTATTGCCGGCCATGCGCTCACCGTGAGAGTGAGAAACAGGGCAACGATGAGGCCAGTCACTACAAACGTGCTGGCGGCAAGCGAGAACCTGAAGGGCCTGCTCCCGAGGGCATCGTTCTTGTTCATCTTTTCCTCTGCGCCATAGTATCAGAAGTCCGTAGAAATTCCAAAGAGCGCGATGTTTCACACAGGTTATAAAATGGTACGCGCTACTGTCTAACAGGCGTCCCGTTGTACGTGATTGACTTCAAAATAGTCTCCACCCTGGCCACTGCCGCGTCCGGAAGCGGTGCATACTCAAGCGGTTTTGCGTATTGCTGTCCGTCATGAGTCACCCACCAGAGCAGATCCACCAGCTCTTTTGCCCGTGTTTCCGGGCGGTTATTGTATGCCTGTTCCTTGTAAACGATGAGCCACGTGAACGTGGATATGGGATATCCGTTTTCTGCGGCCGTATTTCCAAGCGCGATGCGGGTGTCATCCGGTAGCGCGGTGTCGGCTGCAAGGGATGTGGAGTCAAGGGATGGCACAATCCACTTTCCGGCCTTGTTGCGGATCGTCGCATACGCCAGGTTGTTCTGGTCTGCGTAGGCGAGCTCCACATAGCCGATGGAGTTGGGCGTCTGGGTAACAATGCCGGCAACGCCGCTATTCTGTGCTGCGCCAAGACCCGCGGGCCAGTTCACGGACTTGCCGGTGCCGACTTGTTTTTCCCAGGTGCTGCTCACCTGACTTAGGTAGTAGGTGAAGTTGTAGGTGGTGCCGGAACCGTCAGAACGGTGCGCTACGATTATGTCCGCGTTAGGCAGTGTCACGCCGGGATTAATGCCGGTAATCCTGGAGTCATTCCATTTGGTGATCTTGCCCAGGAAGATGTCGGCTATGACTTCTCCGGTCAGCCTGAGGGTGGGATTGCCTTTCAGGTTGTAGGTTACAACGATGGCGCCCAGCACAGTTGGTATATGGACAACGGGTGACTCAAACGCCCCCATCTCTTTGTCAGAGAGGTACGCGTCCGAGGCGCCAAAATCAACAACCTGGTCCTTAATGTTCTTGATGCCACCGGAGGAGCCTATTGACTGGTAGTTCACCTGAACTCCAGTTTCCTGGTTGTACACGTCGAACATCTTGGAGTAGACCGGGTAGGGAAAGGACGCTCCCGCCCCCGAAAGCTCACCTGCTGCACCGGCTTTGGCCATGGAGCCGCCGGATTCGGTCTGTCCACCGGCAAAAAGGGCCGCCGGGGTTACCAAAAGCGCCGTAACGAGCGTGAGGATCAGAACACGCGTTGTTTTCATGTTTTCTCCTTTCGGAATTGGTGTCAAAGTAGCTACGAACAATTAAAGGTTTTTCAGTTAGGCCGGCGTAAGCCACATGTTAGAGTTTGGTTAAGTACCGGAAGACGGCGTACGGGCACTCCTTTGGACGTGCGCGGTCACCTACGGTATAATGGGGGAGACGCAGGAGAAGGGGTGCACATGGGATGGGCAATTTTTGGCGCGGTGATACTATTCCTCAGTCTTGCCGCGCGCTCCAAGCTGAGAAAAGAAGAGGAAAATCTGCGGGTGAATCCGCCCTCCCCAGAGAGTGAGGAGTCCTCTGCGCAGGAGTCAAAGGACATACGCGATGAAGATTCTGCTTCCGGTTCTACGCAATAGCAAAAAAAAACGGTATGCCTGGACGTCAGTTTAGCATACCGTCTTTATATCCCGTTTTAGCGGGTTTACTCCTATTTTCGGTGAACCTCACTAAAAACTTGAGAGATGTGGCTGGAATTCTCTTTCGGACCGTCTGGGGCCAGGTGAATGCGGCCGCCGGTGGGCGCCGGCATACAGGCGCACATCAGAGGTCAGTTGGCCAGGCTTTCCTTGAGTCTGTGATGAGCGCCGCCGAGCAGCTTGCGGTGGTAGGATGCAGATAGCGCGAGCTCCCGGTAGAGTGTGGCATTACGTTTCAATACGTCCCGTGGGGTGGCCTGTTCTTCCGGCGCGGCAATGATATCCTTCAGGACACCGTGTGCAAGAAATCCCACAATGTCCCGGTGCGGGAAACCGCGGATCTCCCGGTCTATCTGCTCAAGCGCGGAAAGTGAAGCAGCAAGACCCTTCTGCGGTTCGGCGCTTTGTTCTGCGGTAAGTGAGTCTTCACACAGAGAGAGGCCGCGCCGGGCGGTTTCTTCAAGACGTGAAAGCTCAGAGAGCAGCAACTCGCAACCCGCTGCAAGGCGCGCCACGGGTTCCTGTTCCGCCCTGCGTTCTGCAACCGTGCGGCGCAGCGCTTCCAGATTACCTTCAAATTGGTTCCGGCACTGAGGAAGTTCGGCAATGACATCATCCAGGCAGGCAAAAGGCATTCCATCTATTGCAGTTCCTCCGGCCGAAAGGTTGCGAGACTCAGCTTCCGGGTGTATCTTTGCCTGGTTTTCGAACCACCAGCGGTAAAGTTCCATTCGCCGGTCCGTGATGACCTGACCGCCGCGGTTATCACGTGTCACATGCGGATCTGCGTCATGAAGATAGCGATAGGCTGCGCCTTCTGCAGGTTGGAGCCGGCTGGATAGGGTGTGAACACGCATTTCAAAAAAGCTGCCGCTACAGTGGGTTCTCCCACCGGGAAATCCAAGGTCAATGCCCGCAAGGTATATAGGTGCACTTCCAAGAAGACGCGCAAAATCCCACGCGGTGGTGGACACGGAGCCACCGGCGCCGAGTTTTCCTTTTTGCTCGACCGCTTCTTCAAGGTAGGCGCCAAGGGGAAAGAGAGAGCTGCAGAAAACTGAGGCAGTATCCAGCATACGGAATACCCTGGGATGGGTAGAGGATTCAGAGACCAGAACGGTTTTATTGTGGCTGACCCGGTCCAGATGGCGCGTGTTCCAGTACTGGGGATCTACCACCACGGCAAAATCAGGTTCCACGCCGTGCTCCGCAAGTGCGGGGAGAGCCGTGTCAACGGCGACAAGAATAGCTCGTTCGCGAAGCTCTGTGATACGCGGAAGGATGGAGTCCAGGCTGGGGCCAGCACCAAGGACAACGGCGGGAATGCCGTGAAAACGATCCGCAAAAAGCGCCACGCCGGGCGCCGTAGCGATGCGTTTTATGTTATGTGTCAGATTCCGCACCCAGAGCCGGCCAAAGCGGCGCAGAGTGTTGGAGTTAATTTCTTCCCTCCAGCGGAACGCCTCCAGAACTGCGGTTACCTCATCAAAATAGGGAGCGGAAAGCTCATACAAGGAGCGCATCCGTACCAGAGTGAGCTCCAGGTGTTCAAACTCTCGAAGCGCCTGCGCTACCGCACCGGGAGCAGCGTCCAGAAGCAGGCGCAGCCGCGGGGAGGAAAGTACGTGACCAAGTTCCCGTGTTGCAAGCGCCGAAAGAAAGTACTCCGGGCGCGGTTCTACCACCACTACGGCGTCCGTGGCCGGACGTGCAAGGGCCGCCTCCACGTGATATCCCAATCCAAAACCCAGAATCACCGTGCACCCCGCACCGTTTGACTCTGCAGCGTCCACCAGGCGCACAGCTTCCCTGACAGGATCGTGGCGGCTGTGAAGAAGTTTCCCGGCAACCCGCGCGGTGGGAACACCGCTGCTTGCCCGCTCTGCCGCCCACCGGGGAGACGGGGCGTAGTGAGTGCGCAGGACCTCTCCAACTGAAGGAGCCGAGGCGGAAAGCGCGGCAAGATTGCGTTCGAGAAAACTCATTGCAACTCCAGGCGCAGCGTCATGCCCGGGCTGAACGCGGTTCCCGGCTGTGGATCCTGGCGGACCACCCATCCGTTGCCCTCTATTTCTACCTGCAAGTCGTCACGCGCAAGCAGCGGGAGAAGCGTCCGTTTGGGGAGACCGGTTAAGTCCGGGATGGTGTCTGCAATTTGAGGGAGCGAAGGCTCGGAAACTGTTACCCGGCCATCGTGCTCTATGACCGTATCTCCTTCCTTGTGGATTCCAAGGTAGGGAACCAGAAACTGTGCCGCATCACGTACCACGGGAACTGCAATCCGGCCGCCGTAAATGTCCTTTCCGCGCGGATGTTCAATAACCAGATACACAATGAGTCGCGGATTTCCAGTTGGAAAAATCGCCAGGCAGGATGCAATGAAGTCCTTCTTCGAATACTCCCCGAGTCGGGAATTAAAGACCTCTGCCGTGCCGGTTTTTGCTGAGATATCCAGACCGTCAATTCGAATGCGGTGAGCGGTTCCTCCCGGCTGCGTTGCCGAGTGCATGAAACTCAACATGGTGCGCGCGGTTTTTGCGGAAAGAACCTCCCTCACCGGCTGCCTTCCATACTCCTGGATCAATTCTCCGGTTGGAGAGACAATCTTTTTGACGATGTGGGGACGAAGAAGTACGCCCTCATTGGCAAAGACCGTTGCCGCTGTGATCACTTGAAGGGCAGTCACGCCAATTTCCTGCCCGAACGCCATAGTCTGCTGCGTCCGTCCTGACCAGGAATCCGGCGTCTTCAACAAGCCCTGTTCCTCTCCGTTAAGAGCCACTCCGGTTTGCGCTCCAAAACCATAAAGTCTGAGCATGTGATAGAAGGAATCAGCGGTCACCGTTTGAGACGCGTAAGCTGCTCCAACGTTGCTGGAGTACTTGATAATTTGCTCAGGATCTATACGTCCGTAATCTCCCAGATCTTGGATGGTGAAGCCGCCCTGTCTGTCTACATAGCCGCCGGACGTATTGAAATGGTCCGATGGTGTAATGCCGCCCAGTTCCAGAAATGACGAGATGGAGAATATTTTGAAGACGCTACCGGGTTCGTACACCCTGGCAATGGGCAGGTTTTTCCGTTCTGCCACGCTATAGGTATCAAAGTGATTAGGATCAAAGGTGGGGATGCTGGAGTAGGAAAGAATATCTCCGCTCTGCGAGTTCATAACAAGCAGCATCACGGAATCAGCGTCATTTTCTTTGTACGCCTTGCGCGCCAGGTCATCCATCGCGTTCTGGATGTTCACATCCAGCGTCAGAAATATCTGGTCTCCGTACGCCGTGCCGGACGTATCCGCAGACGGTGTAGGGGAGAGTTGCGGGTCAAACGTGTATTCAATGCCGTCAAGCCCTGTATTGTCTATGCCCACATACCCAATGACGTTTGCGGCAAGAGTGCCTTCCGGGTACGTTCTTCCGGTATCAGGACGGAGCGTAACGCCCTGCAGTTGCCCGGCATCGATGAGCTCTTGAATACGGTCGCTTTGTGTTGGGGTGACGGTTCTCTTGACTACGAGGAATCCGTTTGTGCCTTTGAATTGTTCCAACAGCGCAGGAGCGTCAAGGTCCAGAATTGAGGCAAGTTGATCCGCAGTTTCCGCCGGTTTCGCCAGATCGGGTGTCCAGACCGTTACCGTGTTCAGTCGGGTCTGTATGGCAAGGATTCTGCCGTTACGATCAAGGATGGGACCTCGTTCCACCTGCCGTTCCCCGTTGCCCGATACGTTGCCCCGCGGTCCGCCTGAGAGCATGACGCGGGCATACTGGAAGATCACCAAACCAACGCAGATAGTGAGAAACCCAAAGACAAACTTGTAACGGCGCTGCGTTTTGTCCTCGCTCATTGTTCTTCTACCGTTGCAACCGGCTGTTTGCCGCGTCGTCCGGGAAGGCGCAGAACAACCTTTCCGCGTACCGCACGAGTCAAAACAAATCCGTACTGGCGCGAATCCACGGAGAGCGCAGGATCATCTCCCACTACAAAGAGAGAATCTGCCGGCACCTTTGAGAGCGGTCTCATAAGATAATAGACGGAAGATGCTACGCGATAGGACGTTCCGTCCAGGCGCAGCATATGGTCCTGTGACACAAGCGGATCCCCTCCCGTTGAAACGCACCGCTTCACTGCCATACGGCCGTCAAGCGGGCTTCTAAAGACAACAATATCATTCTTTTCGGGCTTTTCCCACTGCAGGAGGTAGCTGTCTGTCAGCGGATTTCGCACACCGTACGCCGCCGTGTTAACTATGACAATCTGTCCGGCGTCAATGGTGGGCTCCATGGAGCGTCCCTGGATGCGCACGACGTCAATGCCAAAGAGCATAACGACCAGCACCCCAAACGCGGGCCATGCTATCACCCAGAAGGCGCCCGTGTTGCGGCGTACCCGTTTCATAAGAGCCTGTTTACTATAATACGCACCGGCGTTCTTGTCGATATGTAACACAGGATGACAAGTATACAGCACCAGAAGATAGAGAGAAGAAAGAGAGACAGGATACTGCAGAGCAGGGACGCACCCGCAGTCTGGACACAGGCGCTTCTGGCGCCGCAGTCGGTAGGCGGACAGCGCGCCCGGCGCGCACCCCGGGCGAGTCAGGCAACAGGATGGTCACCCGGGCACGTGCCCGATTACGTGCTTTCGGGACAGAACCTGCTAAAGTCAGACGAAGGGCTGCCCCATCCTGCGGAAAAAAGTCCTACTACGCAGCGGACGGTGCGACAGTACCGGACACGCCGCTCCCGGGACGGTATCGACCTCTGGAGCCCGCTTGCACGGCTTGTTGGCCAGGGCGTGGACAGCGCGGTTGCCGTTGTGCGGCCGGCGGACCTTTCTCTCGCGGCGGCAGCCGTGGCCGTGATCTTTTTGTTGAAGCTTCTGCTATCCGCTACACCGATGGTAAACCAGATGGTGATTGGGCCGGAATCTGTCACGCTTCCCGGAGCGGATCGGCGCGCCGTGCTCTACTCGCACCTGGAACCAAAGAATGAATACGATGTTATTGGAGAAAAGGCTCCCGCCCCGGCAAGCCAGTTCCAGCGTTTGAAAGTACGTCAATACACCCTGCAGCCCGGAGACACGCTGTCCGGGATGGCGGCCAGATTTGGTCTTTCCATGGACACCCTGGTCAGTTTCAATCAGATCCAGGACGTGCGGCGGATGCAGGTGGGCGAGGTCTACCGGATTCCAAATCGCGACGGGCTGCTCTACAGCGTTCACCGCGGAGACAGCCTGAGCTCCATTGCCGCCGCGTACGGCACAAGCGTGAACGCCATTCTGGACGCCAACGATCTTGTCACCAGCACAATTCAGGTCGGACAGACGCTCTTTGTTCCCGGTGCGCGGATGAACCCAACGGAGCTCAAACTCATACTTGGGGAGCTCTTTGTCTATCCGGTCTCCGGCCGTTACACGTCCGGGTTCGGAATGAGGAATGACCCGTTCACCGGTATTCGGCGTTTCCACAACGGAATTGACCTTGCCAACCGCGTAGGAACTCAAGTCCATGCGGCAATGCCCGGAGTGGTGGCACATATAGAAACCCAATTTGGAAATTACGGAAAGTTTATCATTATTAAGCACAAGGGAGGCTTTCAGACACTTTACGGTCACTTAAGTGCATTCGAGGTGCACACCGGGCAGTACGTGTCTCAGGGTGATGTCATAGGAAAAATGGGAAACACGGGTCGCAGTACCGGACCACATTTACATTTTTCCATCATAAAAGACGGAACTTTTGTAGACCCGCTGCATTATTTGCATTAGAATGTGGGGTAATCAGAAAAGTTTTGGTATCATACGGGAATATGAGGAGGGGGCCAGATGAGAAGACTGGCAATTATCGTAATTTGCCTGCTGGCTCTGTTCACCATCATTAATGCCTACACACGGGAACCGGGAACTACCAAGCAGGCAGGGCAGACAGCCGTTATTGGAGCGGATCAGGATGCGCTTCTGAAATAGCGGCCGGTGAAGGTGAACCAGGTAAGAATTGGAAAGTAAGAAAGAATAGAGATAAATGTAAGTGCAGGAAACAGAACGGACGCGTGATGCGTCCGTTTTGTTGTCTATTTCTATCTTCCGTGACAGTATTTATATTTCTTGCCGCTTCCGCACGGACAGGGATCATTTCTGCCCACCTTAGGATAGGAGCGCTGTACCCGCACGCCTTCCGGCTGTTCGGCAGTGGCAGTTGCGGTGCCCTGCGGGGCGTTCGCGTTGCTTCCAAACATCTGCATGCTTCCATGCACGGCCTGTGCTGAACCGGCCGGGCTTACTACGCGAGTACGGCTTCTGAATCCTTCAGCCTTCACGGCAAAAACCTTTCGCGCTATGCTGGTCCTAATGTCATAGAGCAGCTGATCAAAAATCTGGAATCCTTCCAGCTTGTACTCAAGGAGCGGATTACGTTGCGCGTAACTGCGCAGATAGACGGCTTCCCGCAACGCTTCAAGGTTTTCAAGGTGGTCTTGCCAGCGCGAATCGATGCTCCGCAGGTACTCGTGCCTGATGGCGATGTTGAGTTCCTGCTCACCGGCCACTTCCTGTTTCTCCTCGATGTCACCTCTCATGTCGGAAAGAAGTATTTCCTTCAGCGCTTCTGCCGGCTTGTCGAGTAATTCCTCTGTGGTACGCGGAGAAGAGTAGAAAAGCTTGTCCTTGAGAATTGTCAGAAGTTCCTGCAGGGCTGTCTGATCCTGCCCGCGTGACTTATCGTACGCCTCAATATTCTCGTCAATCACATCGCTTGCGGTGTGAATTACCCTTTCGGTGAGCTTTTCATCTTTGAGAATTTCGTCGCGTTGCTGGTAAATGAGCTTGCGCTGCTCGTTCAAGACATCGTCAAATTCCAGCAGGTGCTTTCTTATCTCGAAATTCCGTTCCTCTACCTTTGTCTGGGCGCGTTCAATGCTCTTGTTAATGAGCGGGTGGTTCAGCGGTTCGCCCGGGGGAAGACCTCTGGCCATGATTGACTTCAGGTTGACCGATCCGCGGCCGAAAAGGCGCATCAAGTCATCATCCATGGAGAGGAAGAAGCGTGAATGGCCCGGGTCGCCCTGGCGGCCCGATCTTCCACGCAACTGGTTGTCAATACGGCGGGACTCGTGACGCTCGGTGCCAAGGACGTAAAGACCGCCTGCGTCCTGCACCTCCCGGTACTGCGAACGCCATGACTGTACTTCCTTTTTGTACGCAGCGTCGTACTCTTCGTCAGACGCTTCGGTTCCCGCGTTGCGGCGGGCACGGAACTCCGGATTGCCGCCCAGCTTGATGTCCGTACCACGACCGGCCATGTTTGTGGCAATAGTGACCGAGCCTTTTGCGCCAGCCTCCGATATAATGAGCGCCTCGCGGGCGTGGTTCTTTGCATTGAGCACTTCATGACGAACGCCGCGGCCTGTGAGCATCTTTGACAGCTTTTCCGAACGTTCAATTGAAACCGTGCCAACCAGTAAGGGTTGTCCCTTCTGGTGACACTCTACAATTTCATCACAGATTGCCTTGTACTTGTCATCCTCGCTCAAATAGATGACGTCGTCCTCGTCCGTTCTGACCACCGGGCGGTTAGTAGGGATAACAACCACGTCCAGTCCGTAAATCTTGCCAAACTCCTTTGCTTCAGTTTCCGCCGTTCCGGTCATACCGGAAATCTTGTCATACATGCGAAAGAAGTTTTGAAAGGTAATAGTGGCAAGGGTACGATTGCGTTCTGCAATGCGAATGCCTTCCTTTGCCTCAATGGCCTGGTGCAGTCCGTCAGAATATCGTCTTCCGTAGAGAATGCGGCCGGTAAACTCGTCAACTATCTGGACCTGTCCATCCTTAATCACGTACTGCTGATCAAGATGGTAGAGACGATGGGAACGGAGCGCCTGAGTAAAATAGTGGATGTACTCAAAGTTTTCTTCAAGAAAGAGCGATGAACTAATCACTTTACGCTTCAGCAGTATCTCTTCAAGATGGTTCAGACCTTCATCCGTAAAGGTAATGCGATTCGCTTTTTCATCGACCTTGAAATCTCCCTCCGGAAACTCCGGGTAGTCCCCGGTCTCCGGATCCTTGGCGCACTCAACCAGCTCTCCCACCAGGCGGTTTACCTCTACGTACTTGCGTACATCGTCCTCTGCCGCGCCGGAAATAATCAGCGGTGTTCTGGCCTCATCAACCAGAATGGAGTCAATTTCATCGATGATGCAGTAGTGATGTTCCCGCTGGACCTTCCGTGACGCATCAAAACGCATATTGTCACGCAAATAGTCAAAGCCAAACTCGTTGTTGGTACCGTAGGTTATGTCTTTGTCATATGCGTCCCTCCGCGATTCATTGTCCATTTCAGAGAGAATTGCACCCACGGAGATACCAAGGTAGCCATAGACCGGTTTCATCCAGTCCGCGTCACGCCCGGCCAGATAGTCATTTACCGTAATAACGTGCACGCCGCTTCCGGTAAGTGCATTCAGGTACGCGGCGGTCACAGAAGAGACAGTCTTGCCTTCACCCGTTTTCATTTCCATGATCTTGCCCTTGTGAAGCACAATGCCGCCCATAATCTGCACATCATACAACCGCTCGCCCAGTGTTCTGCGCGCGGCTTCCCGCACCAGAGAAAACGCTTCCGGGAGAACCGAATCAAGACTTTCACCTCCGGCAACCCGCTCTTTGAGCCGGACAGTCTGTGCCGGGAAGTCCTCCGCACTGAGTCCCATTGCCCAGGACTCATTGCGGTTCACTTCCTGTAATATGGGAAGCAACTCCTGCAGGTCTTTTTCACTTTTGGACCCGAAGAGGACGTCGATAGTTTTCTGGATCATGGTAGAAATGTACCCCTTTCACCCCTAGCGGTCAAGATTGACACGCCTGTGCGCCGCCTATTACTATGACTCGAGAGTATTCAATGAAGCAAACCACCCGCCTACGTTTTTCACTTCTACTGCTGTTGCTAATTTTGTCATTGTCACTGCTGGGAGGGTGCCGTCTGGCTGCTATCCGGGAAATAAACCGGGAAGAGCTTTTTGACCTTGAAATAGGCAAGGCTGAGGATCAAATTGATCTCTTTCAGCTCTCCGGAATTCCCATGCACCAGAAGACGCGGCTCTTTATGCGGGACGGGATTTTCTATGTGGCAAACGGACCTTCCAACAAGGTAATGGAGTTCACCTCCTACGGCGATCTTCTCAGCCTCTTCTATGATCCCGACAACAACCCGCAGCCTGTCTTGCTGCAGACCCAGAAGCAGTCAAACACCATCAGTAACCGGCGCGCCCATGCCTATCCCTTTACGCAGATTGGCGAGATTGCCGTCACCAGAAACAGGACACTTCTTGCAGAGGATCAGTTAGGGGAGGAGCGCGCCATTTTTGACGATGATTTGGGGGTGAGCCTGAATCGCGTCGTACTTCGCTTTGACGCGCGAGGACAGCTAATTGACTACCTCGGCCAGGAAGGCGTTGGTGGCACGCCCTTTCCCTACATAGACGGCCTTTACGTCAACTCCCGCGATGAAATTGTCGTTGTTTGCAAGACTATGCACCGCTGGCTTGTGTTCTGGTATCGGCCAAACGGCGACCTGCTCTACCACGTGGAGATTTCCCTTGACCGCCTCCCGGTACCGAAGGATGAGAAGGTAATTCCCATCCTGGAAACGGTGATGCCGGACAGCAGCGAGCGACGCGTGTTCTTAAAGCTAAACTACTATCAGGAAACTGTTGATCCACAAACCGGCGCCGCCTACGGAATTAACGCGGTGGCATCGCGCATATACTGGCTTGATCTTGCCACCGGAAAGTATGATGGGTTTGTAACCATACCCAAAAATAAGCAACAGGTGGCAGGTAACAACCTCTTTGACCGGAAAGAGATCGAATACCTCTACGAGTTCGTGGGAACCGCGCCCGGGAACTTCCTCTACCTGCTCAGCCGTGAGGACAATGACCGCATTCAGCTTCTGATCATGAACACCGACGGGCGTGTAATCAGACGGCGCTACCTGCACGTTGACGAGGAATCTATCGTCTACAAGACATTTACCGTCTCCCCGGAAGGCATTCTGTGCGCCCTTTTGGGATATGAAGATCAGGCAAAGATAGTATGGTGGAGAAGCGATAAGCTCCTTGGGAGAGGATAGCATGAAAGCGGTCACCGGCGCCGAAATGGGGGAGATTGACTCTCTGTCACAAAAAGAGTTCGGCATTCCGTCACTTGTCTTAATGGAAAACGCAGGGCAGAAGGCGTGGCAGATCCTGTGCCGTGAAATGCAGTTTCCGCCGGACAGGAGGCTGCTTTTGACCTTCGTGGCGGGCAAAGGCAATAACGGTGGAGACGCGCTTGTCATGGCGCGCGCGGCGTTTCTGGAGCGTCAGGTCGATGTTTCGGTAGTTCTTGCTGCACCATCTTTAAAGGGAGACGCCGAGACAAACAGGGCTGCCTGTGCGGCGCTTGGAATACCCGCAGCGACGCTGGAAGAGGATCCAAACGCCGTAAGCGAGCAGCTGTCACACTCTGACTGGATTGTGGACGGTGTCTCCGGTACCGGAATCACCGGCGCGCTTCGTTCCCCGCTTTCCGACC
>Ga0102962_1000867_pt1 | contig 12729 bp, 8 predicted proteins | sample SalPonF2_C_D2_MG_FD_84519 | JGI IMG/M metagenome (GOLD analysis project Ga0102962, IMG submission 84519) | Salt pond soil microbial communities from South San Francisco under conditions of wetland restoration - Salt Pond MetaG SF2_C_D2_MG ...
GAAATAAAACCAAAAAGTTATGTATTAGTTTTTATACCTTTTGTTGAACAGCATCATGAGTTCATCCAACCGAAACTTTATTTGACCCTTAACAAAAATCAGCTATCACTTGCCTCGAATCTGTGAAAATAGATTTACATCTCGGAAATTCTACATACGATTTTATTTCAATTCAAATTCAAAACCTGCCAAAGATAATTTTTGGACCATTTCTTCAACGTGTTCGGGACTTCGCGTTTCAAGTTCTAGATCGACATGTGTAACGTAAATGGGTAAATTTCTTACATTGCGGTCGTGATAGATATGGAGAACATTTGCTTTAAGAGCAGATATTATGATGAGCAGTTGCGACAGGGAACCGGGGGTGTCAGACAGGCGCACCCTAATGCGCATGATTCTTCCATGTTTTAACAAGCCCTGACTCAGAATGCGGCCCAACAAAGAACTGTCTACATTGCCGCCGCTGATTAACAGAACGACTCGGTTTTTTCGGGGAACCTTTATCGAGCCATTTAACAGGGCTGCAAGAGAAACCGCTCCTGCGCCTTCGGCCAAGATCTTTTTCCGTTCCAGAAGCAACAGGATTGCCGCTGCGATCTGATCTTCTTCCACCAAAACCACTTCATCAACAAAGTTGCGGATCATATCGAAGTTTAGCGTTCCCATCTGTTTGACGCTAATGCCGTCCGCTATAGAATATTCTGAAGAAACCTTTGTGATTTCCCCCCGGTGGAGCGATTCATAGGCAGATGGGCAGGCTTTGGATTGGACGCCGATGACATTAATGGTTGGTTTAATGGATTTTACGATTGACGCAATGCCCGAAATAATTCCGCCACCGCCGATGGGTACGATGATCATATCGATTTCTTTTAGATCTTCCAGGAGTTCAAGGGCAATGGTTCCTTGTCCTGTCATAATGTCCGGATCATCGAAGGGATGAATAAAGGTTTTTCCTTCCAGGGCCATCTCTTCAGCTTTTTTTAGAGAATCACCCAAGTTCTTTCCTTCAATAACTACTTCACCGCCATATCCGCGTGTCGCTTCTTGTTTACTGATCGAAGCCCATTCAGGCATTACGATGGTTGCCGGAATACGAGACTGTCTGGCGGCCAGGGCTACTCCTTGTGCATGATTTCCCGCAGATGCTGCCACCACGCCGCCGGGGCCTATTCTCTCTTTGTTGGTCAATATATAATACGTTGCACCCCTGATTTTGAAGGACCCTGTTTTTTGAAGATTCTCAAGTTTTAAGTAAATTTCTCCCCCGAACATTTGACTCAAAGAAGGTGAGTGGATCAGTGGCGTCCGGATTACTTTTCCCTTCAGCATCTTGGCAGCGTTTTGAACCTTCTCGACGGATAGCATTTATCAATCCTTTCTTGATGAATCTGTAAAAAATGTTTAATAATTGTATACCGTATGGTTGGATAGATGCAACACAACATTTAAAACCTAAAATCTGCATATTTCATATAGTTTTTTAGGCAGTTAGATGTATTTTTAGTGTTTTTGTGGCAAAACTTTTTCCATTCTGCCACTAAGGCACTAAGACACAAAGAAAGAATAATAAATATATCCTTTGTGTCTTAGTGCCTTAGTGGCAAATATTTTTGCTTTCGGCTTGTCCGGGTTAGGTAAAAAGGTTTTGGTGATGAATATCAGTTTTTGGATTGAAAAATGTTTACATCGGGGTGTGGATCTTTTTTACGAAAAAATGCCGCAATCTTTCCCCGATACGGAGAAACTTAAACAGTGTAAAATTATTTCACATCGGGGTGAGCATGACAATAAAATGGTTTACGAAAATACAATCCCTGCATTTGACCGGGTCAATGAGGCCGGTGTGTGGGGGATAGAATTTGACATTCGATGGACCAAAGATTTGAAGCCGGTTGTCTTTCATGACCGAGACCTTCCGAGAGTGTTTAAATCCGATAGCGGTAATGTTTTCAAAATGCTAAAATATTACGAAACCTTTTAAGATTCAAAACTCGCTGCTTCAATTTTACCCTTTTCTTCATCGACAAAAAATAAAAGAATCGCTCCCATGATAAAGAGGAGTAAAATGGATGCGATTCCCCATCTGGAGGACAGGCGACTGACATGGACAAACTGCTCGGGTGTGGGAGATGGCGGCATTAAAATATGCCTTGCAATCAGTCCGACAAAGCCGATCAAAACCGGTCCCAGTATCGCTGCGAACTTGCCCAACATGTTATAGAATCCATAGAATTCCGCGATCCGGTTTTTGGGTATCAATCGCGAATAATAAGATCGACTCAAAGCTTGAATCCCCCCCTGAACCATGCCGATAATGATGGCCAAAACGTAGAATTCATGCTTATGTGTCATCATAGTTCCCCACAGGGTTATGGCCATATAAATACCGATGGCAATGTAAATCAATTTCTTAGCGCTCCACATTTGTCCGAGTTTTCCGAAGAACAACGCACAAGGAAATCCGACGAATTGTGTAATCAAAAGAGCGATGATCAAATCATTTGAATCAAATCCGATGGACATGCCATAATCGACCGCCATTCGGATAATGGTATCTACCCCGTCTATGTAGAACCAATAAGCGATTAAGAAAAGAAAGACGGTTTTTAAGCGACGGATCTTTTTGAAGGTTCCGGTGAACTGTTTAAAGCCGTCAACGATAAAGTTAATGCCATTGGACGGGGCAGCCGTTGCTTGAACTTCCGGTACCCACAAAATGGTGAAAATTGTGAAGAAACCCCACCAAACGGCCACTGAAACAAAAGCATACCGGATGGCCATTCCTGCGTCGGGTAACCCGAACTTTTCCGGCATTAATGTCATTAACACGTTTCCCAGAAACAAAAGACCGCCCCCAAGGTATCCCATTGAAAATCCCAGACCGGATACATAGTCTATCTCACCTTCATCCGCCACACTCGGTAGAAGCGAATCATAAAATATGTTGGACCCGGAAAAGCCGATAATCCCCATAACATAAAGAAAAATAGCCCATTCCCAATCCCCTTTTTTAATCAAAAACAAAGAGGCTGTCATTAAAACCCCGAGGTATGCAAAAAAGATGAGAAATTTTTTCTTCACCGAGCCGCTGTCAGCCATGGCGCCGAGAATCGGTGCCATTACGGCCACCACTATGCTGGCGATGGCGTTGCCGAGTCCAAGACGGGCAGTACTCATATTCACATCAACGCCGTAACTCCAATACTGTTTAAAGAAGATCGGAAAAAATCCTGCCATAACGGTTGTCGCAAAGGCTGAATTTGCCCAATCATACATGGCCCATCCCCAAATCGCTTTTTTGTTTTTGCTCATCTGCCGAGTTTTCACCATAATACTTTTATTTTAACATTGAAAACCTGGTCCTCTGGGACCGTTGAAGATCCCGCATCGCGGGAGTCAGAGTTTACCGGCACTGCCTTGGAGTTTTGTGTCTAAAATCACAAATTCCAAGCACCAAATTACAAATAAATCTCAAATTCGAAAATGCAAATTCCAAACCGGTTCAAAGCGGTTGTTTTTTTGTTTGGGATTTTGAATTTCGGTCATTGTTATTTGTTTGTTTTTTTGGGATTTGCTATTTGGAATTTCAATAAGTCAATTAACTTTCAGGAAAACAACCCCTTCCAGGGGTAACCAAAGCCCTGGCCCTCTGGACCAGGATTCTTTACTTTGGATGCGATGCTTGAGTAAAGTGCAGGAGATTAAGGGTGCGAAATGTGTTAAAAAATTAAAATAGTGGGCAGCTATTTCATTTGACTTTTTTTAGTTTTTCCAACAGGCTTCTGGCCTTTTCAATGTTCTTTTTTGCCTTGTTATGCTCTGGATTCAGTTTTAAAGCCTTCTCCCATTCTTTTATGGCGCTTTGTAGCTCTTCATTCAGAAAATGTTTGACCCCTTGAATGTAGTGTGCTTCAGCTTGTTGTTTTATCGTTTCTTTAACAGCAAGTCTAATTTTTTCAGCACAATCGTCTGCAGGGTCTGTTTTATCTATCACGTGTAATGCTTCGTCATATTTCTTTCGGATTAACAAATTTTTCCCTTGTTGGCAAAGGGAGGTGCTAATAAGTTTCTTAGCTGCTGTATTTGATGGGTCATAGCTCAAAATTTTTTCGGCAAATTCTATAGATGCTTCATATTTCTTTTCTTTTAAAAGGTTCTCAGCTTTTAGCAGACCTTGCTGAATAGCTTGTTGAATGACACCATTCACGCCGTCATATTCGGGCGTAATTTTTTTGAACGTATCTAGCGCTTCAAAATATTTTTCCTGACGGGTTAGCTGTATTCCAATTTGATAAAAGGCCTCATTTTTTAATTTGATGGCCTCTTTGTTTAAAGGGTCATTTTTCAGTATTTTTTTGGTGATAACGATAACCTCTTGGAATCGTTCTTCTCCCAACAGGTTCTGTGCCGAAATCATGTCTTGACGACGATCGCCGAAGTTTTGATTAAATCCCGGCTCCAGAATGGGAATTGTTAGTATTTCTCCTGGTCCGGGTTCGGTATCGGATTTGAAATTATTAAAATATACGATTAGAAAAACCAATTCAGGGTCTTTGTAAAATTTATTGGAAATGATTTTTAGCGAGTCGTTTTTTTTGAAGGTGTAAGTTATATATTCCTTGGGAATTAACCTGTTTTTCAGATAATCCAGGGCGTCTTTATGATCAGGGTTGTATCTTAGAGCGGTCAGAAACTGCTTGCGAGCCCCATCTAATTTTTTTTGGATATAAAATCGTTCCCCTTTTTTAAAATAGTTGTTAGATTTCTTGTCAATGGCCAGTTTCAAATCAGATATTTTTCCGACAACTTCCATGTCTTCAGGATTTAATGAAGCGGCAATTTTCAAAAAGAAAAGCGCCAATTGCAATTCGTCGTTTTTTTCATATGTCGTTGCTTTTTTCAGGTAATAAGAAGAGTGAAAAACCGACTTATTTCTCTGTGTTTTTTCAGGAACCTTTTGGCCAACATCTCCGAAAGAATCAAGTGGGCCTGCCCATCCGAAAAATAGAAAAAAAACAAAGATCATCAAAATTACATGTATCGATTTTTTCATTTCAATTCGTTCTTCTGAAAGACAGACAAATTATCTTTAAATTTATCCATGTTATAGCTACCATATATTACAGAACGGTAGATTCTATATTTGTCAATAAAAAATGGATTCGGTTTTCGGTCAATGGTAAACGCTGCCCGGTAACCGTGTTTTTTTAGTAAAGCAATGACAAGATTGTTGGTTTCTCCATAAGGATATGCCAAAAATTTACAATCTATATTCAGTTTCTCTTTGAGCAGATTTTTGGGATAACCGATCTCCATTTCAATGGATTCAAAATATTCTTTGAATGACTCATTCTTTTTTGGAACTGCCAGATTCCTATGAGTCTTCGTTTGACATTGAATGTCAAACCCGATTTTTGAAAGAGTTTCGATTTGTTTCCAGGTCATGGCTTTCCCACCGCCGATAAAATCCGTGTAGATAAAAAATGTTGCGGTAAAACCGTATTTTATTAATATGGGAAGAGCGACATCAAAGATAGAGCGCCATGCGTCGTCAAATGTTATGACAATCGATTTTTCAGGGAGTTGTTCCTTGTAATCGATAAAATCTAATAATTGATCAATTGAAACAACATGATAGCCGTTTTGTTTCAGGTATTTCATCTGAGCTTCAAAGTCATCTTGACCCACCGCTGTTTTATCAGATCTTTTTTTTGAAAAATTATGGTAGACCAACACAGGAACCGTTTGATAACCTTCGGCTTTCAGACCGCCTTTGTTAAATGGTGATAATGGAATGATCAGTTCTTGGCCGGGAATAAGCGTTGTCATTCGGTTAAATTCAGCGATTTGCCAACCTTTGTCCGGATCTTTCAAATAGTGGGCGGCAAGGGAAGAAAATGTATCTTGAGCGGTTGACTTTACTATAACAAAATCGTCAGAAACATGGGCCTGATGGGTATTGTGGGAAATCAATCCTTTTAATGAACAGGACGCAAGGAGTAAAAAAAATAACGGAAATATATTTATTAAAATGGTTTTTTTTATATTTGCCGTTTCAAACATGATGGTTCTCCCGTATGTCCAGCAGTCTGAAAGTTTCCACGGGTTCCGATTGACCTTTTATATATTGTGGAGGAAGCGGCTCGACTTCAAGAATCTCTTTTAGATGGATGTAAACACTTTTACTTATAACTATTTGACCGGGGTTGGCCAGTCGATATATATGTGCAGCCAGGTTTACGCTGTCACCAATAACGGTATATTCCATTCTATTTTGTGATCCGATATTGCCTGACACGACAACACCTGTATTTATCCCAATCCCTACGGATTGAAGGAGATCATTTTCATTTTCGTGTTTTTCAAAAAATGCTTTTTGCATATCACTGGCAGCACTTACGGCTCTTAACACGTGGTTTTCATGATAGACCGGAACGCCAAAAACACCCAAGACCGCATCACCGATAAACTTGTCAACATACCCGCCATAATCCTGGATGACCTGTGTGGCAATTTCAAAGTATTGATTTAGCTTTTCAACGATTTCTTCAGGCTCTTTAACCTCGGAATATGTTGAAAATCCTCTGATATCGATGAAAACAATAGTGGCTTCACTTCTATGGCCTTTTAACCAGGCACTTTCAGGATTGGCCATGATCATCTCTAGAACTTCGGAACCGATATACTTGCCAAAGGATTTCTGCATAAGTGAGTTTTTCCAGAGTTCTTCACCCATCCGATTAAATGCAGTAGACAAATCCCCAAGTTCATCATTTCTTGCCAGGATGATTTTATGTTGATAATTCCCAGAGCCGATTTCCCTGGTTGCCTCGACGAGGTTGGAAATTGGGCGTGAAAAATGGAATCCAAGAAAAACTGCAACACCACTTCCAATAATAATAATGAAAAAGGTTATCCCGATAATTGTAAGTTGTGCTTTAAGGATTAATTTTTCAATAAAATCGATGGAAACCCCAACATGGACTTCACCCAGCTCCTTTTTATTAAATAATATAGTGCGAGTTAAATTTAAAACATGCTCACCTGATTCTGAAAAGTAATTAAAATAAGTAACGTCTTCTTCTTTTCTTACATCGGTAATTTGTGCAAATTTCTTAAAAGTTTTCCCGATTTTGTTTATGTCTGTATGTGCTTTTATTGTCTGATTGTGGTCAACGATAATTGCATAGAGAAATCCTTCAACATGAGTGGCGTCTTTTATTAATGTGTTAAGTCTTAAAATATTGTCTTCAATAAGCGGAATAGACGCATTCCCGCTAAAATAGTTTAGGCTGACTTTGCCGATTCTTAAGGTTTGGTTGTAAAGCCTTTCTCTTTGCTGACTCAGAATAAAAAAGCTCATTACAAGAATGGTGATAATAATAATTACCATAGTTGCGGCAAAAAACTGTAGCCAGATGGGAATACGTAGTGGAGGAAGACCTTCAACAAAGCTTTCGCGTTTTTTTTTGACAAGACCACTGATGTCGTCGGTCAGTGTGTTAACCGAAATTTGATATTCATCGTTGACCGCCTTAACCAGATCTTCTTCTAATGCATAACCCAGTTCAACAATGATCTGCCCCAAGCGAACAGCCTTGCCCAACGTATAGAGTTTATCTTTTTGTACTTTGAGGGCATTCTGGAGTTGTTCCTCGGTAATTATACCTCTTTTCCTTAATATTGTACCTATGGTTTTGCTATAATCAGCGGTAGATTTGCGCAACAATCGATTGATTCTGGATTGTAAAAAATTCTGAGCGGACAACGGCTTCATAAGTGTAGATTCCGATACCGTAAAAGAATAAAAAATTAGCTCTTTAGTGTATTTTAACTATTTATAATTATCTAACTACAGTCAACATGTCAATAACTCAAGTTTCGCGCCCAAATATTGTAAAAAGCCAATAAAAATTGTCCAGTCCTGAGACATTCTCTTGGACTTGATTGTAATTAAAGACACAAAATTAGGCTTATATATGGGCTGATCGACAAAAATCAGGTTAAAAATGCTGTAATCGTCAAAAAATCATCGGACCACGTCAAGGAAGTGACGAATCAAAACACGTCGAATAGGATTTCTCATTGTTTCAAACCGAAATTGGCTTTTGAATCTTAAAAAAACCGGTTGTGTGAATCTTTAAAAAATCGAAAAAAATACAACGACGGTAAACCGGTTAAACATCTTGCTATCACAGTAAAATCCATAAAAGCCAATATTCTACAAAATACTATTTCTAGGAGTTAGGGCGTCGTATTTTACGGTTTTCACTTATTTTTATTGTTAATTAGAAATGAATGGCACGTATTTTGATATTCCTGAGTTCGAAAAGATACGATTGTTATGCCTGCAATTGGTAATCATTATTGATAGATAAATATTTAACTGAAAAGTGAGAGAAAGCAATGGCAAAGAACAAGAAAAGTCAGACCAAAAAAAGTGTTCGTCCAGGCAAAGATGTCGTCGCTTCAAAGGCGGAAAGTCTAAATAAGAAACTGCATAAAATTATAGAGCAAGGGATCACGGAACTAACGCTGGATTTTGTGAATGTAACATCAGTTGACCCTGTCGGCCTGAGCGTTATTGCTGCAACTCACAATACGATGAACAATGCCGGAGCGAAACTTTTGCTTAAAAATGTTCCGGATGAAATCAACACCCTTTTCGATGTACTTGGGCTGAACAAACATTTTGAAATTGAACAGATGAACCAAAAACAAAACGATTAGTCAATGATCGACTTCTATAAAAATATATATTTCATAAAATTATGACATTTTCTAGACCAGGAGGTTTTAAATGAGCATTCAGTTTGATGAAACCATGCAGATATTTATAGATGAATCGTTAGAACATCTTGCGGATATTCAGAATGATTTGCTGGCGATTGAAGCTGGTGGGGCCGATATCGACGAAAACCTGGTAAACAAGGTATACCGTGCTGCACATTCCATTAAAGGTGGTGCTGGTTTTATGGGTCTTACCAACATCAAAAACCTTACACACGAGATGGAAAATATTTTGGGAAAAATTCGAAGCCGTGAAATGGTTCCCAATGCAGAGATCATCAACATACTTTTACTGGCCTCAGATGCGCTTGTAGAACTTATAAACAATATTACACGGAGCAACGATATCGATATTTCGAATCATATAGAATCACTTTTATCGGTTACAAATGGAGATCCTGCAAAAAAAGAAGCGGCGGTAGAAAACGAAACCGAAAAGTTTGATGATTCCTCGCAACCTGAATTTATTTCACTGCCTGACCAAATGAACAGCTTTGCCATCACCGAAGATATGATTTCAGACGGAAAAAAAGGTGGAAAGAATATATACCTGATTCGATTTGATTTGATTCATGATATTCATTCGAAAAATAAAACACTTTCTGACCTCATAACTGATATGACTTCCACCGGTACTATTCTTGATAAACATGTTGATATTGATGCTTTTGGTTTTCTTCAGGAAAAAGAACTTCCGGATCAATTCCCATTTGACGTACTCTTTTCAACCCTTGTAGGCCCGAAAGATATTAACTTGATTTTTGAAATAAATGAAGAACAGATTTTCGAACTGACTGATGACCTTCAAGTCATATCCATAGCGGAATATTCTGATCCTGATCCGGATGTGTTGTATTCTGAACAGCAGTTAAAAGATGAATATGGCGGTAATGAGCTTTTGATAACGACAAGTGAGATCCAGGAAGAAAAAGTTGTGGAGTGTCTAAATGAAGAAGAGCCTGAAAAAGAAGATCTATCTGAAATAAAAGTTGAAGATACAAAAACCTCTATGGGAGCATCCGATTCGAGTTTAAGGGTAAATGTAAGTCTTTTGGACACGCTCATGAATCTGGCTGGAGAGCTTGTACTTAGCAGAAATCAACTTCTCCAGGCCATATCTTCCGGTGATCCCAGATCTGCGGAAACCTCGGGCCAGAGAATAGATCTAATTACATCAGAACTGCAAGAGGCCATAATGCTTACCCGGATGCAGAATATTGGAATCGTATTTAATAAATTTCCGCGTGTTGTTCGAGACTTGGCAGGCAACTTGGGCAAGAATATAGAATTATCTTTAAAGGGCAAAGAAGTTGAATTGGATAAAACCATTATAGAGGCTATCGGTGACCCTTTAACCCACCTGGTTCGGAATTCTGTGGATCACGGAATTGAACTTCCTGAAGATCGAAACGAGGCTGGAAAAAATGTTACGGGAAAAATTATCTTAAAAGCGTATCATGAAGCAGGGCAGGTCAATATCGAAATTTCAGACGATGGAAAAGGGCTTGACGGGCAGAAACTGGCAGCAACTGCGACGGCAAAGGGACTGGTTACAGAAGATCAGGCAAGAATGATGTCCGATAAAGAAAAAGTAAACCTTATCTTTATGCCCGGTTTTTCCACGGCTGAAAAAGTAACGGATGTCTCGGGGCGCGGCGTGGGCATGGATGTGGTCAAAACAAATCTGGACAGACTCGGCGGCGTGGTTGATATCGACTCTATACTTGGAGAGGGGACAACGATCCGAATAAAGCTACCGTTGACCCTTGCCATTATACCTAGCCAAATTATCGTTGCCGGTGGTGATCGCTATGCCATTCCGCAAGTAAATCTGGAAGAGCTGTTAAGGATTCCAGCCAATCAGGTAAAAGACAGAGTGGAAATCGTTGGAGATGCCGAAGTGGTAAGGCTGCGTGGTAAACTTTTGCCGTTAATAAAACTTGCCGACATGATTGGAATTGAATCGACTTATTTTAATTATCAAGATGGAAGCTCAAAAACTGACAGGCGTCTAAACATCTCTGATCGAAGATCCAAAAAGAGCCCGTACTTTAATGAAGATTACACTGATACTGAAACCTCAAAGATCAAAACTCATAAAAAAGAAAATCTGGACAGGATTCCAGAAGAAGTAAAACGGAATCCAAAAGACAGACGTTATCATGCATCAAGTGCGCTGAATATCGTTGTTGTTTCCACGGGCGCAATGAAATACGGGCTCGTTGTCGACGAACTGAATGATTCCGAAGAGATCGTTGTCAAACCGCTGGGTCGCCATCTAAAAATTTGCAAAGAATATGCCGGTGCAACCATTATGGGTGACGGCCGTGTTGCACTTATTCTCGATGTTGCAAATCTTGCTAATATTTATGGTTTAACTTCTGTTGAACGATCCGACAGAGCGACTGAAGTGGCCATGGAAAACGATGACGTTGATAGAACCAGAAAAGACAGACAGTCCATTCTGGTTTTCAGGGGTGCAGATGAAGAACAATTTGCCATTCCCATTAATCATGTCGAGCGTATTGAAAAAATAAAAAATACAGACATCGAAGAAGTTGGCGGTAAAAAAGTGATGAAATATCGAGGTGGAAGCCTTGCACTCTTTACCATAGACCAAGTTGCGCAGGTAAAACCCATGGCTATAAAAGAGGATCTTTTAGTCATAGTGGTTAACATCGCAGATAGAGAAGTCGGCATTATGGCTGTAGGGCCTGTAGATGCCAGAGAAATCTCTGTTGAAGTCGATGACGAAACGTTAAAACAACAGGGAATCTTGGGATCTACCATCATTGGTGACCACACCACTTTGCTTGTGGATGTATATGGTTTGGTACATACTTTAAATCCGGAGTGGTTTCCTGACAGGAAAACATTGCAGAATGTTGAAGGAGAAAATATTACAATCCTTTATGCAGAGGATTCTAACTTTTTTCGAAATCAGGTCAAGGGATTTATGGAAGAAGAAGGATACAACGTTATCGGGGCCGAAGATGGAATTGTGGCATGGAATCTTCTTTTAGAACATTCTGAAGAGGTTACTCTTGTCGTAACGGATATAGAGATGCCGAATCTTGATGGTTACGAACTTTCAGAAAAGATAAGGAAAGACAAGCGATTTGCCGATTTGCCGATCATCGCTTTAACCACCATGGCCGGTGAAGAAAATATTGCAAAAGGAGAAGCCGTTGGTATCGATGACTATCAAATCAAGCTTGACAGAGAAAAACTAATGCGAAGCGTTCATAATTATCTTCACAGTAAACATTTAAATTGATGGGTCCATGGACAATTCATCGACTGGATTACCCATCGATGACAACAATTTTCAATAAAAAATTAGCGCTTAATATTTAAAAGCAATCAAATCGGCTTTAAAAATTAAACAGATGTAAAAAAGAGGATTAAACTATGAACATTAATAAAAAGATAATTGTTTTTTCACTGTCAGGGCTTTTGTTGATGGGAATAATCAGTTTGATAATGTCAATTCATTCTTTGGGAAAAAGAGGAGAAGAAGAGATCGCTTCCGTAAAGACAATGATGATGACGGAAAAAAAAGAGAAGCTTAAAGATCTTGTAAAGAACACTTATGCCATTATGGAATCCAGTTATAACTCAGCACATGATTCACAAAAGGTGGCCCAAGCCTACAAAGAAAAACTGAAAAATATCGTAGATATTACATACAATGCCATACAAAGCATAGATAGCAGATCTGATTTAACAGTCGATCAGAAAAAACAGTCGGCATTAAATATTATAAAAGATATGCGTTACAACAACAACGGTTACATATGGATCAACGACATGCATCCAAAGATGGTCATGCATCCCATCAAGCCTTCTTTAAACGGCAAGGATCTGTCTGACTTTAAAGATCCCAACGGCAAACATCTTTTTAATGAGTTTGTAAAGGTATGCCGTGAAAAGGGA
>Ga0102962_1000868_pt1 | contig 12721 bp, 9 predicted proteins | sample SalPonF2_C_D2_MG_FD_84519 | JGI IMG/M metagenome (GOLD analysis project Ga0102962, IMG submission 84519) | Salt pond soil microbial communities from South San Francisco under conditions of wetland restoration - Salt Pond MetaG SF2_C_D2_MG ...
ACATGCTCCCTTTGTGACGGATCGTCCAGATTTTTCTTTGCAAACTGGGCTTTGTTGATCAGTTCCCTTAGCAGGAAGTTAGCTTTGAAGCTGGCATTGCTGATAAGCTTATCTTTGGAGTAATAACGCTTTTGATAATCATTCTCCATAAACTGGTAGGTTGCCAGACCTTCGTAGGCCCAGCGTGCCGACATGATCTCACCGTAAAAAGGGATAGACTCGGGACTGGAGATATTTGGGTTCAGCTTCTCATATTTGACAATGATTCCCGAAAGGACGATCTGAGGGATAACCAAAAAAGGAATGAGGATATAGATCGTTACAACGGTTTTAAAACTATCGGAGATGACCAGGCCCATAAGATTAGCATTTGCCCAGGCACTGAACAGAATTAACCAGTATTGAAAATACATGCCCTTTATCTCGAGGATGCTGTTTCCCACGGCAACAAAAAGGGCTGCCTGCAACGCGGATATAACAAATAACACGAAGATCTTCGACAACAGGTAGCCCGACCAGCTTAGGTTCAAAAAGGCTTCCCGCTTGAGGATCTTCCGGTCTTTGATTATTTCCTCGGCGCTAACGGTAAGGCCGATAAATACAGCGATAATAACCGACATGAAGATATATACTGGCAGGTTGTCGTTCCCGCTTAACGTGTATCCGAACCGGTTGGCTATGTCTACATTGTAATACCTGATAATATAGGCAAGGAGGAAGGCCAGCACAGGTGCCTCCAGGAAGTTGATAATCATATATTGCAGATCGCTCACTTTCTTGAGCAGATCGCGGGTAACAAAAACCATAAACTGTTTGAACTTACCCGGAATGCTGAAAGTAATTTCCGGCAGGTCCTTTTTCCCGGCTTCGGGCACTTCTTCTTCAATATGACCATCTTTGTAATACCGGCTCCATTCCACTGGTGAGATCCTTCTCACATCGGTCAGCTTTCCGAATTCATCTATCACCGATTGCTCAACAATGTTAAAGATCTGTTCGGGATTCACATTACCGCAGGCATGACATTCACTCTCGTTCCAGTTGGCATGGTGAACCCTCGATTTGAAATAAATGATGGAATCGACGGGGTCACCGTTATAGATGAGGTATCCACCGGTATCAAGGATCAGCAGGCGGTCAAACATTTTAAATATCTCCGACGAGGGCTGGTGGATGACCACGAAGACGAGCTTTCCTTTCAGCGATAATTCCTTCAACAGATCGAGGATGTTCTCCGAGTCACGGCTCGAAAGGCCCGAGGTTGGTTCGTCGAGGAAAAGAACCGCAGGCTCACGGATAAGCTCCAGGGCAATGTTCAGCCTTTTGCGTTGCCCGCCGCTGATCTTTTTGTTCAGGGGCGACCCCACCTGGATGTCCTTGATCTCAAAAAGACCAAGATTTTTCAAAACCTGGTATACGGCATCACGCAGCTGATCTTCGGAATAATTATCAAAACAGAGCTTGGCATTGTAGTACAGGTTCTGATAAACAGTCAGTTCTTCAATGAGAAGATCATCCTGTGAAACATGACCGATAAGCCCTTCAATCTGGTGATTGTCGCCATGAATATCAATGCTGTTTATCAGTACACTGCCCGAGGTTGGACTGGCTGTGCCATTGAGAACGTTCAGCAGCGTGGATTTACCGGCACCACTGGCACCCATGATACCCACCAACCTTCCCGACTGTTCGGTGAAACTGATGTCGGAAAGACCAACCTTCCCACTCTTGAAACGGTAATGCACATGGTTGACTTCGAAAACGATCCGTGATTTTATCTTGTCTTCTGCAAACCAACTCACAATATCGCTGTAATAGACAGGGTCTATTTGCTGGTTCCGGATGGATGATCCGGTATTGAAAGCGTATACCTTCTCCTTTTCAATGAGCTGCCCGTTCATGTTAATTTCATTCACCCCGATGTAGCGAATGAAATAAAGGTTGGCTGAAGAAACATGCAGTACCCTGATTTGGCCAAGAAGACTGTCTACCCGCATGTGACGCACGGTGCTTTCCTGGTAGGTACTGTCTTCATGATTATCGATGATGAGCACAGCCGGGGTGTCGGGAACCTGTTCAAATGAAAACAATACAAAATCCTTGATTTCGGCGTACTCGGCAGCACTGATGTTAAACGTCTCGGCAACCGTGTTCACAAACTCCATCTCCTGGGGGGTGATATCGTCGTTGTCGGACTTCACAAATTCCAGGAGTTGAATAAGCACAACGATCTTTTGTGGTTGCGCCAGCTCTTCGTTTATCTCAGTACAAATTCGGAGGACCCTGACAGAACTGGCCGATATCCGCCTGCGTCGCGAATCCTTGTCTTTCTGCTTCTGCTGGTGTATCCGATAATATTCATCGAAAACGCCCAGGTATTCGGCAACCAGCTCCTGGTTAAGCTGGCGCTTCAGGAAAGATTCAACGATGGTGCGCCTGTCCTCAGCATTACTCTCAGGCTTTGCGATGATAGCAAAGAGTTGCATGAGGGCTTTGAGAATCTGTTCACTCATCGGATCCGTTTTTTGGTGCGACTGATCGCATCTTTATCTGTTTTATTATCCGAATATAGCAAATAATCGGATATGTGCACACTATAATCTTTTAACTATATTGTCCATAAGTACAATACGAGAAATACCAGGGGAATGGTTACACCCAGGCTCACCAATATGGCCCCGCGTCGCTTAATACCGTTTTTTCCCTTCAGAATGAAAAGTCCCGTGAGGGCTATTATTCCCAGTGAAACAGCAAAAATATCGGAAAATAGAGTCCAGAGTCGTTTCGGTTTATTGTAATGAAGGAAATTGAACTCGGTCAGTACAGGCCTCTTCCTGATGCTGGTATATCTGCCAAGGCCCGTATTGAGATCGAGAGAAATATGACCGCGATCGAGATAGATGATCAAAGACGTGGCGGAGGGGGAATAATAATTTTTGTAATTATCCTCACCCACTCTCTCCAGCAATCGCGCAATGTAGGCCTTGTCAATCTTCTCTGCCGTGGCAGGCTCAACACTGATATCAAAGGATGTGGTAACCACGCTGGGATCACCGGAGGGCGACCGGTGATTCAGTACGACACCCGATACAGAATAGATGATGGTCATGCCAAAAAAAATATAGCCGAGGTCGCGGTGTAAGATCCTGTTGAGCTTTCTCCAATTCATTGTCGTCTGGTCATTAATTTGAGGCTGCCAACAGCACAACTCCCCCGGAATTATCCTTTCAGTTTATGATGCTGTCTCAAAAAAGCAAGCTGTTAATCATCATCGTGCAAATAGTTAGTGTCCTTCCTCTGTTTAAAACGGACGAAGAGGCAGGATGGTCAACGTACAGCTCGTAAGATTCTAACGTTGCATTTCGCCTTTTAAGACAGCCTTGTGATCCTGGCTGCCAACGGTTACTCATTTGGCGCCTCTTACCTCCGTGAGTATGTAAACGAAGTCATGTGAAATAAAGTATTTTGTTATGGAAATGGCATGCTTACCGGGAAATAGTCTTACCTGGCAAAGGCGTTATGGTTTCCTTAGCCGGGGAATCTTTCAGCCTTACCGTAAAATGGTAATCCGCAGGTGGTCAGTCCATTGCCTGGTAATCGGTGGCAACAATATAATATTCCTTGTCGCGGCTGGCTATTTGTTCGGGCGAGTCCCCGCTTTCTCCTTCTGGATGGTGTGCTTGTTCTTCAGCTGCTGCCTCGGCTGCAAAAGTCTCATCCATGATCTTTACCGTACCGTGGAAACGGGTCTTGCTGCCTTCCATCTCAATGCCAAATTCAGGAATGCTTTCACTGGTGTTGATTCTTAGCGTTGCAGGTGTCTCAGTGCCGGCCAGGAATAGCTTCTGACCGCCATGTTTGCACACATGGGTTACCAGTCCTTCTATGGCAACCTCTCTATCGACGTATGAACCGGGATCGACAAAAAACTCATCGACGGAAATAACAGGGATGTTTGCAGCCTGCTCACTGTTCTTACTGCTGTTGGTCTGACATGATGAGAGCACGATAACGGCAGACACCAGGAGAATGATTTGCTTCATTTTTCGGGTTTTGGTTTTTCAAAACAAATGTAGGAAAAAGAAAATAAATAACCACGCTTTGCGCGGTGCTCTCAGATGAAATTTTCCAGAACCATTTTTATCTTTTGCTGCTGCTCACCACGACGGAATTCAACACTGATACGCCGTCCCGGTTTCGACTGTAAAATCTGGTATATTTCATTCAATGTGAGCTTTTTTACCGGAACACCATTTATGGTCAGCAGGATATCTCCCTTCTTTATGCCGGCCATAGCGGCTGGCGAATTTTTCCTGACATCATCTACCATGTAGGTGTGTAATTCCGGGATCGGCGCAATGACCTCCATACCGCTCAGGTTTTCAGTAAATTTCGAATTGAAATAGCTGTTCTTTTTAAGACTGATTTGTTTATCCGGGTAATTGATGATGAGGTTGAAACGTTTGAGAATCTCTGATCCAATACTGCCATTCCGCCTGTCCAGCCCGATAGCATGCGAAATGGAAGCCGAATCGGGGAACGAAACAATGGCATTATCGAGCTCGTAGCCTCCGACTTTGATCTTATTCATCCGGGTGATAGTGCCGTGGATATCCCCGTTGAGACCGCTCCCCAGGTATGTATAACGCTGTGCCTCAGGAACCATCATTGTTGGCAGCGATGACCTGTTGAGCCATAGGGCATGACTGGCACCGGTATCCAAAAGCATCTTGACATTGAAAACCTGACCTTCGTTATCAACGACCTGCAGATTAAGATAGGGTTTGGTGTCGTGCATGGTGAGAGGGAGCGTAATGTAACGTTTCTCTTTCCTCTTATAGCTGTCGTAGTCAGGGTTGTAGAATGTGATCGTCCTGTGGTTATAATTAATCCCTAAAATGAAATTTTCAAATACGGAGTACCCCAGTATCCCGTTGATTTCCATTCCAAGCTTGGACGAAAGATGAAATATATTTTGCCTGAGAACGTAAAAATCCTGGTTCTCACCTTCAATGCCTTTGATCCTGATGTTATTACCGAAAGAATGGATGGCTTCAAGGGCTTCGCCTGAGCCCAGTCCCTGTAGCTCAATCTTTTGGGCATAATTTAACCGGACGCTGTCGTTGTAACCGAGTTCCGTGATCAGTGATGTCGTTAGTCCTGTGTCGAGAATAAAGTTTAATGTATCGGAATTATTGATTGAAACCGGGATAATGATAAGGTTATTAATGAATTTGAAGCGCAGGGTCATCGACTTTTTATGGGGATTGATAAAGTGAAGCTGTTTCAACGGGTTCTGACAAATGACGTTTTGAGTCAGAAAAATCAGCATCACGGCCGACCAAAATCTTGCTGTGCTTCTCATCGTTATCCTCCCTGGTATTGTAAGTCATAAACTTAGGACTTTTCTTCTTTCGGGTCAACTTTTTTATTTGTTTAACCGCACCGGACACACGGTCTTGCCCTTGTCTTATATGATGCTAAATGGATTAAACACCCTATATGTCGAATTACAATGGTGGTGTAAATACAATGGAAGGCCTTCTGGCGACCATTGGTTCGGGTCATGTCTGTATGCTACTGACATGTTGTCATACAAGGTCCCTGAATAACGTAATGGCTTCACTTTTGTTGACTCCGTGAAGGTATAAGGAGGACAGAAAATGAATGTTAACAATCTGACCATAAAAGCGCAGGAAGCCCTACAGCAGGCTTTTACCATTGCATCGGGTTATACACACCAGGCCGTAGAAACCGGACATCTTTTAAAAGCTGTTTTGTCGACGGGTGAATCGGTAACCGGATTTATCCTGGGGAAATTTGGAATTAACAAGGCTAATTTTGAAAGTGTGGTTGACCGAATCGTCGAGGCCTACCCGAAAGTGTCGGGTGGCGACCAGTACTTGTCTAATGCTTCTTCACGAGCATTGCAGAAGGCCGAGGTCCAGGCTAAAGCGATGGGGGACCAGTATGTCAGCCTTGAACACCTGTTCATGGGTTTATTGGCTGCCGGTGATGATGTATCGCAGGTGATGAAAGACAGCGGGATGGATGAGAAGCAGATGAAAGCTATTATTTCCGAATTAAGGAAAGGCTCAACGGTCGATTCCCAGACGGCCGAGGACACCTATAATGCGCTTAACCGTTTTGCTATCAATCTCAACGATCAGGCTGCTAAAGGAAAGCTTGATCCAGTGATAGGCCGTGACGAAGAAATCAGGCGTATCCTGCAAATACTCTCCAGGCGTACAAAAAACAATCCTATTTTGATAGGTGAACCCGGCACAGGAAAGACGGCTATTGCCGAAGGACTGGCCCACCGTATCGTCGAGGGAGATGTCCCCGAGAACCTGAAAGATAAAAAAGTTTATTCACTCGATATGGGCGCGCTTATAGCCGGCGCCAAATACAAGGGTGAATTTGAAGAACGACTCAAAGCCGTTGTGAAAGAGGTGATTGGATCGGATGGCAACATCATCCTGTTTATTGATGAGATTCATACCCTTGTTGGTGCCGGCAAGAGCGAAGGTGCCATGGATGCAGCCAATATCCTTAAGCCGGCCCTGGCACGCGGCGAGCTAAGGGCCATTGGCGCCACCACATTAAGTGAATATCAGAAATATTTCGAAAAGGATAAAGCCCTGGAACGCCGGTTCCAGATCGTCAAGGTCGACGAACCCGATATTTTCAGTACGATCTCTATTCTCCGTGGACTGAAAGAGAGGTATGAAAATCATCACAAGGTGCGAATCAAAGATGATGCAATCATCGCTGCTGCCGAGCTTTCAAAACGATACATTACCGAGCGTTTCCTACCCGATAAGGCCATTGACCTGATCGACGAGGCTGCTGCACGTTTACGCCTGGAAATGAACAGTCTGCCAGAAGAAATCGATGAGATCGAGAGGAAGATCAAACAACTCGAAATCGAGAAGGAGGCTATAAAACGTGACGGTAAGTCGGCACGGGTGAAAGAAATTGAGGAAGAACTGGCCAACCTGACCGAGGAACGCAACAAGCTCAGAGCTAAATGGCAGACCGAAAAAGATCTTATTGAGCAGATACAGAAGGAAAAAGAAGCCATTGATAATTTCAAACTCGAGGCTAACGAAGCCGAACGTAAAGGTGAATATGGCCGTGTAGCCGAGATCCGCTACGGACTTATCAAGGAAGCCGAGCGCCATATTGACGAACTGAACCTCCAATTAAAGGAAGAACAGTCGGAATCGGCCCTAATCAAAGAGGAAATAGGGGCTGAAGACATTGCCGAGATCGTGTCGCGTTGGACAGGTATTCCCGTGAGCAAGATGCTCCAGAGCGATAAAGAAAAGCTTCTTCACCTTGAAGATGAGCTCCATAAGCGTGTTGTTGGGCAGGATGAGGCTATAGCAGCTGTTTCCGATGCTGTACGACGAAGCCGGGCTGGCTTGCAGGATGCAAGAAAACCAATTGGATCGTTTATCTTTCTGGGAACAACTGGTGTGGGTAAAACCGAGCTGGCGAGGGCACTTGCCGAATTCCTGTTTAACGATGAAAGCCTCATGACACGGATAGACATGTCGGAATACCAGGAACGACATTCGGTGTCGCGACTTATCGGGGCTCCTCCGGGTTATGTCGGATACGATGAAGGCGGTCAGCTTACCGAGGCTGTGCGCAGAAAACCATACTCTGTGGTTTTGCTCGATGAGATTGAGAAGGCTCACCCCGACGTGTTCAACATACTCCTTCAGGTACTCGACGACGGCCGACTGACCGATAATAAAGGGCGTACAGTGAACTTCCGGAATACCATTATCATTATGACCTCGAATCTCGGATCGGGTATCATCGGGGAAAAACTCACCGTACTGAACGGAAAAGACAAGGAACAGGTTTTCGAGGAGACAAGGAGGGAAGTGTTCGAACTCCTGAAACAGACCATCAGACCAGAATTCCTGAACCGCATCGATGAGATCATCATGTTCCGTCCGTTGGACGAAAGCCAGATACAAAAGATCGTTGAACTACAATTCGATGAGGTGCACCGGATGATGATGCAAAATGGCATTGACCTGCGCATAAAAAATGAGGCTTTGCAATGGATTGCCAACAAAGGCTTCGACCCACAGTACGGAGCAAGGCCGGTTAAAAGGATGCTGCAGAAGTACGTGGTCAATGAACTGTCGAAGCAGATACTGGCCGATTCGGTAAACCGTGATAAGCCTATCGTGATTGATGTAAGCGGAGGCGAACTTGTATTTTCAAATTGAGGAGCTTACAGACTATACTTCAAAACTCTTCAAGGCATCTTCCTTCGTATTGTAAATTTCAAATACGTTATGAAGCTGAAGGAGCTTGAAGAGTTCCATCACCTCCTCGGAAATATTGCATATTTTAAAATATCCGGAATTGTTATTGGCCGTCTTCATGATGGTGAGGAAAGTGCCGAAACCGGAACTGTCAATAAAGGAAATGCCATCGAGATCCATCACCAGCCTGGTATTGGGCGTCGCAAAGTAGGTTTTCATTTCCTCCTTTACTGGTTCTGCAATCAATGCATTGAAACGGTTTACATTTTTGAATGAGACGATTAAGACACCGTCAACGTTTTCAGTACTCAGCATACTTGGCAGGTGTTAGTGTTCAGCAATTGATTTCTTGAACGATTCGAGTTCGTGCACCGCTTCGGTACAGTCAGTTTTAAACCGGTCTATATAAACTTTGTACTTTTCCTGCTTCTCCCCGTTTTTTGCCAGGAGTTCCAACTCCTTCAAATCTTTGGCCAGGTCATCCATGCCCATGATGGCGACGGAAGATTTGGCTTTATGTGCCAGCTTCCCTAAGGCTTCATAATCCTTCCTGTCAAGATACGCCTGTAATTCAACTTTAAATTCCTCCACCTGCTCTGTAAAAATATCTATCATCTCCTGGATCAACTCAACGCTGTCTCCACTCATGGATCGTAAATAGCTCAGATCGGTTTTCATCTTTCACTCCACATTTATTACACAAATAAAGCAATAAATTACATCTCCGTCAAATTTTGCTTATATCTGTCTGTTAGTTAAAAGTAAAAATATTTCTTTAAAGTTAGAATTAAAAATCTTTTATTTATATAAATAACTTTCCACTCTGTTCTTCGTATAGGCAGGTATATAATCTAATTTTCGCACTATGAAAAGAATTGCTTCACTGCTTTTAATATGCTTTCTTCCCGCAGTTCTTAGTTACTCCCAGTTACCCGATAAAAATAAAAAAGAGGCTAAAAAAGCCTATAACGAGGCTGTAACTTATATCTCAGAAGGGAATTACGAGCCGGCTGTCACCTACCTCAATGCCTGTCTTGAGCTTGATAGTACCTTTACACCGGCATTGAGTGCCAGGGCAAAAGCTAAAGTGGAGATGGGCAACATAGTGGGCGCCGAAAACGATTTTAAGCTGTTGAGACAGAAGGACCCCTCCAACGGCGAACCATATTTCTACCTGGCTTACCTGGCCTTTACCGATACTTCCGGGGAGGCGATACTACGGAACTACAACACGGCTGTCGAAAAAGGATATACCCAACCCCAGGCCTGGTACTACAGGGGACTTTGTAAACTGGTGGCGGATGATTACACGGGTGCTATCGCCGATTTTACTGAGGCCATAAACCGGAAAAATGACTATGCATTAGCCTACCATAACCGGGCTACAGCCAAACGCCTGCTCGGTGATATGCAGGGCGCCCTCTACGATTACCGCATGGCTACCAATTACAAACACAATTTCCCGGTGGCTTTTAACAATATGGGAAGCGTAAAAATTATCCTTGGCGATTATGGTGGCGCCATTGAAGATTACACTGTCGCCATTAATCTCGACCCCGATTTTTATGTAGCCTGGAATAACAGGGGAAGTGCCGAATATTTCATGGGCGACATGGAGGCTGCCCTGAGTGATTTCGACCAGGCCATTATGGTTAATGAAGATTACCTCCAGGCCATGAACAACAAGGGTAGTGTATTGGCCAAACAAACCGATTATACAGCTGCCATAGATATCTTCGATAAGATCATCACCGACGATCAGAACTTTGCCCGCGCTTACCTGAACCGCGGCCTGGTAAGGGAACTTACAGGTGATCTTGAAGGGGCCTGCTCCGACTGGTCTAAAGCCCTCGAGCTGGGAATAGAAGAAGCTCAGAATTATGTCAAAGAATGCAAATGAAACTAATACCTAAGACATGAATTTCCGCATTGTTAGTATCCTGGTGTTGATGTGTCTGCTCTCTGGAAAAGCCTTTGCCCAGCAAAGTCCTTCTGATGACCTGAAAATAAAAAAAAGCGCGTTCAGAACTGAACAGGAGGAAGGATTCAAAGAAGCCTGGAAAAGTATTCAACTGGCAAATGATTTTTATGAAGCGGGCGTGGGTACATTTGCTCTTGCCAGGGATCATTATCTTTTTGCTCACCAGTATAACCCCGATAATAATGTTTTGAACTACAGGATTGGTGTTTGCTACCTCTATACCGACGATAAATTCGAAGCATTAAAATACCTTCGCAAGGCATTCGATACCAACCCCGATATTACGCCGGATATTCAATTCTACCTGGGACGGGCTTACCACCTGGTGCTCGAGTTCGATAAGGCTAAGGAACATTACCTTGAGGCCCGCGATATCTATTCCAACCTGGGTATGGTCAAGAAGGTCGTTACCGTTGATAAACTCATCGGTGAATGCGAAAACGGAAAAACGATTGTCAACAACCCTGTCCGTGTGATCATCTCCGATATGGGCGACAGTGTGAACTCGGTTAATGACGATTACCTGCCGGTGTTCGCCGATCATGATTCAACCTTATACCTGACCTCCCGCCGCTTCTCCGAAAAACATGATAAACGTAACCCCTACGACAATAAATATTATGAGGATGCATACGCCTGTCGTCTTGGTCCTGACGGATGGTTGGGTGCACAACCTCTCTCAAAAAAAATAAATACCAGCCATAATGATGCTGTACTGGGTGTTTCTCCCGATGGTAATTCATTATATATCTACCGTGGTGCCGACAATGGCGGTGATATCTACGTCAGCCATTATAACCCTAAAAAAGGCGTTTGGAAGAGACCCAAATCCATGGGAAGGCGCATCAACAGTAAGCAGGCAGAAGGCTCGGTCTATTTTACAGCCTCGGGAGATACCATGTATTTTATCTCTGCCAATGAAAAATTAACTCAGGGAGGAAAGGACATCCTGATCACTGTGAAAAATGAAAAAGGACACTGGCAGGATCCACACGACCTGGGCAGCCTGATCAATACCCGTTATGATGAAGAAGGTATTTATCTGAACCCGGCAGGGAATGAACTCTGGTTCTCGTCCAAAGGTCATAACTCCATGGGCGGATTCGACGTCTTTCATTCTGTACGCCTCGACGACGGTACCTGGTCCGATCCTGTTAATGTTGGCTATCCCATCAATACAGCCGACGATGACCTGTTCTTCCGCGAATCGGATAATGGTAAATACGCCTACTATACCACCATCAGGGAAAACGGCGTCGGTGCTAAAGATATTTACAAGGTCACCTTCCTCGGCTCCGAAAAAGAACTCATGATCAGTAACGAGGATATTCTTATTGCGGGACTTCCCGATACAACTAAAACCGGCTTCTTCAGCATACCTGAACCTGTTCATATCGACTCTTTCTACTACCTTACCGGTCGCGTGCTCGACAAAGAAACCAATGAACCGGTATTGGCTAAACTTGAATTCATCGATGTGGAAAATTCTCAGGTTATCGCAACAGCTATTTCAGCTGATAGCGGCCACTATAGGGTTAAGTTCCTCGAACCTAAAAATTATGGCGTCGAGATTATGGCTAAGGATTACCTCTTTTTCCTCGATGCTGTCGATATGTCCAATGCCAGTACCGACGAGGCCATGACAAGGGATTTCCTGCTCGAAAAACTTGAGATTGGAACCAAGGTCGTGCTTGAAAATATATACTTCGAAACCAACAAGGCTACCCTGAAACCGGATTCATACGGGCAGCTGAACCAGGTCGTAAAATTCATGGAAAACAATGAATCTGTGCGACTCGAGATCTCCGGTCATACCGATAATGTGGGGTCGTTGAAATATAACACTAAACTATCCGAAGAACGGGCCAAGGCGGTTGTCGATTACCTGGTTGCCCAGGGTATTGACGCCTCACGACTCGAATGGAAAGGGTATGCCTTTACGCAGCCCATCGCTCCGAATGACACACCGGAAGGCCGTGAGAAAAACCGCAGGGTTGAATTTAAGGTCATTGGTAAGTAGGGCATGGAAATGAACCCCCGTTCGGAAAACAGGTTCAGGAAACTAAGCCAGTCTGGGTATTATTCCTCGGGTTTATAACCTGTGGAGAATAATTGCCCCGGTAATTATCAAATAAAGGACAAGTCCTACAACGGTATATATCCATAAGGTCCTGATATAAGGATCATACGGTTTGTCATGCAAAGGCCAGTAATAAACTAAATACAGCGGCAGAAGCAAAGCCAGAATATTCAGGAGCCGGTAATACCATTTTTTCAGCATGGTGATATTGAATTTATGTCGATATTTTCAAGGATAGTTTAATTTTTTTGTACAAAACGGAACATAAAAATAATTAATAACACCAGCCCGGAAACAAATAGCAGGAAAAAAATGATCTGCCTGATCCTGCGGTTTAATTTCATGCGTGCCAGCTCAGAATCCTTATCC
>Ga0102962_1000869_pt1 | contig 12712 bp, 3 predicted proteins | sample SalPonF2_C_D2_MG_FD_84519 | JGI IMG/M metagenome (GOLD analysis project Ga0102962, IMG submission 84519) | Salt pond soil microbial communities from South San Francisco under conditions of wetland restoration - Salt Pond MetaG SF2_C_D2_MG ...
CAAAAAGCAGTGGTAAAACAGTTTGAAGAAGGTAACAAAAAAGTGATGACGGCAGCCATTCCTGGTCGGCAGACAGCACTGATCACCTATAACGGCTGGGATGATGTGAATAGCCTGGTACACCAGGGACGCAATGCCGAAGCCGATGAAAGCACTGTGTTGTATGCCCATAAAAAGCGACTTCAACAAAACCCGCCCATGGAACTGATGATCTCCGTATTGCTGCATAAAACGGACGATACTGAATGGACCGAAGAAGAGTTGTCTCCCGTTAAAAACATTGAGATAATGGACATCACGCCCTCTTATTCAGCCCTTGGCGCCACCCTCACGCTCAACAACGGCAAACAGTATGTGGTAGATTTTGTGGATATTGACGGATACCGGTCGTGTTAATTCTTCAAAGGCCAATAAAAAAAGGATGATTAGCTGTAAAAGTAGAAATTCATTTCATAATGAAGTAGTTAGTTAGTCTAAGAAAGAGCACCGATAATTGTCAGTGCTCTTTCTTATTTAATATTAGCATTTCTTTTAGTTCCCGGTTTTCAAATATAATTCATTGCTTCGATTGCAAAAACAGTCGTAACAAACATGAATACCAGGGCCAAAATTCCTCTAAATGAAAAGGTCCTGATTAATAATTAAAGATACTTTACGTTCAGCTATGATATTTTTTTATATATTCAGAAGGTCTTTCGTCCATTTCATTATAGAAGCATTTACTAAAATATTTCGGATCAGAGAATCCGACTTTATAGGCCACTTCGGCTACGGTAAATTTATCTTGCTTGAATAATTGAGTCGCCTTTTTTATCCGCATGGAACGAATAAACTCAACAAGTGACATTCCTGTAACTGTTTTGAATTTTTTCAATAACAACGAGTGGCTCATGGCCATTTCCTTCACTATATCAGACACTTCAAACTCAGTGTCCTCCAGCCTGCTTTCGGTAATCTGCAATATTTTTTTTATAAATTTCTCTTCACGTGGAATAATTACGTCTTCTGTTGGTTCTAATACCAGATCTTTAGAAAATCGTTCTTTAAACTTTTCTCTTGATTTAATGATTGAAACAACCTGTGCCTTTAAAGCATTTGTGTTAAATGGTTTGGTTAAGTAGCAGTCTGCACCGCTAACCAACCCTTTTGTCATGCTCTCTTCTTCATGAATTGCAGTGAGCATAATAACCGGGATATGACTGGTTTCGGGATCTTCTTTGAGCTTTGCCGTTAAATCCAGACCGTTCATACCCGGCAACATTAAATCACAGATTATTATATCCGGTGAAGATTCTGTTATTTTTTCGGATGCTTCCAAACCGTCCATAAAAACTGTTACCTTGAACTGCTTGTCAAATGTTTCCCGAAGATATACGGACAGATCGAGGTCGTCCTCGATAATAACCATTGACAAGGATCGTTTTGACAGGCTGAAGAAATAATTTTCAATGTCTTCTTTTTTCTCTGTGGTTATTGTTTTTGAAGGTGTAGGGATGTTTTCTTCTGGTATGATTTTTCCTTCTCCTTTTACAGGGATAGATATTTCAAAACAACAGCCCCCTTCATTTAAATTATAGGCTTTTACATGTCCGTTATGCTGTTCCACATATTCATTGACGATTGATAGTCCAATTCCTGTTCCGCCTGTGTTCAGGTTATTCTTTTGATTGGGTTGATAAAACCGTTCAAAAACATGTTCAATATCCTCCTCCGGAATACCAGGTCCGTTATCAGCAACCAACAGCTTAAACATGCCTTGTTTCAAAGAAGGATTCGTTTCCTTTGTCTGTAGTTCAATTTTAAGCTCACCATGTTTTGCCAGATGCTTCATGGAGTTGGAAACCAGATTGTATATGATGGTTTCTATTAGCTTTTTATCGGCTTCAATAACATAATTTTCAGGAAAAATATACTGAACCCCGATTTCTTTATGTCGCACAATTGCTTCAAACTCAGTAACAATATCTTTAATTACCTCTTCAATATGGAATTCAGAATACTTAAGTGTGTACTTATTCTCTTCCATTTTTCTGAATTCCAGAAGTTGATTTACCTGGTTCAACAATCGTTTCAGATTTCGACGAATCATCTTAGCTGATTCAATTGCGCCGGCAGATAGTTCTTCCCGGTCAAGAAGCTGGTTTAGCGGTTCGTTTATCAGGGTTAACGGGGTCCTGATTTCATGAGAAACATTGATAAAAAAACGTGTTTTTGCTTCGAAGATTTCATCTTTCTTATCTTGTTCAAACCTGGCTAATTTAAGCCTGTTCTTTTCGTTTACTGCGATGATTGAATACCTGTGAAAAATCACCAGCAAGGAAAGAAATAGTAATGAATAAATACTTATCGCCCACCAGGTTAACCAGAAGGGAGGCGTAATGTCAATATTAAGAGAAACATGATTTTGTGCCCAGGTTCCGTCACTGTTGGTTGCTCTTATCTCCAGCGTATAGGATCCTGGGGATAAGTTGGTATAGGTTATATTCCTGTTTTTACTGTCAGTATCAAACCAGCTATCGTTATATCCGATTAACCGGTAGGAGTATCGTATCTTATCTGAATAGGTATAGTTTAAGGCGGAAAATTCAAACGAGAGATCATTCTCGTTGTATTTCAGGCGAATGTGTTTTGTGAAAAATATATTATGTTTCAGGGGATGTCTTCCATTCACTACAGTTTGAGGTGTTATCGTTTTGTTTTGAATTTTGATTTCAGTAAGCCGGGGCCTTGATAAAGAAGGATTGAATTTTATGCTGTCCGGTTGAAAGTAAGTCATCCCGTTTAAGCCTCCGAAAAATAAATTTCCGGTAACAGTGTCTTTATAAGCTGCATTTTTATAGAAGTTTACTGAAGGAAGTCCGTCTTTTTCGTTATAAACAGTGATGTGCTTGGTTTCGGGTACCAGCCTGCACAATCCTTTATTTGTACCCAGCCACAGGTTCCCGCTATTATCTTCACGTATACTTAAGACCATATCACTGGGTAATCCGTCTTTTTCCGAAATATGTTCAAATTTAATAAGCCCTTTCTGAATGGCTTCATTCAAACTTAAGTTGTCAGGAATACGAACTTTATTTATCCCCCTGCCGGTTGCCACCCAAATAGTACCATCCCGGGCTTCAATTATATCATAAACATCATTGTAAGATATTGAAGTATTTTCATCAGCTTTATGCATGAAAGAAACAAATTGTCCTTTTCTGTCTACAATATCCTGCAAAAGGGCTACATCCAATCCGCCTCCTTTGGTCCCTATCCACAGATACCCCTTCGAATCCAGAAATAACGAGTATATAACATCACTGGAAAGCCCCATCATCTGTTTCGGAGTTAAATTATATTGTTCTTTTTGCCAGGTATTTTTGTTCAGATAACCAATTCCCTGTCCCCATGTACTAAACCATATCCTGTTCTGATGATCCTCTGTTATGGCATATACATATCCATTTATTGTTGACCGGATTATTTCTCCGTCCGGTTTAATACCAACCAGACTGTTTGTTGAAGCGCCAGTCCAGAGAATGCTGTCCCTGTCACAATACAGTGCATGAAAATTATCTTTCCATATAACTTTTTGATCTATCTTATCCGGAATACTATCAATACGAATTAGGTTATTGTTTTCAAATTTATAAACGTCAATTCCCAAAGAGGTACCCACCCATAATTTATCCCTGTTACCGGTAATTGATTGTACTGAAATATCGCTTAATGCATCATCTTTCCTGTTGGAATAAATAACTGATTTGAATTTAGTGGTATTTGGATCAATTATTACGAGCGGATAACTTTCCTGCCCGATCCATAATCTTCCTTCCCTGTCAATTAGCAGATCATGAATGACGCTTCCGAGTTTTATTGAAGAAGGATTAACTATGTTGTTTATATTAATAACACTATCCTTATCAACAAGTACCAGACCTGATCCCTGTGTTCCCAACCAGACTCTTCCCTCTTTGTCTACAACCATGCTTTCAATCCTGTCATGGTTTATTTTCCGTGGCGAAGCTGCCTCCGAACTGTAGTCGGTTCTGGTAATATTTGTTCCGTCATTATATCCTGTGATCTTTGATACTCCTATACTATGGGACACCCAAAGGTTTCCGGATTTATCTTCCTTTATTCCCGAAATACCATTAAAATAGTTCAGGTGGTATGATATCTGGTGAAACTCTTTTTTATCAATATTAAATTCAAAAACACCAACACCTGCACCGATTAGTAACTTGTTAGCTGCTGATTGATAAATGTAATTAACTGTTGTTTGCAGTTTATCAGGAATAAATGGTTCGTTTGAAGATCTCCGGTATACGGCTTTTGCTGAAATGTTCTTTAAATGCAGGGTACCATTCTCCTTATCCTCGATACATTTTAACAAACCTGATGATGTGCCGATCCAGACGGTATTATTTGCATCGACAAAAATACAATGGACTCTTCCGTCAAAAAGATCATAGCTCAGACATACTATTTTTCCCGTGCAAAGATCCATGCGGTTTGCACCGCCTCCCCGGGTACCTATCCATAAATACCTGTTTTTTTGAATTGCCAGACTACTAATATCATTATTGCTTATTGTATTCTTATCATCAGGATCGTACTTGTAATGGCGATACTTATAACCATCGTATAAATTCAATCCGTCGATTGTTCCAACCCATATAAAACCAAGGCTGTCCTGTACCATACATTGAACTGAAGAATGGGATAAGGAATTAATGGATGATACATTTATAAATTTAAAATCCTGTATTTTGGCAAAAGAAGTCCCTTGCTGGAGCAATAATATGAATAGCAAAAATACTTTTGCTCTCAATGATCTAATTGCTCTATGAACAGACAAAATAACCGGCTTAATTATATCTCGCTTAAAACGCACTTTATACCTTTTGTAAAGATGAATTTACTGATCAGAAAAAATAATTATGAAAGATAAATGTATGAAAAAATTATTCGGGCCTCACCCAAAATCAACCTCAAAAAACAGGGGTTTGCATCAACATTGAAAACAGTCCCCAGTCATTTGTAATTATTAAGGTATTTATCTCATTGATGTATGTTCATCTGAATTATTCAACGAATCATCTTTTAAGTTTTATTGATATATAAAAAACTTAAAATGACTCATATTATTTTTTTAATATTAATCTTTTTGTTTCTAAAAATCCTCCAACCTGTAACCTGTAGATATAAACGCCGCTCGATAAACCTTTTGAATGCCATGTTATTTCATGATCACCTGCTTCCTGGTATATGTTCACTAATGACTCTGCTTCCTGTCCGTTAAGATCATAAATTTTCAGGAAAACATGACCCGGGTTTTTTAAATAATATTTTATTACAGTGGAAGTACTAAATGGATTAGGATAATTCTGTAATAAAGCATTTCTGTCATATTTAACGCTGAAATTTGCAATACCTGTAGACGTAGTATCGGAATTAACTGTATCATTTATACAATTACAGGCATCATCACCGATACCTGCAGGCAAGTCAGTATATTTTGTAATAAATACTTTATCCAGCAGGGCACCGTCTTCCCTGTAACCAATGGAAAGCGTATGTTCGCCTTCAGTCAAAGCGAAAACATTCAATTTGAACCACTGCCATCCGTTTGATTTTAGCCCATTATAATACCTGAATGTGCCATCGTCCATTTTTATCCAGAATGAATCAGCATCATAACCGGGACAATTCAACCGCGCATAAATATAATAATTGCCGGTAGATGCTATCGTAAAAGGAATTTTAATTAACTGGTCATCATTGGCAGGAGCCTGATTTATGTTATTCATGCCGGGTTTGGCTGTTGCATAATATCCATTGGAAACTGCCGGGTCAGCTATTGTATCCCAGTTGTTGCCTATAACGCCACATTCAGGTTCCAGCCATATTTTGTTTTGTTCATAAGAGCTATCATAAACCGTTATGGTTATTGCATCGGCATCAGTTGCCCCTTTGTCGTCAGTAACAGTAAGCGTAATATTATTTACTCCAACAGGAAGATCGACAGATGGATTAGCACCTGTTGCAATGAGACTGTCGTCTGTAGTCCATTCATAGGAAACAATCGTTCCATCGGGATCGAAACTGCCGGTACTTGTCAGTGCCAGCGTAACTGTGCCATCACCATCATTATCGACAAGCGTTTTGTCCGGACCCGAATAGGCAATTGGCGTCTGATTTCTTGTTGTACAATTTGTTGCCGGTCCGCCTGGACCTGACGGGATACTATCTGACACTGTAATGAATAGTTTATCAAGTTCAGCGCCGTCTTCGTTGTAAGCAAAAGCTAAAGTATGTTTTCCGGCTGATAAGGTAAAAGTATCAATCTTCACCCATGTCCAACTTTGTGACAATGCAGTATCGGCATAGAACTGCCATGATCCGCTATCCATCTTAATCCAGAAAGAATTATCATCGGTGGTTGGCATTATAACGCGGCCCCATATCGTGTAGGTGCCACTCGCGGCTGCATTAAAATCGTAAGAGATTTTCGCATTTACATCCAAAGGTGCGCTGTCTGTACTGTTGTTGCCTTTTTTTATTGAAACAAACTTACCATTGGAAGCCCCGGGATCGTCCAATGTCTCCCAAAGAGAGCCCAGGGTTCCACATTCCGCTTCCAACCAGCTATCTTCGGTGCTATTGGCTTCAATAACAATATTATCAAAATATATGGTATTTGCTCCGGTTGCATTTGCTTTATATTCAATCGTATTAACGCCGCTTTTAAGGTCAACCATCTGACTTTTGACACCCCATGCGCTAAGCGAATCAGTTTTTATAAATTCGGGGGTGTCTGTCTTGATGCCATTTACATACAGGTCGATCGTGTTTACATTACCCGTTACAGTATACCTTGTTTTAAGTTTATAGGTGCCCTCATTTAAAACAGTTACACGATCTCTTATACCTGCTGATGAACCGGTTCCGAAATTCAGATATCCCTGCCCTGTGTAGTTGCGAATATTTCCATGGTACCCGTTCTTAATAATTCCCGAAATGCTTTTGTATTCAAAAGTTTCTGCTTCATATTGAAGTGGACCTGCATAAGCAGGCGGACTTGCCGGAACAACAATATTTGCTGTTTGATATTCAGTTAAACGATCTGTTGCAGTACCAGAACAATTCACCTGGATATCTACCGGACCGTTATGTTCTATTGTTAAGGTAAATACCCCATCAGACCAGCCTTCTGTAACTTTGCTTTGCTGGTGGTTTCCCCTTTCTTCAAATGTATATGAAGGTTTCGCGGAACTGCCGTAGATTTTAATTACATCCGTCTTCAAATTTGGGTTAAGCATGATATCAAAATTGCTCAGGTAGACAGTCAGGTGATCAGAAAATTCCTTAATCACACCGGACGTATATTGCGAATATGATAAAAACATGCTGTCGCAGGTGTTGTACTTAAATGGAATGCTCGCACTTGCTGTTTGGCCCGTTTTATAAGGATTGTAGGTAACCCATCCGTTTTCATTGCGGCCTGCATACAAATCTCCCCGGTATTCCTCGGGGAAGAGGCTGTTGAATTCTGAAACTTTACTGGCTATATCCGGCCAGCGGCTTGCATAATCTGTTCTTTTTACCTTTACGTCGAATGTATTGGCTATGGAATCGCTTAACTGATAAACAGTCGGGATAGTCGGGTAACGGCCTGTTTTCTTGAAGAAGCTCGTGTTATTTTCGTAATTTCCGTCTCCGTCCATCCGGTAAAGCCCTTCAAACAATGTTTCGGGCGAGCTGTATTGATAATCATCGGTTCCTGAACTGGCATTGTTAATGAAAACCACCCTGGTGCGGTCGATAACCTCTTCGCGATCAGGTATGCGAACTGTCCCGTCCAGCACCTTTCGGAAAAGGTCAACACTCACATTGTTGAACTGCGGAAAGGTTTTCCACCGACGTGAAGCATATCCGTCTGAGGTAGCAGCGGCATCCATCTCCGTAAAACAGTATTTCCAAATCAGCTCCGGACCATCAATTACCGTTTGGCCGGTAAGCATCACGTGTTCGAGAAAAGGAACCCCATATGTTGCCATCGTAAAGTTTTCGTTAATGTGGCCGTCTTTATCCGACCAGCCGCTATCATCATAACGCAGGCCATATTGACCGCTAAACCCGGAAAGATAGGAGCCAAGACATATGCTCTCCATATCGTGCTGGTATGATTTGAACGTATATTTTTCGCTTAAGATGTAGTTCTTTGTATAAGTTTTACAGGCAGATGCAAATTCCGGATTGCGTTTAACCATTGCAACAGGATTATGGCTGACCTGCCATTGGTTGGCACACCAACTAACTACCAGATAGCCTCCGTATTTATCTCCCAGTTTCAGCAATTTGGCAAAATGAGCGATTCTGTCCGTCCAGGCCGTTGCCAGCGGATCATTGTCCCCGTATCCCCAGGACTGTTCACAGTAATTAAACCCTATCAGGTTTGGATAATCCCTGTAAAGCTCTTCATAAATGGTCATATCATTATCCGGAAACTGGCTGTAAGCCCCACTGGAAGGTTGTATCATGGCCCACATCCGGTTTTCGGCGCAGGTTCTCAGCCATGATTTGGCAGTTTCGTAACCATATTCAGCTATACTGAACCTGCTCGTGGCCTTATCATGACTTATCGATAGCGAGATGTTCATAACCACATACGGACGTATATCTTTTGGGATCAAATCAATAATCTTTTGTGGGTCAGGGTAGTTCCATGTATCAATATGGATTAACCACATAGGCTGCTCTGGTGATATCGGGCGCCTCAATGGTGTGTTTAATTGTGCATGTGAAACACTTTGAATTAAAAGCATCATTAAGGCTATAATGATAAGTTTTTTAAGAATCGTTCTGTTCATAATCTTGTTATTCATTTGATAATGCTTTCTGTTTTGTTTTGCTGTCAGACTACTGTATAAGGATCATAATGCATTTTTAGTATTAAAACTCACCGGTGCTGCCAGGTATGATTTCTTAAGTCCTCCAGTGTCGATGACAATTTTTTCAAGGACTAAACCAGGAGATAAAATTTTAAATTTCAGTGTATTATTTCCGTCTTTTATCATGTCAAACTCATCTGTAGTAATCAGCACATCATCCTTTACCATAGTATCCCATCGCCAGTTGGAGATGGGGCCGATTGACGACACTTTTGCCTGTTCATTGTTAAAGGATATAGCGTATTTAAATTTTTTATTTTCCAGAAAGTTGTTAGTAGTAGCAAAATATGAATAAACCTTTATCCTGCCTGGAGATTGCAAATAAACATCGTATTCAACATCAGGGGCTGCATTGGGATCCCTTTCTTCAAACCTGAAAGGATACAGGGTTATGCCGTCACTGCTTCGTCCGATACCGGGAATGGTTAACCAGTTGAGGGAATCAGATGAACCGGATCTGCTGTATTCGGATGCATCCATTGAAATATAACCGTTTTTTTCAACAAATCCCTTCATCGATTTCATATCTTCTTTTGTAAACTTTTGAAGGGCCATTCCAATAGAATAAACTTTATCATTGGCTTTTACAGATATGTTACTGACAGAAAGTCCGTCTGGCGCTTTATTCCAGTCTATGGAAACGTAAAAACGTTGCTGATCCATTATTTCCCCGTTTAATTTGCCATCAATTTTTACCCACTTATTTTCCGGTTGGATATCGTAATTGAAGGGCGAATACCCCTGGTTGAATACCTCGAAGTAGTGGGCGTCATTGTTTAAATTATCAAAATGAAGTGAATCCGGTTTTGAATCTTTCATTTCTTCTTTTTTGCCTTCAACATAAATACAGGGTAATTTTTTTGACGGTATATCATTTCGATATACGGTGGGCATAATTTCCCTGTCAGGACTTCTCCAGGAAACAGCCCCTATTTTTGCCTGCGACATCATGTGATTCCATTTTCCCCGGGCCAGGGTATGATAGTGGTGTGTTAAAAGGGAGTCCTTATTGAAATAATACCTTACACTATCTGCCATCAAATTCGTTAATGATCTTTTCTGTTTATAATAACTATGGTTCTTCGCAACTGCAAAATACATATCATATAAATTAGCAGTTGCTTCAATAGGGTATTGCACCAGTTGATAATATGCATCATGGTATCGTTCAGGTAATTTTTTCAATAATGAATTGGTTTCAGCCACTAATTGCCTGAAATCTTTAACCACATTTTCAAATTCGTTGTAATTGGTTAATGAATAAGTATTTTCATCCAGTAACTCAGGTTTTCTCCTGCTGCAATATTGTGAGTAGCGTTCCAGTAACGATGCTATTTCCCGGGCCTGATCTTTTCCGAATTGTTGCGCTGACCATCGTAACAGATATTCATTTATCTGATCCGGGCCAAAACGATCCGGATCCCAGGCCAGATCCAGATAAAATTGTATGGGCAATTCCATTGGTTTGATATCTCCAACATTCACTACCCATAGTTTATTTATTCCGTAATCGTAAGCAATCTTATTTTGATGCCATATTTTAGGCAATGCATTTGTGTTATTCCATTTATAGCTTCGTGGGCCACCAACATAATCAAAATGATAGTACAAGCCCGTTCCGCCGGGGTGCCGGCGTTCTTCATCTCCGGGAACACGGCGGATATTCCCCCAGTTATCATCACAATACAATAAAATAATATCGTCGGGGACACGCATGCCCATATCATAATACTCCTGTACTTCTTTATAAAGCGCCCATACCTGTGGCGTTTGATCTGCCGGTTTGTCTGTCACTTCCTCAATAATCCCCCTCTGATCTTTAATAATCGTTGACAGGGCCTCAATATTTCTGTCGCGGCTCATTGGTTTATCTCCATCACCTCTCATGCCAATGGTAACAATGCTTTCGTTGCCCAAATTCCGTTCTATACCTTTGCGCCAGAATTTTTGCAGGTTGTTCTTGTTGGTTTCATAGTTCCATTCTCCCTCACCTTTCTTTCCCCACTCTTTATGCGAACGCATCATTGGTTCATGATGCGAATAACTTATTACAATACCATATTCATTTGCCAAAACAGGATTCAGGGTATCGTCAGCAGCAAAAGCTTTGCCCCACATCGCAGGCCATAAATAATTCCCTTTCATGCGAAGAATCAGTTCAAAAACTTTTTCGTAAAACTGCGAATTAATACCTCCAAAAGTCTCTCTGGCCCAATTGCCAAGTGCTGGTTCTTCATCATTGATAAAAATGCCGCGGTACTTAACTTTTGGTTCGCCTAAATTATACCTTCCCTTTTTAATATAAATATCATTGTGTTTCTTTACGGGCACATCAGCCCACCAATACCAGGGAGAAACACCAATTTGTCCGGATATATCAAACATGCCGTATATTGTTCCTCGCTTATCGCTTCCGGCAATTACCAATGCCTGGGGTATGCCCGGAAAAGGATGTTCAACAACCTGAATGAGTGATGTTTCCCATTTCCCCTTCACATCAGAAATATTTATTTTACCTTCTTCTGCAAGCTTGTCGATGTATTTGCTGTTTCCAATTGTCCCAATTAAAACAACAGGTTGATCCGTTTGCAGACTATCGAAAATGAGTTTTGGCAATATACCGGTAACCTTTCCTATATCCTGCTGAAAAAGCCTGGAAACCTTTAACACACCTGAATAATCAGAACTGTCAACTACCAGATTAATTGTTTTATTGTGTGATGAAAGAATAAATGCATCCTTTTCCTTTCTGAAAGAAACATAATCCCTGGTTTTAAATGTCGTAGTTTTAATATCGCCGGTTACATGCCCTTTAGATCCACATCCCATCAATATAAATGGCACCAACAAAAACTTAATTCCTAATCCTGATAATTTCATTTCAATTTTTAATTATTAAATTCAATCTTATTGAAGTGTTGAAAGGAAAAAGCCAGTAATAAAAAGGCACTTTCCAATTTGTGCTCAAAAATAATTGGATTTTGGGTTTATAAGGAGGAAAATATTATACGAAAGGATTAAAAATTTACAGAAATCGCTTTTATTTCAGTGAAAAAATCTTGATTTTATCGTTTGAAGTTTTTATACGTATCATCATTGCATCATTTTCTAAGTACCAGGTTATCATTTTTAACAATAAGGTGCAGGCAGTGAATGGAGATGGATATAATGAAAATAATTGTTTAGGTTATTATTTATCTGTCTATCCATTTTTTAAATTCTTTTACTTTGTCCTTGCTTACAATTAAATCAAAAATGGGTTTGTTACTGTTTAATTTAATTTTCAACCTGCTTGACGAATAGTTTATTATATCATTTATGTGGTTAATATTAATGATGCAATTTCTGTTAATTCTGAAAAATATTTCAGGATCAATAATTTTCTGCAAATTATCGAGAGAATAATCGATGCAATAGTCCTTATCTTGCGGAGTTCTTAAAAAGACGGCGCGATCCAGAATGTAAAAACATGCAATTTCGTTTTCTGGTACAGATCTGTAATGTTCGCCAACTTTGATCAGAAACCTTGTTTTATATCCTTTGTTTAATTCTTTCAACAATTGTTTCAGTGCCTCATTCTTTACAGCATACTTATAATGAACTGATTTAAATTTTTCAATAGCGTTGCGTAAAGATAATTCTTCAACGGGTTTTAAGAGGTAATCAACACTGTTAACTTTAAAGGCTGAAAGCATATATTCATCGTAGGCAGTTGTGAATATAACGGGAATATTTATGTTCATCGTTTCAAAAAGTTCAAAGCAAAGGCCATC
>Ga0102962_1000870_pt1 | contig 12706 bp, 7 predicted proteins | sample SalPonF2_C_D2_MG_FD_84519 | JGI IMG/M metagenome (GOLD analysis project Ga0102962, IMG submission 84519) | Salt pond soil microbial communities from South San Francisco under conditions of wetland restoration - Salt Pond MetaG SF2_C_D2_MG ...
ACGCACGCGTTTCGCTCCCAGCCCGACAGGTTATCTGCATATCGGAGGCGCCCGTACCGCGCTCTTTTCCTGGCTCTATGCTCGCCGGCAGGACGGAGCCTTTGTTTTGCGTGTCGAGGATACCGACCGGGAGCGCTCGACCGAGGAGGCCGTGCAGGTCATCCTGGACGGGATGCGCTGGCTCGGGCTCGACTGGGACGAGGGGCCGTACTATCAGACGCAGCGCTTTGACCGTTACAAGGAGACCGTGCAGAAGCTCCTGGATACGGGGCATGCCTACCACTGCTATTGCACCACTGAAGAGCTGGATGCCATGCGTGCGGAGCAGCGTGCGCGGGGCGAGAAGCCCAAGTACGACGGGCGCTGCCGCGAGCGCACGGAACCCCGCGAGGGCGTGGAGCCGGTGGTGCGTTTCCGCATGCCGCTGGAAGGTGTCACGGTGGTCGACGACCAGGTGCGCGGCCGGGTCGAGTTCGAGAACCGCGAGCTGGACGATCTGATCATCGCACGCTCGGACGGCACGCCGACCTACAATCTGACCGTCGTGGTGGATGATGTCGACATGCGGATCACACACGTGATCCGGGGCGACGACCACCTCAACAACACCCCCAAACAAATTAATATTTACAATGCTTTAGAGGCTAAAGTTCCAGTATTTTCACATATACCGATGATTCTCGGTCCGGACGGGGCGAAGCTGTCCAAGCGGCACGGTGCGGCGAGCGTGATGGAATACCGCAAGGAGGGCTACCTGCCCGACGCGGTCGTCAATTACCTAGTGCGCCTGGGCTGGTCCCACGGGGATCAGGAGATCTTTTCCCGTGAAGAGATGATCAACCTTTTCGATATCGCTGACATCAATCACTCGGCTTCGACCCTGAATCCGGGCAAACTCGACTGGATCAACCAGCACTACATCATGGAGCGGCCTGCAGAGGCGCTGGTGGATGAGTTTATCTGGCAGCTGGAGCAGGTGGGCATCGAGCCGATGCATGATCGCGAGTACTTGGCCTGCATCATCGCCAGTCAGCAGTCCCGGGCCAAGACCCTGCTAGAGATGGCCGGCAACAGCCTGTTCTTCTTCGGTCCGCCGGCGGAGTATGAGCCCAAGGCCGCCAGGAAGCATTTGACGGCCGAAGCGGGCGTGGTGCTGCAGCAGGTCGCCGGCGCCCTGGGTGAACTGAAGACCTGGGATACGGAAGCCATCCATGCCTTGATCGCCGCGCAGGCGGAAGAGGCGGGCCTGAAACTGGGCAAGGTGGCTCAGCCGATCCGCGTGGCCGTCTCCGGTGGTCCGGTATCGCCGCCCATCGATCAGACGCTGGCCATCCTGGGCCGCGATGAGACGCTTGGGCGACTCCGCAAGGCCTGCGAATGGATTTCCAGCCAAAATGCTTGACACATCTTGGCTGAAAGCGGGTAAAATACGCAGCTTCGTGGGGCTATAGCTCAGCTGGGAGAGCGCCTGCATGGCATGCAGGAGGTCGGCGGTTCGATCCCGCCTAGCTCCACCAAGATTCTGTTTCGTTCGCTGCGAAAAGCGGCAGCAAAGCGTAGCGAGCGAAGGCAGGTTGGATGCGGCCGGAGCGCAGCAACCGCAGTGTACGTTGGTACATGAGGATTGCGAGCACCGCCCGCATTCAAGATGGTGAGCGCAGTAGCATTGCTGCCGCTTTTCAGGGTCCCCGTCGTCTAGAGGCCTAGGACTCCGGCTTTTCACGCCGGCAACACGGGTTCGATTCCCGTCGGGGACGCCATAAAAACAATTACTTGCAAAGAAATTCTAATTTTATTGACAAGTTATTGCGGGGTTCCGCAACGCTGTCCCGGTCTCCCCAGCGGAGAGTGGAGTGCCGTTTCCTGCTTTTCGATACAAGCGTTGTTCGCCCATCCCGCTCCAAAAGTGCGCGGCAAGGTGCATGCCATTGCCGAGGGGCCGGATGATAAACTAGCGAATTGTCTTTTGGCGTTGTAGCGGGTGTTAGGGAACACCGCGCACACGGCCCATAATCGAGTAAGAGGTCAGGATTATGAGTGATGTCATCCGCATGTTGGAAGAAATTCGTGCCCACGCCGGCAAACCGTCTACTGCCGGGCTGCCGGACGCGGTCGTGGAGCGCTTCGCGGAACAGGATTCATCGCTCATCCGTGCCGTGGAGATGGCGCGGGACGCATTCAAGCGCCTTAAAACCGAGTTCCCGGACCTGATCAAGCGGGACGAGGCCGATCAGGCGGCCGAGATTCAGGCCGGATTCGTCAATTTCTATCCGGACGATGCCATCAACCCCTATGTGACCCTCGCGGCCAGCGGCCCGTGGATCATTACCGCTGCCGGTGCGGTCGTTCACGACAATGGCGGCTACGGCATGCTGGGCATGGGCCATGCGCCCGAGAAGGTGCTCGAAGCCATGAACCGGCCGCATGTCATGGCCAACATCATGACCCCGAGCTACTCCCAGCTCCGACTGGTACGCGCACTGCGCCGTGAAATCGGCCACGAGCGCGACGGCGGCTGTCCGTTTGACCGTTTCCTGGCGATGAACAGCGGCTCCGAGGCGGTGACCGTGGCCAGCCGTATCACCGACGTCAACGCCAAGCTGATGACCGATGAAGGCGGGCGTCATGCCGGCAAGACCATCAAGCATGTGGCCATGGTCGGCAGTTTCCACGGGCGTACCGACCGTCCGGCCCAGTTTTCCGATTCCTCGCGCAACACTTATCGCACGCATCTGGCGAGCTTCCGCCACCAGAACGATTTCTGGACTGCGCGGATCAATGACCTGGATAATCTGCGCGAGGTCTTTGCCCGTGCCGAGAAAGAAAACGTCTTCGTAGAGGCGGTGTTCCTGGAGCCGGTGATGGGCGAGGGCAACCCCGGCCAGTCCATTACGCCCGAGTTTTATGCCCTGGCCCGCGAGTTGACCCTGACCCATGGCAGCCTGTTGCTGATCGACTCGATCCAGGCCGGCCTCCGCACCCAGGGCGTGCTTTCCATCGTCGACTACCCGGGATTCGAAGGCCTGGAGGCGCCGGATATGGAAACCTATTCCAAGGCGCTCAATGCCGGCCAGTTCCCGCTGTCCGTCCTGGCCATGACTGAGCGGGCCGCCGGGCTCTACCGCAAGGGTATTTACGGCAACACCATGACGGCCAACCCGCGTGCGATGGACGTCGCGGTAGCCGTACTCGATGCGATCACGCCGGAGTTGCGCGAGAATATTCGGGAGCGGGGCAAGGAATTCGTCGAGCGTTTCGAGGCGCTGCGTGGTGAATTGGGCGGCCTGATTACCAAGGTGCAGGGCACAGGACTCCTGTTCAGCTGCGAGCTCGCCCCGCAGTTCAAGGCTTTTGGGGCCAATTCCACCGAGGAATACCTGCGTCGCCACGGCGTGGGCGTGATTCATGGCGGTGAGCGCTCCCTGCGCTACACGCCGCATTTCGCGATCACCAGTGAAGAAGTCGATCTGGTGGTGGAGGCTACGCGCGAAGCCCTGCTGAAAGGTCCCGGAGCCGAAGCGTCCGAGAAGCGGTCCGTACAGGCTGCCGGCTGAAGGCCGAACGCGGCTGTACAGCGCCAAGCGCCCGTATAATAGGCGGATTGACCGGATGGCCAGGGGCCGTTCGGAATAGCCCGTATCCGGCGTTTTTCGGGTCAAATGGGATTTCGGCCTGTTTCAAACCGCCGATGACGTGGCAAACACAGGCGAAAGTGGCGGAATGGTAGACGCGCCGGCCTTAGGAGCCGGTGGGGCAATACCCCGTGAGAGTTCGAGTCTCTCCTTTCGCACCAATTTGATCCCCGGAGCGGGCAGCGCTCGCAGAGACAGACACAAAGAGGAAATTCATGCAGGTATCAGTTGAACAAAAAGGTCCGCTCGGACGACTTTTGACCGTCACCATCCCGGGCGAGCAGATCGAGCAGGAAGTCTCCAAGCGTCTTGAGGGCGTGGGTAAAAACGCCAAGATCAAGGGTTTCCGCCCGGGCAAGGCGCCGGCCAAGGTCGTGCGTCAGCAGTATGGCGCGGCGGTGCGCGAGGATGTGCTCGCAGAGCTCATACGGTCGCATTATGCCGAAGCCATCCAGGATCAGAATCTTTCACCGGTGGCGGCTCCCGAGGTTGAGGCCGGAACGACCGGTGAGGATGGCAGCTATACCTTTACCGCCGAGTTGGAGGTCTATCCGGAATTCGAGGTCAAGGACATCAAGGGTGCCAAGCTGAGCCGTCCGCAGGTCGAGATTACCGATGCTGACGTGGATACGGTGCTGGATCGCCTGCGCAAGCAGCACCAGCATTGGCACGAGGTCGAGCGCGCGGCCGCCGAGAACGATCAGGTCACGATCGACTTCGAGGGCAGTATCGAAGGCGAGCCCTTCGAGGGCAACAGCGCCACGGATATGCCGCTGGTCCTGGGTTCGGGTACGGTGATTCCCGGTTTTGAAGAAGGCCTGACAGGCGCGAAGGCCGGCGAATCCCGCACGCTCGATCTCAAGTTCCCTGAGGACTACTCCAAGCAGGAACTGGCCGGTAAACCGGTACAGTTCGAGGTTACCGTCAAACGTGTCGAGGAAAGCCATCTGCCCGAGTTGGACGACGCTTTTGCTGCCCAGATGGGCATCGAGGAAGGCGGCCTCGCCAAGCTGCGAGAGAAGGTTCGTGAAAACATGCAGAATGAGTTGGATTCGCGGGTTCGTGAGGATCTCGAGCGCCAGGCGGGCGACGCCCTGCTGGAAGCTAACGAAATCGATGTGCCCGCGGCCCTTATAGAAGAAGAGGTTCTGCGCCAGCAGCGCGCGGTCATGCGCCAGTTCGGACTTCAGGTGGATGCCGCCAGCCGTCCTGATCTGCCGCGCGAACCGTTCGTGGAAAAGGCAGAAAGACGGGTCCGTTTGGGCTTGGCCCTGGGGCAGTTGATCGAGCGCGAACAGTTCAGCCCGGAATCTGAGCGAATCGAGCGTAAAATCGAGTCGCTAGCCGCTGACATGGCCGATCCTGCGGCGCAAGCGCGGGCGATGCGTGCGGACAATAACGTCATGCGCCAGATCGAATCGCTCGTGCTCGAGGAGGTCGCTTACGACTGGCTGATCGAGCAGGCGAACGTCGAGGACGAGCCCAAGGGCTTCTTCGAATTCATCGAACCCGAGAAGGGTGGCGCAGGAGATAACGAATGAGTGAAATCTCGGCTCAACTGGTCCCGATGGTCGTCGAGCAGACGGCCCGCGGCGAGCGTGCCTACGATATATATTCGCGCCTGCTCAAGGAGCGGGTGGTCTTTATCACCGGGCCCATCGAGGATCATCTCTCGAACCTGGTCGTGGCTCAGCTGCTGTTCCTGGAATCGGAAAACCCGGACAAGGACATCAGCGTCTATATCAATTCCCCGGGCGGTTCGGTAACCGCCGGGCTCTCCATTTACGACACCATGCAGTTCGTCAAGCCTGATGTCTCCACCATCTGCGTGGGCCAGGCCGCGAGCATGGGCGCGGTCCTGCTGGCCGGCGGCGCCAAGGGCAAGCGCTATTGCCTGCCGCATTCCCGCATGATGATCCACCAGCCGCTGGGCGGATTCCAGGGGCAGGCCGCGGATTTCGAGATTCATGCCAAGGAAATCCTCGCGGTGCGCGAACGCCTGAACAAAATCCTGGCACACCACACCGGGCAGACGCTCAAACAGCTGGAAGTCGACACCGACCGTGACCGGTTCATGGATGCCGAGGAGGCCAAGAAATACGGGCTGGTGGACAGCGTGCTGCAGGACCGGAATGCGCCTGACAAGGGAGAGTCAAGCTGAATCAGGGGCTTGCGGCAAGGCCGGGCGCCAGCGTGCCGAGCCAGTCGCCGTTTTCCTGTCCGGAGGGGCTTGTCTTTAGTGATCCCTTGGGGTACAAGTATGACATGGGTGAAATATTGAGCGCGACCCGGGCGCAGGAGGCTTCGTGAGCGAAGACGGTCAGGAATTCCACGACGACGGCAAGGTGCTGTTCTGCTCGTTCTGCAACAAGAGCCAGCGTGAAGTCGGCAAGCTGATTGCCGGCCCGTCGGTTTACATATGCGACGAGTGCGTGGACCTGTGTAACGAAATCATCCGCGAGGAATTGCAGGAGCGCTCCGAAAGCTCGACCTCCAAGCTGCCCAAGCCCCAGGAAATCAAGGCAATCCTCGACCAGTATGTCATTGGCCAGGAAGACGCCAAGAAGGTTCTGTCGGTTGCCGTCTATAACCATTACAAGCGTATCGAGGCCAAGACCGACCGTGACGAGGTGGAACTGGCCAAGAGCAATATCCTGCTGATCGGCCCCACCGGTTCGGGCAAGACCCTGCTGGCCGAGACGCTCGCACGCATTCTTAACGTGTCGTTTACGATTGCCGATGCCACGACCCTGACCGAAGCCGGCTACGTCGGCGAGGATGTCGAGAATATCGTGCAGAAGCTGCTGCAGAAGTGCGATTACGACGTCGAGAAGGCGCAGACCGGGATCGTCTACATTGACGAGATCGACAAGCTCTCGCGCAAATCCGATAATCCGTCGATCACCCGGGACGTGTCGGGCGAAGGCGTCCAGCAGGCGCTGCTCAAGCTTATCGAGGGGACGGTGGCTTCCGTACCCCCCCAGGGCGGTCGCAAGCACCCGCAGCAGGAATTCCTGCAGGTCGATACGCGCAATATCCTGTTCATCGTGGGCGGCGCCTTTGCGGGACTGGAAAAGATCATCCGGGAGCGCACCGAGAAGAGCGGCATCGGCTTCATGGCGCCGATCAAGGACTCCGAGGCTCTCAGGGCGCAGGAAAGCGATGTGTTGCGCCAGGTGGAGCCCGAGGACCTCATCCGGTATGGGCTGATTCCGGAGTTCGTGGGACGACTGCCTGTCGTGGCAACCCTGGAGGCGCTCGATGAATCGGCCCTGGTCAAGATCCTGAGCGAACCGCGCAACGCCCTGATCAAACAGTACAAGCGCCTGTTCGAGATGGAGGGCGTGGAACTGGAATTCCGGGACGAGGCCCTGGAGGCCTGTGCCCGCATGGCGATGAATCGCAAGACCGGTGCGCGCGGCCTGCGCACCATCCTTGAGCGTGCCCTGCTCGATACCATGTATGATCTGCCGGCCCTGGAAAATGTGGCCAAAGTGGTCGTTGACGACAAGGTTATACGTGGAGAATCAAGGCCATACATTGTTTTCGACCAAGTCGATCGGCCGCGTGCCGCCAGTGAAGACTAGCTGCTCGCTCGAACCCAGAGTCCCCACCTTGTACGGGCAAAAGGGCCACCTCTTATATCTTGAAATTATCGGTGACAGGTGTCATATAGACCCTGTCAGATGCTGATACAGACGCTATTTACATGAGTGAAATAAACGAAATTTCCAATCAACTGCCCGTCCTGCCATTGCGGGACGTGGTGGTCTACCCCCACATGGTGATGCCCCTGTTCGTCGGCCGGCAAGCATCGGTGCAGGCGCTCGAGGCAAGCGTGCGCGCCGATAGCCGGGTTCTTCTACTGGCCCAGAAGCAGCCCGAGATCGACGAACCTGCTCTCGAGGACTTGTACCAGGTAGGCACGATTGCCAACATCCTGCAGATGCTGAAACTCCCCGACGGAACCGTGAAAGTTCTGGTGGAGGGGCAACAGCGCGCGACGGTCGGCCACATGGAAGCCGGTGAGTATTTCCAGGCTACCGTGGAGCCTTACGACGAGGACGAAGAGGAAGGTCAGGACGCCGAGACTGAAGCGACTCAGCGGGCCGCGATCAACATCTTTGAACAATACGTCAAGCTGAGCAAAAAGATTCCCGCCGAGTTGGTTTCTTCGCTGGGAGACATCGAGTCGCCGGGACGGCTTGCTGACACCATGGCCGCGCATATGACCCTGCGGCTGGAAGACAAGCAGAAGTTGCTTGAACTGTTTGCGGGCCGTGAGCGCCTGGAACGCGTGATGGCCCTCGCCGGTGGAGAAATAGATCTGCTGCAGGTGGAGCGGCGCATACGCGGCCGGGTCAAGCAGCAAATGGAAAAGAGCCAGCGCGAGTACTACCTCAACGAGCAAATGAAGGCCATCCAGAAGGAACTGGGCGATATCGAGGAAGGTGGCAGCGACCTCGACGCCCTGGCCAAGCGTATCGAAGAGGCCGGCATGACGAAGGAGGCCCGCGAGAAGGCTGATTCCGAAATGACCAAATTGCGCCAGATGCCACCCATGTCGGCCGAGGCGACCGTCGTGCGCAATTACCTCGACTGGCTGCTGCAGGTACCGTGGAAAAAGCGCACGCGCGTACGCCATGACCTGGCGGCGGCCAAGAAAATTCTGGAAGAAGATCATTACGGCCTGGAGAAGGTCAAGGAGCGGGTGCTCGAATTCCTGGCCGTACAGCAGCGTGTGCGCCGTATGAAGGGCCCCATCCTCTGCCTGGTAGGCCCCCCAGGCGTTGGCAAGACTTCGCTGGGACAGAGCATTGCACGGGCGACCAACCGGCGCTTCAACCGGGTGTCCCTGGGTGGCGTGCGTGATGAGGCCGAAATTCGCGGCCACCGTCGCACCTATATCGGTTCGATGCCCGGCAAGATCGTGCAGAAGTTGTCCAAGGTGGGGACGCGCAATCCGCTGTTCCTGCTCGACGAGATCGACAAGATGTCGATGGACTTTCGCGGCGACCCGTCATCCGCACTGCTCGAGGTGCTGGATCCGGAGCAGAACCACGCCTTCAATGATCATTACCTCGAAGTCGATTTCGACCTATCGGAGGTCCTGTTCATTGCCACGGCGAACAGTCTCAACATCCCGCCGCCCTTGCGCGACCGCATGGAAATCATTCATCTGCCCGGTTACACCGAAGAGGAAAAGATGGCCATTGCGCGCCGTTACCTCGTGAGCAAGCAGATGAAGGCGAATGGCTTGAAGAAGGGCGAGCTGGAAATCACCGATGATGCGATTGCCGGGATCATACGGGTCTACACACGCGAAGCCGGTGTGCGCAACCTTGAGCGCGAGATTGCGAAGATCTGCCGAAAGGCGGTCAAGAACCTGTTGCTGGAGCCGGACCAGAAGCGCCCCGTCGAGGTAAGCCGCGACAACCTGAGCGACTACCTGGGTGTCGAGCGTTATCGCTACGGTCGCGCCGACGAGGAGAACCAGGTGGGGCAGGTGGTTGGCTTGGCCTGGACGGAAGTCGGTGGCGAACTGCTGCGCATCGAGGCCGCCAACGTGCCGGGCAAGGGCAACCTGATTCACACCGGCCAATTGGGCGACGTGATGAAGGAATCGGTTCAGGCGGCGCTCACAGTGGTCCGTAGCCGGGCTTCTCTGCTTGGTATCGAGGAATCATCCTTCAAGGAGCTGGACTTCCATATCCACGTGCCGGAGGGCGCCACGCCCAAGGATGGCCCAAGCGCGGGCATCGGCATGACTACCGCGCTGGTTTCCGCTCTGACGGGTATCCCGGTGCGGGCCGATGTCGCCATGACTGGAGAAATTACACTCCGCGGTGAGGTCCTGCCGATCGGCGGACTGAAAGAAAAATTGCTCGCGGCGCAGCGCGGCGGCATAAAGAAGGTTCTTATACCTGAAGAAAATGTGAAGGATCTTGCAGACATACCCGACAATGTAAAATCCAGTCTCAAGATTGAGGCTGTCCGCTGGATTGATCAGGTGCTCAGCCACGCGCTGGTGAGGGAACCCAGACCGCTTACGACCTCTTCACCCATGGGGGCTGAACCCAAGACCGGAGGACGACGTAAAAGTGCGCCGGCTCACTGATTGCGGACAAAATCCATTTGACATCTTTTTTCACACACTGGTATAAAACAAGCACTGCGGTTGGTACCGCGGTCTCGAGAGGAGCCATGGTTCTTCTCTAAATACCAGTTTTTCGACCTGAGGGGACTCTTGCACATGAACAAAGCAGAACTTGTTGAATCCGTTTCCGAGTCGACTGGCCTGTCCAAGGCAGAAGCCGGTCGCGCAGTCGATGCGATGATCGACGGCATTACCCACGCCCTCAAGCGCGGCGATACCGTTTCGCTGGTCGGCTTTGGCAGTTTTGTAGTCCGCGAGCGCGCCGCGCGCACGGGCCGCAATCCGCAGACTGGCGCGACTCTGCACATCCCGGCCAGTAAGGCGCCGGCATTCAAGGCTGGAAAGGCGCTCAAAGATGCCGTAAACTAATACGCTTGGCTCGGGTGCTTAGCTCAGTTGGGAGAGCGTCGCCCTTACAAGGCGAAAGTCGGGGGTTCAAGTCCCTCAGCACCCACCAAGCCGACTGTTAAGGAGTGGTAGTTCAGCTGGTTAGAATACCGGCCTGTCACGCCGGGGGTCGCGGGTTCGAGTCCCGTCCACTCCGCCACCTAGGGGAGGGTGCTCAGTGCACCCTCTCTTGTTATTGAGGCCATGGCCAGTGGCTGCCGCCGGCCGCGCGGCCAAATGCGGATCCATGATGGCTTCGGTTGCTTATCTGCAGTAGCGAACGAGCCGGGCACAACAATGTGCGGCATGGTGGAAGAAGGAAGGATATAAAGATGCTCTCCGTGTTCCGATCATTTGCCAAGGGGTGGATGGCTTTCATCCTCTTGGGCCTTGTCTCCATTCCGTTCATTTTCTGGGGAATGGGGCAGCTCGTTAATAAAACCGTGGTGACTAGTTACGTGGCCAAGGTCAACGGTACCGAGATAATGCCTAATCGGTTGCGGCAGGCCTACGAACAAGCCTTCCAGCAACGCCAGCAGCAGCTTGGCGGGCAGTACAACCCGACACAGAAGCAGCAGACTCAGCTGAAAATGCAGACGCTGCAGAAACTCATCGATACTCAACTCCTGTTGCAACAAGCCGAAAAGAACCGGTTGGTGGCCAACGCTGCCGAAGTGCGTGCTCAAATCGAGCAGATCCCCGCATTCCAGGTGAATGGTCATTTCAATTACCAGCAATACAAGACTGTCCTTGCCAATAACAACCTGACGGTGACGCAGTTTGAAAACCAGATGCGGGGCAACTTGGTCATGGACCAGCTGCAGCAGGGACTGGCCAGAAGTGCTTTCCCCACGCCGCGTGAAGTTGCGGGCCTTGCGGCACTTGCGAAACAGCAGCGTAAGGCAGCCTGGTTCGTGTTGCCCGTCAAGGATTTCAAGCCGGCGAAGCAGCCCTCTGGGGATGCCGTCGCAAGCTATTACAAATCGCATCAAAGCAAGTACTCGGTGCCTGAGAAACTTACGATTTCCTATCTCAGGCTGAACCAGAAAACATTGGAACAGCGTGTTAGCCCCAAGCCCGGGGAGTTGAAAAACTATTACCGGACTCATCAGAGCCAGTACGGCGTTCCTCCGGCTCGCAAAGTGGCCGAGATACTGATCAAGCCGTCGGCTTCGGGCACCGCGGCAGTGGCTGCGGCCAAGGACAAGATTGAAAATCTGCTCAAGCAGGTCAAGCAATCCAAAGCCCCCAAGAAGACCTTTGCAGAGTTGGCGCGCAAAAACTCGGATGACAGGATTTCAAGGCGTAACGGTGGCTCCATAGGCTACGTGTCGCGCGGCCAACTTCCTCAGAAACTGGATGACGCGCTCTTCAATCTGACAAGTGCAGGAGCTCTTGCCGGGCCCATACGTACGGCACGTGGTTGGGTCATATTGCAATTGCTAAGTAAACGTGCAGGTGCCGTCAAGCCTTACTCCGAGGTAAAGGCACAGGTGGCCAAGGATTACAAGGCTGACAAGGCCAAGAGCCTTTATTACAAGCTTGATGGAAAGTTCGCAAACCTGACCTATGAAAATGCCGGATCGCTGGATGCCGCCGCAAAAGCACTCGATCTCAAGATCCATACAGTGTCCGGCGTGACCAGGAAGCACGGTACGGGGATCGCCAAGAATGACAAAGTACGCAAGGCCGCCTTCAGTGATACGGTGCTTAAACAACGGCAGAACAGTAACCCCATCAAGTTGGCCAAGGAGGATGCCGTCGTACTGCGCGTAGCCAAGGTTACACCGAGCAAAGTCAAACCGCTTTCCGAGGTTCGTGATGAAATTGTTGCCGCATTGATGAAGAAGCAGGCCAGAGACGCTGCCGCCAAGGCGGCCTCTGGAGCATTGTCGTCGTTGCGTGCTGGCAATTCTATAGCGGTTGTCGCCAAAGAACACGGTGTCAAGTTGCATGGCCCGATGCTCGTCAAGCGTACTGATACAAAATTGCCAGAGGTCCTTTCGCAATCCCTGTTTATGCTTCCTCCGGCAGCGGGCAGCAGTCCTCGTTATGCCTCTGCTGACTTGAAGGACGGGTCGCAGGCCGTATTCGCTCTTCTAGGCGTAAAGACCGCTAACGGTAAAGATATTCCGAAGCTGCAAGAGAAAGCTTACATGCAGGAACTTGGCCGCATCTACGCGAAGCAGGAGAGCAAGTCTTACCTTGCCTGGTTGCATGCGAAGGCCGACATCAAGATCGACAAGGACAACATTCAATAGCCGACGACGTGCCCGGGGTTTGCAAGGAACTAGCCCACTAGAGGCATGGTCTAATTTAAGTAAACTCAAGTCGGGAGATTGAATGTTTATACTGTTACCGATTTTATGGTTGATTCTTTGGGTCGTTATCGCAGGAGTTGCGGGCGCTCTGAGTGGCTTTTCTCCCCAGCATGGGGGCCTTGCTCTTGTACTGGCGATCTTTTTCGGTGGGTGCTTCGGGCTGCCCATGGTCGGGGGCCTCGGCTGGTGGATCTGGTCGCGTATCCGCG
>Ga0102962_1000871_pt1 | contig 12704 bp, 11 predicted proteins | sample SalPonF2_C_D2_MG_FD_84519 | JGI IMG/M metagenome (GOLD analysis project Ga0102962, IMG submission 84519) | Salt pond soil microbial communities from South San Francisco under conditions of wetland restoration - Salt Pond MetaG SF2_C_D2_MG ...
TCAAGAACCAAACGGCATTTCGCCGTAATTTCCATGCTCGCACTCGGCATGCTCGGCTTTGGAGCACAGAACGCTTTTGCGGTTCCAAGCTACTCACGCCAGACAGGTTTGCCTTGCGAGACCTGCCACACGGTGGCGCCACAGCTGACCGCCTTCGGACGTTACTTCAAAATGAACGGCTACGTACTGAGCTCCAACACGCTCAGCCCGAGTGCTCCCGGCAAGACACCAACGGAAAGCATCAGCCAGTTCCCGCCGATCTCCGCGATGGTCCTGGTTTCCGATACCGTGCTCAGCAAGGCACAACCGGGTACCCAGAATGGAACGATCGCTTTTCCCGATCAACTGAGTTTGTTCTATGCGGGACGCATTGCCCCCCATCTCGGTTCGTTCATCCAGATCACCTACACGGAAGGAGATGATCATTTCTCGCTGGATAATACCGATATCCGCTATTCCAACAAGGCTATGCTGGGTGGCAGCCCCGTCGTTTGGGGCTTGACGCTCAACAACAATCCGACCGTGGGCGATCCGTGGAACAGCACGCCTGCCTGGGGCTTTCCATACCTCGGATCGGACAACGCGCCAGGACCGTCCGCAGGTCCGCAGATCCTCGACATGGGGGGCGCGGTAGCCGGCGTGGGCGCCTATGCCTGGTTCAACAACAGCATCTATGCCGGCGTAAGCCTGTACAGGTCTTCACAGATCGGCCAGCCGCAGCCGCTCGATTCCACGGCCGGCAACGTGATCAAGAACGTCGCTCCTTACTGGCGTCTGGCCTGGGAACACAACTGGAGTACTTCGGGCAACTACACTCATTCGTTTGAAGTCGGCACCTTTGGCATGACGCAACAAGTTTATCCCGGCGGCGGAACGCCTCTCAGCGGCGCTACCGACCGGTACACGGACTATGGCGTCGACGCGCAATACCAGTTGCTGACGCCCGGACGTTCCTCCTTGACTGTCCATGGCATGTACATCCATGAAAAACAGAGCCTGGATGCGAGCCTTCCGTCGCAACCGGATAACCACCTCAATACGTTTGCCGTGAGCGCTCAATACTACTGGTGGGAAACATTCGGACCTTCCATCGGGTATTTCGACACCACCGGAAACAGCAATGCCGCGCTGTACGGCAGCCAGACAGCTTCTCCGGACAGCAACGGCTGGATATTGCAGTGGACCTACCTGCCCGCGGCAAACGTGCAACTCGGAGCCCAGTACACGCTCTACAACAAGTTCGATGGAGCGAGCAGCAACTACGACGGATCAGGCAGAAATGCGTCGGACAACGACACGCTCTACCTGTTCGCCTGGTTCCTGTTCTAACCCGATGATGCTCTTTTGGAGTAAGCTGTAAATCTGAAACCCTTAACTGAAGAGGAAAGTGGTTATGAAGTATCCGATACTACTGACAGCGGCCGCCCTGCTTGCGATAGCTGCCAGTGCACCTTCGCAGGCCCAGAACACCCAGTCGATGCTCAGTTCCAATGGCTGCACATCGTGCCATGCTGAGAGCCAGAAGGTGGTGGGACCCGCCTGGGGCTGGGTTGCCTACCGCTACCAGGGCAAGAAAGGTGCGGTGAAGTCGGTGGCCGACTTCATCATCAACGGTGGCGTGGGTTACTGGAAACCCTGGACGGGCGGAGTGCCGATGCCTTCGCACCCCAATCTCTCCAAGGCCCAGGCCAAACAGATCGCGAAGTGGATTCTTTCCCAGAAGCCGATCAAGCCACCGGCAAAATAAAACGAACATTCGGAATGACTGAACAAGGGGCCGTGGGAAACCACGGCCCCTTTTTTATTGGAGTAATCCGGAATATATGAGTTGGCTACGGCATTCGTTACGGGAGACCTTGCAGGCCCGGGTAAACGCTTGTTAATGGCCTCGAGGACAATCCGGCACCCTGCTTGCAGGACTTCCCCACCGGCCACAAGGGAATCAAGATGCCAAGGCTGCGGAGATCGGCTCGAATCGATTCATAAAGGTTTCATCACTGGAGTCCGGATCATGCGACAACTCCAGATGACGGGCATCCCGCTCCTCGTCACCACTCGCATCCGCACGCCAATGAACCCCCCGCGATTCCTCACGCAACAAGGCGGCTCGGACAATCAGTTCGGCAACGACGACCTGGTGCGCCGATTCCGAACCTGAACCATCAAACATACACTCGGCGGAAAGTCTCCGCAGGGCAGAAAGCTGTTCCTGAAGTCTACAGAGCCTTGCACCGCTGCGTGATACACCGGCATACATTTCCATAGCCGAAGGAATCCAGTCGGCCTGATCCCGGGGCAGACCGCGCATGGGCGCCGCCCTCCCCGCTCTTCCCGGTTCCGATAACTCGCCCAAAGCGGCCCGCGCCGCACGACGACCCATGACCAGGGCCTCCAGCATACTGTTCGAAGCAAGGCGATTCGCACCGTGTAGTCCGGTGGATGCCACCTCCCCTGCCGCATAAAGGCCCTGAAGCGTGGTACGCCCGTCGAGGTCCGTTTTCAGTCCGCCGATTCCATAGTGCGCTGCGGGCAACACCGGCACGTAGCGCGGACAACGATCCCCCGGCGTCCAATCGAGATACCGGGCGAGCGACGGGAACCGTTGTCTTAAAGATTCAACTTTGCCGACATCCAGGAAAACGCGTCCGTGGAAGAGTGTTTCGCGTCGCACGGCACGGGCCACGACATCCCTGGGCGCGAGGTCGCGCAACTCGGGTTCATAGCGGCTCATGAAATACTGGCCGGCGGCATTCACCAATCGCGCGCCGGCGCCGCGTAACGCTTCGGTCAGAAGGACCCCTTCCGGTGTAACAGTCGGATGGAACTGAACGAATTCCATATCGCGCGCCACCGCGCCCGCGAGAACCCCAACCGCGACACCCTCGCCAAAAGCGCCGGCCGGATTCGAGCTGCAGGCATAAAGCCGCCCCAAACCACCCGTGGCGAGAAGCACGGCGCGGGCCTTGACCTGGACAGGGCCGCAATGTCCTCTTATCAACGCCCCCGTTATCCTCGTTCCGGTACGGCACAAGGCAATAACCCGATGGCCGCTCACTATCTCCGGACCGTTAGGTTGCCTGAGCAAGGCATGCCCGACGGCGTCCATCATGTGAGCGCCAGTGCGATCGCCTTCACGGTGACGTACACGTGCCCGAGAATGGCCACCCTCCAGGGCGCAGCCGTCGTCAAACTGCATTCCAAGCCGTTCAAGCCAGGATAACGCGCCAGGCGCTTCACCGATTATGCTGCGAACGGCGGCAGGTTCGCAGAGGCCGCGTCCGGCATCCAGCGTATCGGCCATATGCATAGCCACATCGTCCGTGTCGCATGGAATCGCCACGCCGCCCTGTGCATGACGGCTCGCACCATCACCACATTGACCGGCTGTGACGATCATGACACGGGCACCCATGGAACAGGCTTCGAGGGCTGCCGACAGGCCTGCAAGCCCGCTGCCCGCCACCAGCAAGTCGACTGTGCCCACGGCAGCAGCATGCCGTTCACCCGCTTTCATCAGGCCACCCTGGCGGGATCGTTGACCTCCAGCGCCCGGGACCGGCTCAATGTTTATCCGGTTGGGCCTGGAACATTCTTTCTAGTGCGGCCCGTGCCCTGGGGACCAGGGCCGCATCGACCGTCACCTCGTTCGATAAATCGCGGAGGGTATCTCGCACGTTTCCGCAATTCGTCAACTTCATGTACGGGCAAACGGCATCCGCACGAATGGGTATGAAACTCTTGTGCGGTACCTGCTTGGCAAGCTGGTAGAGGATTCCGACTTCAGTCGCGACCAGGAACTGCCTGGCCTTGGAGCGCTGCGCATAATCGACCATCTGGCTCGTTGAAAGCAAGGGCAACTCGGGACGTTGGAAGAGAATGCCCGTCGTACACCCACACTCCGGATGGACCATCAATTCAGCATCGGGATATTGTTCCACCGCTTGGTCGATATCCGCACTGCGGATGCCCGCGTGCACATGGCACTCGCCCAGCCATAGTTCCATCTCGCGCCCTGTCTTCTCCCGGACATAAGCACCGAGATAAAAATCGGGGACGAAAAGAATGGGCCTGCCCCCGGGCAACGCATTGACCACCGAGACCGCATTCGAACTGGTGCAACATACATAGGACTCGGCCTTGACCGCCGCGGTCGTGTTGACATACGAGACTACAAGCCCATCGGGGTGGGCCTCTTTCCATTCCCGTATCCTGCGCACGTCCACCATGTCGGCCAATGAGCAGCCGGCCCCGATGCCTGGAAGCAGCACCGTCTTGTCCGGGTTGAGTATCGCAGCAGTCTCGGCCATGAAATGCACGCCGCAAAAAACGATCACATCGGCGTCTGTTGTCGCCGCCTTCCGTGCAAGCCCGAGGGAATCGCCCACATAGTCGGATATTTTCTGTACATCCGGCGCCTGGTAATTGTGCGCCAATATAACGGCGTTGTGCTTTTTCTTGAGTTCCGTGATTTCGTCGCGCAGATGATAGAACGAATCCATGTCCTTCGAATATTCCAAAAAATCGCAACTTTCAACATTCGTCAACTGATCCATGCTGAACCACCCTGGAGTAACGGATTAAAGCCGGGCAAAATTCGAGCAACAAGCACCCTGCCCGGGCAGGCAATCCCGAATAATACCTTTGCACACCACGCCGCCGCTTGACCTCAATCAACTCGCCGAAGGGCGTGTAATGGGAAAATTGCGCGATGGTTCAAACTCCGAATATCCCGTCGGCTCGCGAATTCGGGCCCCCGGTACGTCTCCTGCTCATAAATCCAAGGTTCCCTGAAAGCTTCTGGAGCTTTCGCTGGGCGCTACGGGAAGTCCTGCCTTCACGCCGCGCGGTCAATCCTCCGCTGGGGCTGGCGACCGTGGCGGCACTGACCCCCGACAGCTGGCAAGTCAGCATCGTCGATGAAAATATCGAGGCCTTACCCTTGGCCCCGGAAGCCGATATCATCGGAATCGGCGGGATGGCAGTTCAATACGGCCGCCAAAGAGAATTACTGAACTACTACCGCAACCGCGGCTATTACGTGGTTGCCGGCGGCAGTTACGCCTCATTGTCCCCCGAATCCTACATCGGTCACGCAGATACCATCGTCGTCGGGGAAGCGGAATGCACCTGGCCTGAATTCTGCCGGGATTTCCGAAGCGGTTCCGTCCGGCAGCACTACAAGGAGACCGAATGGATCGCTCTTGAGGAGTCTCCCACGCCCCGCTTCGACCTGCTCAAGCTCGACCGCTATACCACCGCGAGCCTGCAGTTCTCGCGAGGCTGCCCCTACCAATGTGAATTCTGTGATATTCCCCTACTCTTCGGTCGCCGCCCTCGCACCAAGACATTGGATCAGATCGCACGCGAACTCGACGCTTTGCGTGAAGCGGGCGCACGAAACGTATTTTTCGTCGATGACAACCTGATCGGCCACCAGCCGCGTGCCCGCGAACTTATGGAATACCTTGCGGACTACCAGGGCCGCCATGATTATCCATTCGGGCTGGGCACCGAGGCCTCCGTTAACCTGGCAAGCAACCAGGAATTGCTCGAACTGTTTGGCGACGCCGGTTTCCGATGGGTATTTCTCGGTATCGAGACCCCCGATACCGAAAGCCTGGCTGAAGCCGGGAAGAAACAGAACCTGAAAAGCGATCTTCTCGAGGCCGTCTACAACTTCTACCGCAACGGAATCAGCGTATTCAGCGGATTTATCGTCGGTTTCGACAACGATACTCCCCAGTCATTTTCCCGCCTGTATCGATTTATTCTCAGTTCGGGCATTCAGGTCGCCATGCTCGGGTTGCTGACCGCCGTTCCCAGGACTCCGCTATACGAGCGCCTGGAAAAGGAAGGCCGCCTTCGCCATGACGTCCCGCCCGGAGACAATACCGGAGGTTCCACGAACGTCATACCGTCGGGCATGAGTTACGAGGAAATGGTAAGCGGCTACGACCGCATCTACCGCGACTTGTGCCGGGACTTCACCATTGCGAACAGAGTTCGCAACAAATTGCGTCATTTCGGGAATCCCCGCTTGCCCGGCAAGAAGCAAGGCCGCGAGTCACTGGCCATGGCTTCACGGCTATTGCTACATGGCATCCTGCGGGGCGGTCCCCGCCGAGTCGCCGCATTTGTCTGGAGCCTTGCCGGTTCCCCGCCGAGGCTCTGGCCGATTGCCATGCAGGATTGGGCCTATGCCCTCTCCATCCGCGCCTACGCCAGGCGTCATATCGGCGCGGCGCGGGAACGTGAACGGGCCATGTTTCATCTGTCGGTACAGCAACTGACCGGCCGGCTGCAAAAATATCATTTAAGGCACAAGCTGGACCTCGTTACCGAGCATGCCGGGAACCGGTTGCGCCTGAAGATCGTTGTCAGGGCTGATCTCGCCCGCCGAGAAGCGCGTGCCGTATCGCGCATGACCCGCAAGCTTCTGTCGCGAGCACCCGCCTTATTGGTTGCCCTGCAATTTAATGAGGTCTCCACTCTGGGGCGAACCTGCATCCGCGATCTGGTCGAGCCCTTGCGCCGGCATGCCGACCGGATCACCGTGCAGAGCCATTCATCGCTCCTTCCCTGGCTCGACTCTTCCGTGTTCCGCATCGCGCCAATAGACGGGCAATGAAAACGCCCCTGGCCCTGTCCCCGGGAAGGCATCGTCCCGTACTGCCGGTAGCGCAAACGTTGCGGGAATTTATCGTCCAACTTGAAAACAGCGGACAACTGAAACGCGTCTCCATACCCGTCGATCCGAAACTGGAAATCACCGAGGTATGCGATCGCGTACTGCGCAGGGACGGACCCGCCCTTCTGTTCGAGCATCCCGCCGGCCAGTCGATGCCGGTACTCGCCAACCTGTTCGGCGCGCCGGAACGGATAGCCCTGGCGATGGGTCGAAGATCGGTGCCCGAACTGCAGGATCTGGGTGAGCTGCTGGGGGCCTTGCGCGAACCGGAACCCCCCGCGCGATTCTCGGATCTATTGAACCGGCTCGGCCTGCTGGGACATCTACTCAGAACGCCTTCGCGCGAACAGACGGATGCGCCCTGCCAGGCTCGCGTATGGAGCGGAAACGACGTCGACCTGACTTCACTGCCGATTCTCACATGCTGGCCGGAAGATGCAGGCCCGCTTCTGACCTGGGGGCTCGTGGTTACGCAAGGCCCTGACAAGGAGCGCCATAATCTGGGGGTCTACCGGCAGCAACTGATCGGACGCAACAGGTTGATCATGCGCTGGCTCCCCCACCGTGGCGGCGCCCTCGACTACCGCGCCTGGTGCGAATCGCACCCCGGCCAACGCTTCCCGGTGGCGGTCGCCATCGGCGCCGATCCGGCAACCCTGCTTGCGGCAACCACCCCCGTCCCCGACCGGATTTCCGAATATGCGTTCGCCGGCCTGATCCGTGGCGCGCGGACGCAAGTAGCCCGTTGCATCTCGAATTCTCTGAGAATCCCGGCGCAATCGGAAATCGTCCTGGAGGGCCACATCGAACCCGGCGACACGGCTCCGGAGGGCCCATTCGGGGACCATACCGGCTACTACAACGACGTGGAAGAGTTCCCGGTGTTCACCGTCACGCACATGACACAGCGGACTGATCCCATATTCCATGCGACATACACGGGTCGCCCGCCGGATGAGCCCTCCGTCCTCTCGTCTGCGCTGAACGAACTGTATGTTCCCATTTTGCGCCGCCAGTTTCCGGAAATCGTCGATTTCTGCCTTCCCCCGGAGGCGTGCAGCTATCGCATTGCCTGCGTCAGCATCCGCAAGTCCTATCCCGGCCATGCCAGGCAAGTCATGTGCGGGATCTGGGGGACGCTGCGCCAGTTCCTCTATACCAAGATGATTATCGTTACCGACGACGATGTCGACGTGCGGGACTGGAAAGATGTGATGTGGGCGCTCAGCACACGCGTAGACCCGCGCCGGGACAGCCTGATCCTGGACAACACCCCGATGGACAGCCTTGACTTTGCATCGCCGGTCGCGGGCCTGGGTTCCAAACTCGGATTCGACGCGACCAGAAAGTGGCCCGGGGAATCGGACCGTACCTGGGGCCGGACTATCCGCAAGGATCCGCAGGTAGTGAAGCGGATCGACGAACTCTGGCCCTCGCTGGGCCTGGATTAGTGAAGGCTCTTGATATGGGCCATTCCCCGCAGGCGATCATCGTGGGAATAACGGGCGCGTCGGGAACCGTGTATGGCCTCCGGCTCGTCGAAGTGTTGCTCAAGGCGGGATACCCCGTCCACCTGCTCATTACCGCTCCCGGGAGACTGGTCGCATCCATGGAGGACGGCCTCAACCTGCCCGCGCGGCCTGAGGAAATCGGCAGGCGGCTTTTGCAGCGCTACGGAGACGTCCGCGGCGAGCTGCATGTGTTCGGCGAGAATGACTGGCGTGCCCCCATGGCCAGCGGTTCCAGCGGCCTCCGCCACATGGCGGTCTGCCCCTGCACCATGGCCACTCTGTCCGCCGTAGCCACGGGCGCAAGCCGCAACCTGCTCGAACGCGCGGCGGACGTGATTCTCAAGGAGCGGGGCAATCTTGTACTGGTTCCCCGGGAGACGCCCCTTAATGCCATTCACCTGGAGCACATGCTGGGCCTTGCCCGCATGGGGACGGTAATCCTGCCGCCGTGCCCGGGGTTCTATCATCGCCCGGAGTCAATTACGGACCTGGTCGATTTCGTGGTTGCCCGCGTCCTCGACCAGCTAGGCGTCGAGCATGAACTGGGCGCACGCTGGCCGCAGCCCTGGATTGATCGCGAATAACACTCGCCGCCCCGTCAGAGGGCCTTATCCGGTATCAAGTTTGTCGACTTCCGCGTCCGCTCCGGCCGAATCCAGGCAGAAAACAATGCATTGGCGGATAAGCGCGACCGCATCATCTCCTGCAATGCCCAATCGGCGGGCAATTCCGCGCGCGCGCGCGAACATTTCCTCTTCACGCTCATAGGAGCGCACCGGCATGGAGCATGTCCGCTTAAGGTTCTGGACATGCCTGACCAATCCGGCACGCTCGGCAAACAACGTGAGAATGGATTCGTCGATGGCGTCGATGCGCTTGCGCAAGTCAGCGAGGTTCACCGGCCGCGAAAAACGGGTCGAATCATCGATGGTCACAGTGCCCCCCATACATGCAATATCCGGTCAGGCGTTAATGATGCGCTCGCGGGGATAGAGGGGTCATGACCTCAATCAAGGCCCCCATGACGCGGATTGCGTATTCTTTCGCCTGGTAATGTCCCATGAATAACCGGAGGCGCAACATGCCCTATCCACAAGACGCCACCGCTCCGAAAACGCCGCTGGACGCCATCGCGGTCCAAGCGGCCAGGTTGCTGCCCCGCGCCGCCATAAGAATGGCCGGACGGGTTCCGGAGCCCGCGATCCGGCGCGTAATTCAACCCTTCCTCAACCTTGCATTACAGCGGCCGCTGGCGGCCGGCGAGTTCGATTTTCTCCGCGGACGCACGGTGATGATCCATGCACCGGATCTGGACCAGTCGATAACGGTCACGATTCTGGAAGGCCGGCGGCTACGTCTTCTCGGCACCAAGGACGCGGAAACCACCATTAGCGCAACGGCAAAGGATTTTGCCGGACTCGCGGTCGGGGACATCGATCCGGACACGCTTTTCTTCCAGCGCCGGCTGCGCATCGAGGGGAACGTGGCATTGGGACTGGAGACCAAGAACACCCTGGACGGAGTCGATCCGGGGACGCTTCCAGCCCCGCTCCAGGCCTTGTTGCGACTTGCCAGGGTCTGGCTCTCGCGCTACGAAATCCCTTCCGCGGGCCACTCCCTACCCAGGCCGCGGCTTTCGAGTCCGGCCCGGCCATACCAGTAACCGTTGCACTGGACGACGCCCGGAATGTCGGGCGACTCCGGTACCGTCCCGGAATCCACGGCTTCACGCGTGCGGCGTAACAATTCTGCCGTGCCCTCCGGAAGAGGGCTCAAACGCAGGATATCGACGCCGGATTCGCTGGCTTCCCGCCACAAGGGCAACAAATTAACCACAGCCGCAGATTGCGTCTGGATGCCATTAAGCGTGAACAGGGGGCGCCCCTCCTGGGTATCGGCAGCCATTCCCGCCGGGTAGTCCTTGCATACGAACCCGCATTCATCTTTTCCGAGACCATGGGCGCGCGCAGTAAAACAGCGCGCCGAATAAGCCAACGGCATCCGGCCGAAGGCGAATAATTCGATTTCGGGTTTTTTACCGGACATACCTACTTCGTCCACGATTTGTTCGATCTGTTCACCATTCATCTCAACGGGCGGAACCCAACGCACAAGACCGGCTTCCCGCAACCAGGACAGCGTTCCAGCGTTATATATATTGAGTCCGGTCCCTCCCACGAATGGCGCGCCAGTCTCCATAAGGGCATCGAGAGCCGCCGCGTCGTTGGCCTCGACCATGAACTTGCCGTTACGGCATACCCGCGCGATTTGCCCTACCTCGGAGTCCGCCTCGACAAGCGTAAGAGTCGAAAGCACCACCTGCTTGCCATGGTCCGCCAGCATGCGCCCGATTTCCAACCAATCCGGGAACCGGAGGCTGCGGCGTTTGGAACATACGGTTTCCCCCAGATAAACAATATCCACAGGGGTGGCGGCCAGCTCCCGATAAAAATCGAGAAGCCTTTCCCGATCCCAGAAATAAAGCACCGGTCCAATCGCCAGTCGCATAGAAGTTTTCTCCATTACTGCCAAACCCTCGCATAGGCCCCGAGAACGGTTTGTTGGCCCTCTGCCAGATCGGCAAGCCCGTTCTTCCACGGTTCGAGCACCGAAAAGCCATCCGGGTTGGCCTGGACTGAATCGATGGCCGCCCGCCAAATCCGGGTCATCCGGAAGACATAGGCGGGACTGCGCTGGCGCCCCTCGAGTTTTATGGCATGAATACCGATTTTGGCCAGCCGCGGCAACAATTCAAGACTGTTCAGGCTGACCGGCTCCTCGAACGCATGGACACGTTTGCCGCGCACCTGATACCGCCCCTTGCACAAGGTGGGGTACCCAGCCGCATCAGCCTCTCCGAAACGGTCGACCAGCACTCCGCCTACGCGGGTTTCCATGACCTCTCCGTCCTGGCGCCATTCCACCGCTTCGGCCGGCGAGCAGGCTCCATAGTTGTTGGGGGACCGCCCGCAAGCATAGGAGGAAAACAGGCAACGGCCTTCGGCCATGATGCAAAGACCGCCGAAACCGAAGACTTCCAGCGGGACCACGTTACGTTCGGCGAGTCTTTCGACCTGCGTCAGGGACAGCACGCGCGGCAGGACCGCACGCTCGATTCCGAAGTGATTGCGGTAAAAACGCAAGGCTCGCCAATTGGTCGCCGATGCTTGCACGGACAGATGCAGGCGCAGGTCCGGATAGGTACGGGACGCATACTCCAGCACCGCCATATCGGCTGCGATAAGGGCATCGACCCGGCTTTCCGCTGCGGCGTCTACCGCGGACTGCCAGCGTTTCCATTCGCCAGCCCTCGAGTAGGTATTAATGGCCAGGTAGACCTTGCAGCCCTTGAGATGCGCCCGCTCGACCGTGGCGGGAAGCTCTACCGTGGAAAAATTCAGACCGGGGAAATGCCGTGCATTGGTTTCATCCCGTAACCCCAGGTACACCACGTCGGCACCCGCTTCGATTGCCGACTGCAGTGCGCCCCGGCTTCCCGCAGGAACAACCAGTTCCATAGGCAACTGTCCTTATGCGTCAATTCGGGGGATTCTAGGATCTAGCGGCGCAACGACCCTTGATTTCAGTCAAGGCCCCCATGGCGATTTCAAGTACTTGATGAGCCCGTTCGCGGTTCCGTCACCATCCCGCTGTTACTGCAAATCGTTAATGTTTGTGATAAAACAAGCATCTCGCCCTACATGGAGATCGGCCTTGAAGCGCCATATCGCCACTTTGACCCTGGTCCTCGCCTCCGCTTGTTTCCTCACGGGAACGGCATTTGCAGCAAGTAATGCACAGCAATTGATGCAAGCGAATGGATGCACGGGCTGTCACGCGGCGAAAACGAAACGGGTCGGACCTGCGTGGGGATGGATTGCCTACCGTTACAAAGGCAAGAAAAACGCCGTTCAATCCGTAGCGAAGTTCATCATTAACGGCGGCACAGGCTACTGGAAACCCTGGACCGGAGGCATTCCCATGCCTTCCCACCACAATCTCAGCCAGGCCCAGGCCCAAGTCATCGCCAAGTGGATACTCGCCCAGCCTCCCGTGAAACCGCCCAAACACTGAGCTGTTCCACGCACCGGCCGACTGACACTTGACCTCCCACACGCTCAACGACATGGACAACCCGATCGGGTTTTGGTACTCGATTCCTCGCCTTTCGGGGCATAACAAGATACGTCTGCACAAATACAGGAGACCCCTATGAAACGCTTACTTGACGGGCATGGAGTACGTCATGCCCTGCTTCTCCTTCTCGCCCTGGGCAGCAGCCTGCTGCTGGTTGCGGCCGCGCAGGCGCAATCCGTCTCGTCGAATTCCGTTGGGCAGGCCCTGAAATTCCGGAATATCGGCCCGGCAGTCGCCGGTGGCCGCGTGACATCGGTGGCAGGCATCCCCGGCAACCCGAACGTCTACTACGTGGGAACCGCGGGCGGCGGAGTCTGGAAAAGTACCAACGGCGGCAATTCCTGGACCCAGTTACTGGCCCATGCCGA
>Ga0102962_1000873_pt1 | contig 12680 bp, 11 predicted proteins | sample SalPonF2_C_D2_MG_FD_84519 | JGI IMG/M metagenome (GOLD analysis project Ga0102962, IMG submission 84519) | Salt pond soil microbial communities from South San Francisco under conditions of wetland restoration - Salt Pond MetaG SF2_C_D2_MG ...
AGAATGAAAGAAAGAAATGGTTTGAATGATTAAACGGGCTTAATTTCTGGTTTTCAGGAAACTAATCAGCGCCCTCAGTTCTTTTTCGTTGAGAGAAGAACCATAAGCAGGCATATTGCCACCGCCGTTTACAATTTTCAGTGTCAGCTGTTCATTATTAAGCCTTGCTCCTACATGTGTGAGTTCCGGACCTCTTTTACCGCCGTGTCCCGAAATGGTATGACAATACAGGCATCCTTTGTCAAAGAATAGTTGCGACCCTTCCATGGCTTCCTGACTAACCTCTCCGACTACTTTCTTTGAGAGTGGTTTAGCCTGAAAATCCGGGGACCAGGGTGATTTTGTGCCTTCGTACCAAAAAACGGCTACTGTCATCACAATAAATATGACAATACCAATTGCCCAGGGTCTGCGGAGGGGGCTTCGCTCTCCCTTATTCGCAAAGATGGGAAGCAATATCAGAATTAGTCCAACGAGTGGAGGCCCAAATGCCATTACAATTGATTCGATCTGCGGGGGCATTAATGCAAAAAGGGCAAAGATCCACAACAGGTACCAGTCGGGCCGTGGATTGGAATGGATATCAGAAGGATTTGGCGGGGTTCCGATTTCGGGTGCACCATAAATTACGGCCAGTGCAATTACTGCGAGTACCACCAGCAATCCAAAGGCCATATCCCGCCAGGCTGCATTTGGAAAAAAAGGCACTCCTTCGCGGTGCAGCATGTTCTCATACCATTTGCGGTATGTTTTTGGATCAACAGGTCTGCCAGCCTTGGGTGGTTCGGAGATACCATTCCGGATCACCAGATAAAGGTGAAGTCCAAGAAGGCCAAACAAAATAGCAGGAACCAGAAACACATGTATAGCGAAGAACCGGTTCAGAGAGGCACCGCCAATCGTATCACCACCAATAAGAAAATGGGCTGCCCAGGTACCGATCAGCGGGACACGTCCTGCCTGTTGGGCGCCTACAATGGCCGACCATACACCATTGCTGTCCCAGCGTAACAACTGTCCGGTAAATCCCATCAAAACAGTAAGTAAAAGCAGGATCAAACCGGATATCCAGCTCATTTCCCGTGGATATTTAAAGGCAGCGGTAATATATACCCTGATCATGTGAATACCTACAAGCAGTATCATGGCTGAAGCACCCCAATAATGAATCCCTCTCAGGATGTGCCCCAGCGGAGCAACATCATTTATATATTTTAATGATTCATAGGCGGTTTCAGAAGAAGGCTGATACAAAAATGCCAGTGCGATTCCGGTTACCACCTGCAATATCAGGCAAAATAGTGTAGCGCTTCCGAAAACATAAGCCCATTTGGCCCCCGATGGTACAGGGTGCTTTGCAAGCGGGTTGATCATTTCACTTATTCCTGATCTGTCATCAATCCATTGCCAGAGTTGTTTTAGTTTCTTCATGAGGCTTCTTCTCCTAATGTAGTAATTGGTATTGGACTAGTTAGTATTTCAACCTTGTTGTTATTGATCCTCGCCTTATATCGGGGTAAGGGTATCGGGGGAGGGCCCGCGGCATTTGAACCATCGTTGTTATATACGCCACCATGGCATGGGCAAAGGAATAAACCCGCATCATTGATATAGCGCACGGGACAGCCCAGATGCGTACAGTTTACTGAAAAAGCGATAAATTCATTTTCCGAGGATCTCCTCAGCCAGGCAGCTGTTTTGTCTGTTACACCTGACCAGGGCAATGGATCGGCATTTTCAAAATTAACGAGTTTGGTTTCTCCAACCTTAAAATCATCAACCGGACCTATTACACGCCATACCTCATTTTTTTTTCCTAACAAGGGTTCGATCAATGCGCCTACAAACGGAATTGAAACAAGCAGGCCTGCAAAAGCGCTGCCGCCCATTAGTAGTTTAACAATGAAATTTCTTCTTGTCTCCTTCATTTCTTCCATAGCAAGGTTTATTTATGTTCGTGACTCAGATCCTGTATCCAACCACTAATGGCGATGATGATGATCACTACGCCAACACCGGTAATGATCAGGGAGGTGATCAGCCCCCAAAAGAAAAATAATACGCCAAAAGCCAGCATAAACGGCCAGAAGGTCAGTTCGGGAATCTTCTCCGGGGCCGGATCATTCAGGGGATAGGTGTCTTCCTGTTTTTTTAATTCTTCCAGGTTCATTGTCTGTAGGTTTTTAATAGTTATCTGTTATGTCTATTGCAGTTCAGTTTCTGGAGTTTTATACCACTTTGCAAGGGTAATTAAAATGTTTGTAACATATACCAGACACGCTGGTACCCACATGATCAGGCCGCCCATTTGCTGGTCAATCATGGGTGTAATGCCCCAGTTATTAACGATAAGTCCTTCTACTGCTGCATTCTGGGCCATGTGTATTGCTGTATATACATCCACTGGAGTAAAAGCAATAAAAATACCCAATACGGTACATCCCACACAGGCACTAAACAGGTATAAGGCTCTTTCAAGTGGTTTGAGCTTCATCCATTCCACCGGTGAAAATACGGGCCAGATGAATACCAGTCCGATCAGCAATAATGAAACCATCTGCAATATCATGATCACTTCTGATTGTTTCATGGCCACGTATACAGACGGTATATGCCAGACGTACATGGAACCGACACCCAATATCCAGGCAATAACAGGATGAAACAGTACTTTCCCGATCTTTCTGAAAGTTCGTTTGCTGATTAGTCGTTGCAAATAATCAGGATTGGTGCCGGCCAGTAACATTGGCGGTATTATGAGCAGTAACATTATATGCTCGGTCATGTGTGCTGAAAACAGGTAATGGTGACCAAGAAAATCCACCGGTGACAATGTGACCAACAACAGGAGCAATATTCCGGCGAAGAAAATACGGCTGTTGTGTGCGAATTTATAACCATTTCCATACCAGTGCCACAGGATGAAAAGGAGGGCAATGATAAGGGCTGGCAGGTTAATGTGCCAGTACGATGTAAAAATGTCAAGTGTTGTCATATGATTGATCCTATATATACCACGCTGAAAACAACGATCCAGACTGCATCAACAAAATGCCAGTAAATGGAAGCGGATTCCAGCGCAGAGGTTCCTAATTTGTTGAATTTGTCCTTATATATCAGATAGGCAATTATTGAAAGAACAATCAGACCTATCAGTACGTGCAACCCATGAAACCCGGTAAGTGTAAAAAAGGCCGATCCGAATACGTTTTTATTAATGGTGATATCAATTTCAAAAAGGTGTGCATATTCCAGGCTCTGGCCGATTAAAAATACCAGGCCGAGGATTATGGTTGCCACCATCCAGCCGACCATTCCTTTATGATTTCCTTTTTTCAGACGGTTATCAGCCACGTTGATCGTCACACTGCTGGAAAGAAGAAATAGGGTAAAGATTGCTGTCTTCTTAACATCCAGAAAACGTGCCGTATCAGAAAGTTTGCCGCCGGGATGACTGTAATACACATAGGCAATGATCAGTGCAAGGAAGAAAAAGGCTTCCGAAGCGACAAAAAAGTACATCATCATTTTATTCTTGGTCATGGTCTGCTGTTTTAGGTTTTTGATTTCTTTTCCAGTCGGGGTCTTCAGGATGATCGAGATCCCATACAGGTCTTCTGCTTTTTACGAGAGGTACTTTCTCATAACTCTTAAGCTGTGGTGGCGAAGTGGTCAGCCATTCCATTGTAAAAGCCTGCCAGGGATTGTCTCCGGCTTTTTTTCCGTGCCTCAGGCTCCAGAAAATGTTTATGAAAAACAGAACGAAAGAGATCCCAAATACCCCGGCACTGATGGTTGAGAACATGTTGAGTGACCCCAGGTAGGGGAGGTCGGGATAGGTAAACACCCTGCGGGGCATTCCCAACATGCCGAGAAAATGGAAGACAAAGAAAGTACAGTTAAAACCTATAAAGAAGATCCAGAAATGCCATTTACCGAGTTTTTCGGAAAGCATCCTGCCGGTAATTTTCGGAAACCAGTAATAAGCACCTGCAAATCCACCCGTGAGTGCTGCGCCGATAAATACGTAATGAATATGTGCCACCACAAAATAGGTGTCAGTCAGTCTCCAGTCAACCGGAACAATGGCGAAACCTACACCTTCAAGTCCTCCGATGGTAAAATCGATAAGCAGTGCCAGTGCAAACAGCATGGCCGTTTTATAGTGAACCGAACCGCCCCACATCGTAGCGGCCCAGTTGAATATCTTCACCCCGGTAGGCACGGCGATCAGCATACTGGTGGCAGCAAAGAAGGCTCCAAATGTGGTGCCTAAACCAACCGCAAACATGTGGTGGGCCCATACCCCGAAGGAAAGCAGTACGATGGCTACTGAAGAGGCTGCAATGAACTCATAACCAAAAATAGGCTTACGTGAAAATACGGGAATAACTTCCGACACTATACCAAAGGCAGGGAGGGCAAGGATATAAACTTCCGGATGGCCGAACACCCAGAATACATGCTGCCAGAGGATGGCAGATCCCCCGGTTGAGGTAGTGAAAAAATGAGCATCAAGCTGGCGGTCGAGCAAGATCATAACCAGGCCGGCATTCAGAACAGGGAAAGCGGAAAGGATCAGAAATGCATTTACAAAGATCATCCAGACAAATAAGGGTAGCTGGTTGATAGCCATCCCCTTGGCCCGCATGGTAAGTGTGGTGACAATAAAGTTCAGTGCAGCCCCGATCGTGCCGATACCCATCAGCAGGATACTCAGGGCCCAGTAATCAACCCCGGGCGTGAAATTATAGTATTTTTCACTTAGCGGGGCATAGCTGAACCAGCCTACATTGGGAGCTCCACCGGCAAAATAGGAAAAGTATAAAATAATACCTCCCAGCAGAAATATCCAGAAACTGAACGCATTCAGTCTCGGGAAGGCCATTTCATTGGCGCCAATCATTAACGGGATGAAATAGGTGGCGAAACCAATGGCTATTGGCGTCAACACCAGGAATATCATGGTGGTGCCGTGCATTGAAAAGATCTGGTTATAAGCTTCAGGCGATAAGAAACTGTTTTCCGGCCGGGCCAGTTGTATACGCATCATCATGGCTTCAACAAAACCAATGACAAAAAATATCATGGCTGTCCATAAATACATAATGCCAATCTGCTTATGATCTACCGAAGAGATCCATTGCAGTAGGCCGTTGCCGGTTCTTATACTTGGTAAAGGTTCAGTGGCTTCAGGTATGTGAATTCTCAGGTTCATTTTAGTTCCTCCAGGTATGTTGAAAGGGCGTTTACTTGATCTTTAGTTAGCATGAAATTGGGCATATGGGCGCCTTCTTTTACTTTTTGCGGGTTGGTGAGCCAGCGTTTCATATTTTCCAGGTTATTGGTCAGCATACCACTTAATATAGTAGTGCGTGATCCGACATGGGTCAGGTCAGGTCCGATATGTGCATTCGCCGGAGTGCCAGCAATAGCATGACAATTAGCACAGGTCATACTCTGGAACATTTTGGCGCCTTCCCGCGCTACGCTGTCTGTGGGAGCAGGAGGGATCTGTTTCTGGTGCTCAACCCATTTGTCGAAATCTTCCCGGGTCTGGGCTACCACCTTGATTCTCATCCAGGCATGTTCGGCACCGCAATATTCACTGCAAGTGCCCTTGTAAACACCAGGTTTGTCGGCATCTATCCAGCTGTGGTTGATATGACCAGGAACTGCATCTGTTTTCCTTCCCAGATCAGGTACCCACCAGCTATGTATTACATCTGCCGATTGAATACGCATCAAGAGCTTTTCTCCGGCAGGTATGTGCAACTCATTCGCAGTGATTATACCATATTTGGGATATCGCATGTCCCACCAGAACTGATGGGCAATAATCTCAATATCCGGTTTCTGGTCCTTTTTAAACGGACGGTTGATCTTCTTCATCACCTTCAAAGTGAGGAAAAAGAATACAGTGACAGCAATCAATGGCAGTACAGTCCAGGTAATTTCCAGTGTTTTATGTCCGGATACCTGTTTAGGTACTTCCTGTCTTTTCTTTGAATGGTATTTGAGTGCTCCTGCGATCACCATAAAAGCTACTATGGCAAAGATTACAGCCGCTAAAATGAGGTATTGCAGGAACAGGTGATTGATGTCGTAGGCACCTTCGGATGAGGAGGTGAATTGCTGTTCAAAAAAATGCCGGATGGCATTAAAAAAATCCTTCATATAGGTCGACTTTAGGTTTTTTTAGCTTTAGATATCTAAAGATATATATTTCTTTTTTCTAAAAAAAATGAACAAGACTTTAATATTGTGGTAAATAAGACTAATAGCAAATTTTCACAAACTGATTATTCACCTTTCTCTCTTCGCTTCCAAAACGTTATAAAGATAAAAGGGTATTATATTCTAATTAAAAATAATTTAAGTATTTTTTAGAAATTTCAGGGCCCTCTTAATCTTTCCATTCTGCTTTATCATGTATTCAACTAAAGCAGGCTGTATTTTGTTCAATGAGTGTTAATCATTTATTTACATTTTAATGAATATCAGGCGAATAATTTTATAAAAAAATGAAATATTACTTCTTTGCTTTTTTGTTGGATTTAACAGCAACTTAATATGGAGAATGGTCCGGCATCAGTGATTTCAGGACAGCACGCTAACTCTTTCTTAATAGCATCTGAAAACCTCAGCTACCATTGAACATCTGTTTCAGTAGGTTGTTAATCAATTACATCATAAACCTTAACCTTAAAAACTTTATTATGAAACCATTAAGTGATTCTGTGGAATATCTTCATAAGTTACGTACGGAAGAAGAACTTGATATCTATGAACGGTCATTTGCCATAGGTGCCGGATCGGTAATGTCGCTCATTGGCATGCGGCGTGGTGGATTTGGTGGGTTCCTGAATGTAATGGCCGGCGGAGTGCTTACCCTTTTTGGTGCTACGGGTATTAATCCCTTTCACCGGCTTGGCAGAGCAACTGGCCGTCATGTATTTGTCAGACAAACTGTACTGATCAATCAGGATCGCGACAAGGTATACCAGTTCTGGAGACGACTCAGCAACCTTCCAAAGATTATGAAACACATTAAAAAAGTTGAATATATTGATGGAGAAACTACCCATTGGGAAGCTGAACTCGGCGGTATACCCGTTTCCTGGGATGCGGAAATTGTATTTGAGGTGGAAGACTGGCGTATTTCATGGAATTCACTGCCGGAAAGTGAAATTGTCAATGCCGGCAAGGTAGAATTTGAGCATGCAGGTGCCAACCTTACAAAAGTGAATGTGCTGATTGCCTATGAGCCAAGGGCAGGGGCCCTGGGTGTTAAACTCTCTCAGATACTTAATCCTGTTTTTGAGGAAGAGATCAGGGAGGATATTATGAAGCTGAAGAATGTAATGGAAAATGCCCCTGCTGATACAGGAGAATAGAATTTAACATTCACAAAAAAGCTGAACATATTACGGTATCAGGTTGTTTCTTTGCTGAACATCATTAATGAATTAACCTGATGAGACTGGCCAAAAGGAAATTATAGTCATGGTCAACGCAACACCTCCCGAATGAAGTGTTGATGGTGTACTTTTGGTCAGTCTTCTTTTGTTGCGGCTACAAGGTTGATTTTACAGATAACGGCTATTATGTTCAAATGAATTCCCAACCATATAATATTTTCTAACCACTCAATTACTGAAGGTATCGATTGTTAAAATCAGTATCATCAATTGTTGTATTTAACCATTGTGATAACTTTTCTTCCAGTTTTTGCCTGTTTGCAGCACTCATATTCCTGATGCGTGCTCCGCCATGCCCTTTGCCCGGCAGAAAAAACCAAAGCGCATCTGTATTTGTAGTAGGAGGAACTGCAGTTGCCGACCAGGTATCGCTGCCACCATAAATGTAAATGAAATGGTTTCCTTCGGTCCCTATCCAGTTGAATACTTTTCGGGCCAGTGAATCGTTGTAGTGTACCTTCATCTTATCAGGAACAAAAGTAGCCAGGGGATGAGAATTGACCGGAAGTGCCTTCAGTAATTTTTTGAAATCATCTGTTCTGTAGCCATAATAACCCATCTGGGTAGCTGCCTGGTAATAATGCGAACCATATTTCTTTATCTGGTCATCAGAAAAGAATCCAATATCAGAGACCTGCAGCAGGTGTCTTACGTCCTGTTCAAGCGAAGCAGAAGCAGGAGGGATCTCACCGCATGAATGGCCCCATTGCCAGAAAGAAAATGAATATTCCAGCACGGTATATTCGAAGGCTTGCTCAAAGCTCAGGTAGGTATAATGGTACCCCGCCCCTAAACTGTACCAGTGCAGCATGGGAAGTACTTTATCCCTGTTCCTTAGTATTCGCTTCTGAAAAGCCCGGATCTTGTTCCTGCACGCTCTGGTACCCACTGTATCCAGAAAATTATAAATTCGGTCCTCTTCCAGCTTAAGATTGAAAGGAGCAACATAGGGTACACTTACTGAAACATCCGCAGGATAAAAATACCGGTAATAGATGGTAGTTTGTCCGCCTTTGCTGATCCCGGTACTGATCCATTTGCCTTTGTATATCTGATGCAGCAGCTGGTTGATATGATGCAGGTCAGCCGTTTCCTGTTCAAGCGTCAGATACTGATAGTCTTCCGGTTCAGGAATACTCTCCCCGAAATACCGGTGTTCCACAATCACCTGATTGGCCTGCAGCAGGTGGGTTAACTCATAGACTATGTTCTGGTTCTGTTCATAGCCTTCGGTGACAATTACCATAGGTTGATCGGGCTCCAGATTCGATAAATATGCTTTCTGATAAAAATATCCTTTGGATGGATCCTGATGATCGATGGGCTGTTTTACCCTTAGCTCCCAGGCCGAAGAAAAGCCTTCAGGCGTTTCAATCTTTTTAAATATTACATCAGGCAGATCATACAGTGCATTCTCTATAGAAAATTCCTGAGCGGCTGTTACTTGAAAAAGTGCTGCCAGCAGCACTAATACAATATATCTTTTCATTGCAGGTATTATTCGATTCTAAAAGGGAATGCAAATTACAAAAAAATTCCTTTGATGTCGGATTACCTGATGAAGAACAGTAAACGCTGCAAGTCACGTAGTGGCTGCATTATATTATAGAATGCATTGAATAAATGTATTATAGCTCCGTAAGTGTGGCTGTTTCGCGATAATCCACCACCATACAATCTTTTGGTTTCATCATAAGGTTATGATTCAGGCACTATAAAAAGAGCACCAGGATTGCAATATTGATACCCCCTTAAATTACCTCGTTAAATATTTTTTCTTATTTTTGTTAAATCGATTTAGCAAACTAAAAAAATGGCCGGAAAAGTTTCTATTAAAGATATTGCATTGGAAGTAGGGGTTTCTACTACGCTGGTTTCCTTTGTCCTTAACGGAAAGGCCAAACAAATGCGTGTTGGAGATGAAGTAGCAGCACGGATTGAAGAGACGGCCGGAAAAATGGGTTACCAGCCTAACCTTATGGCAAAGGGCCTGCGCATTGGCAAATCGCAGACAATCGGACTGGTAGTGGCCGATATTTCCAATCCATTTTTCGCACAACTGGCCCGTGCAATTGAGGATGAAGCGGCTAAACACAGTTTTACAGTGATTTTTGGCAGTTATGATGAGGAAGCAGACAAAATGGAACGGCTGGTGAAAGTATTGCTTGCTCATCAGGTTGCTGGCCTTATTATTGTGCCTTCAGCAGATAGTGAACCTTTAATAAAGTCTTTGATCGAATTATCGGTTCCATTTGTGTTGGTTGATCGTTTTTTTCCGGGACTGGAAACTGATTATGTAATGATTGATAATTACCAGGCTTCCCGCTTGGCTGTCCAACACCTAATTGAATCCGGTAACCGTCGCATAGCCATGTTTGCCTTCGAAACTCCCCTGGTTCACATGCAGGAACGCATAAAAGCTTACCAGGATGCATTGGATAAATTTAGGATGATAAAGGATCGTTCCCTGTTAAGGACCATACGTTTCAAATATCAGGACAAAGAGGTTGAACTGGCAATTAAGGAATTGGTTATTCAGCATAAGTACGCGGATGCTATATATTTTGCAACCAATACGCTTGCCATGTCGGGACTGGAAGTGATTTTGAAAAACAAACTTCATGTGCCTGAGGATGTGAATGTGGTAAGCTTCGACAACAACGAATCTTTTAAACTGTTTGCTTCTCCTGTAAGTCATAATGTTCAACCGGTCAGGGAAATGGCAGAAAGAGCAGTAACTTTTCTTATGAAATCAGTTACCGGTCATTCCACCGGAAAACAACAGGTTCGTCTGAATACTTCTTTTATTCATGAAGAAAAAGTAACGGATGGTTTAAACAAGGCTGAAAATAAAAAATTGATAAAGCCCTGTTAATGATTATTGTTTTTGTTAGTATGCTAAAACGATTTAACATGTAATAACTTATACATTAATGAAGGAATAAAAAAGCAAACAGGTCTTTAACCCATTAATTGATACAACTTAATAACTGTAAATTAAAAAATTTTTAAATATGAGTGCAGAGAAATTAACTGTTCCGCAGGAACAAAAAACAAGGATACCGGTCATAGGTGTCTTTGCTACCGGCGATCCGCGAATTGACAGTGATTCCCGTAAACGGTGTCAGAATATCATACGTTCAATTGCCGACCAGTTGTCAGGCAGGATTAATTTGCCCGGAGGAGCTCCGGTTCAGGTTGTCTATTCAGATATCCTGGTGGACGGCGAACGTCAGGCTGATACAGTTGCCTGGCAGTTTATTGACGCCGGGGTGAACGTGTTGATCGGGGTACCCGATACATGGGCTTTCCCTCAGTTGACTGTCTTCTCCCTGTATTCGCACTTTCCACAGGACACACCTCTCAACCTGACCTGCGGAAACAGTGCCCCTAAACCCGGAGTGGTATTCACCCATGCTGTATCAGGTGCAATGGCCCAGAGCGGAAAGCTTATGCATATCATCGTGGGCAAGTGGGAAGACAGCGGGTTAGAACCGGAAATTGACCAATCGACTATTGACGAGCTTATCAACTGGTCGTATGCCACTGTTACCAGACAGTATTTAAAGGGAAAAAGGGTAGTAGTCTTTGGTCATGATTCCATGGGAATGGAAACAGCCCTGCCACATGTATTGGCTACCAGAGAAACATACGGAATTGAAATTACCCGGCTCGACATGAAATTGCTGGCTGACATGCTGCAGAAAAAATCATACGATGCTGATGAACTTGGACGGCTCAAAGAATGGCTGTACAGACATGCCGGTGAGCGCATTCAGGCAGAAACAGAAAAGGAAAAAGAAGATCTGGAAATGAGCCTTGCCCTTTATCTGATCGTGCGTGACCTGCTAAATGATCTCGGCGCTGTTGGAGGCGGATTCATGAGCCAGCTCGAATGGGGGTCTGATTTTCGCGGGATACCTTTACCTACAGCTGATATCATGGAATCGCTCTTTAATTCTACCTTTGACCACAATGGACCTAAGGCACCGATACCCTTTGCTACTGAGGCAGATACCCAGGCACTGCTCACCATGCTTTTCATGACCACCCTTTCCGGAGGTAATCCGCCCTTGTTTATGGATTTCAGGAAAGTATGGGAAAAGGAAGAAGTGGAAAAACTGGCCGGAGAACTTAAACTTAACCTGGATGATAATGCCCGCTGGCTGAAAAATGGCTTTGTTGACGGCAATAATTCGGGATCGGCTTCTTTTGACTGGGCCGGATTACCCGGGACAACAGCAGACGAACTAATGAAAAGGATATCATTCCCGCGAGTGAACAATGAATATTTCCCGGGTGGCGGTGTTTCCGTCCAGTTCCTTTCTCCGGGAGGAATACAGGGTATTGCAGCCCGCCTGGCATACAGCCTGACAGCCGGATTATTCTCCATGGTATGGGATGAAGCAGAATCCGTTGAGCTTCCAAATAAACTTGCTGAGAAGGTGATGCATTTATCGGACTACACATGGCCGCATACTTTTCTTACCCCGAAACATGCCACCATGTTTGAGTACAAGCATTACATGCCGGCCAATCACCTGCACATGACCTGGGGACTTCCGGTTTCACGATTGCAGTACTGGATGGACCTGACCAATACACTTTCTGCCACACCCTGGAAAGACATGGAATATGGACGTGAAGGTATCGATCGTCCAATGCCCTTACTTTATGTGCTTAACGGTGGAGAGAATGAGACAAAACTGCGTCGCTGCAAATGACATGAAATTATATAGCAATTTTTTAAATAAATAATCATTCATGATGATCCTGCATCTGACACAAGTCTCCGGATTTGTGTCACCATCCGGAATTCTCTTATATATTTAATCTTGAAAACCTGCCAGAAAAAACCATACCTGGCAAAAGTTAAATCTTGAAACTTATGACTTGATACTTGTATGAGGAATAGTGTAGAAAAACCGTTGCGTTATAGCCACAGTTTATAGATTGATTCATGAAATGTTTTATTTTATTAATACGCTGCTTCCATCTTTGTTACAGCTGATTTCGGCTAAGCACAATTACATTCAGGAATTTTTGGTATTATTTTATCAAAATGAAGAAGTGATAAAATGTAATTAAACGTTATGTCATGAAAAAATACAGCACTGCTTTATTTATTTTTTCAATAATTATTATCATTGCCGGGCTGGCAGGCGGAAAGATATCCGGAGACAGTTTCAGGGAGATCTC
>Ga0102962_1000874_pt1 | contig 12678 bp, 9 predicted proteins | sample SalPonF2_C_D2_MG_FD_84519 | JGI IMG/M metagenome (GOLD analysis project Ga0102962, IMG submission 84519) | Salt pond soil microbial communities from South San Francisco under conditions of wetland restoration - Salt Pond MetaG SF2_C_D2_MG ...
CTTCATCAATGAATTTCTTCTGTTTGGCATCCAGGTAAAGCGTAGTGGCAAAGCCCTCATCATGGGCTTTCTCAAGAGACCGAAGGCTCGCTGCATAATTACCGCCAACTTTTATGTGCCCGGTACCAAGCGGGGCGGCCCGGTCATATTCACGGCATATCATCATGTCAACGGGTTTAAACCCCTCTTTAAAATATGGGCCAACCGGGGTTACGAATACCATGAACATATATTCTCCCGAGGGTTTAACCCCGACTTCTGCACCGGTACCAATCAGCAGGGGACGGATATAAAGTGCTGCCCCGGTCCCGTAAGGAGGGATAAAACGTTTATTGAGTTTTACTGCTTTAATTATGGCTTCCTGAAACAATTCTTTAGGAACTTCTGCCAGCTTAATGCCTTCAGCACTTTTTTTCATGCGTTCAGCATTCTTTCCCCAGCGGAACAGCCTGATTTTCCCGTCCTTACCCCTGTATGCTTTCATGCCTTCAAATGCTTCCTGGCCGTAATGAAGCGCAGTTGCCGCCATATGAATATTGATATATTCAGAAGACGATATTTCAAGTTCTCCCCATTTACCATCGCGATAATAACATCTAACATTATAATCGGTCCTGCGATATCCAAATGGCAAATTTTTCCAGTCAATATTATCCATTATTCGTGTTGTTTTATCCTGTTAAATTTTCATGAAATTATAGAGAACTCAAAAATAGCAATAAAAGAGGGTATTACCAATTAAAAAAAAATGTTGTAGAATGCGTTTTCAGCTATCCATAGATCTGAGTTTTTTAAGCTGTTCGGTTTTGCTAATTTCTCTCAAAAGGTCGGCCGTATGTGTGTAAAACTCATGTTCGGAAAGTTCCTTCTTCATTTGCTTTTTCCAGCTTTCAAAACTGTTAATTTCATTGTGTTCCTTCATCTCTTTAAATAAAGCAATTGCTTTTTCAGGAAAATCTATGCGCCCAAAATAAGTCAGCTCAGCATCCCTGATGATTCTTTTCTCTTGATTATCTGGTTTTAGGCTGGATTCAGTACTTTTTAACAAAGAACAAATGCGGGCAATCTGTTTTTGGTCATATTTAAAGCCGGGTAACACTTTCAGGGCAAATTCAATACTTTTCTCCAAAGAATTGTGATAAGAGTAAAGATATCCGGTATGCAGAAACAAACCAGCTGTACGCAAAATCAACATTTCTTCTTCACCTAAATCTTCAGCTTTCGCAAGTAATTCAATATTTGTATATACATCAAGCGTATGGCTAATAGAATGAAAGAATAATCCTGGAGGAGCTTCATTGCGCCATTTATCAAATATAAATTCCTCGAGATCTGCCAGTCTCAAAAGCTGTAATTTAATGAAAAACCGCTTATTAGGAATACTTTTCAGATTTACAGATAGTTCTGGTCTGAGACCTTTCACAAAATACATATCCACTTCACCCTTGTATTTTACTGGCATCTTTCCCCTGTATTCACAAATAAAGAAATCTCTGACAAGTTCATAGGTGATTTCTGAAATATTAATTTTCCCGGGTTCTCCGGAGGATTCCATACGGCTGGCCGTATTAACAGTATCTCCCCATATATCATAGGAGAGCTTTTTCTGGCCCACCACCCCTGCAATCACTGAGCCGGAGTGTATACCGATCCGCAAGTCCCAGATATTTTTGTTTGTTTTTTTCAGGGATTTCATATAATCCTGAACTTCCAGCGCGGCGAGGACAACTTCCACCGGGTTTGTCCGGTTTTTGTCGGGAATACCACCGGCACACATGTATGCATCTCCGATAGTCTTTATCTTTTCAATGTTGTATTTTTCAACCACCGAGTCGAAATGAAAAAAGAAAGTGTCCAGCTGATCAATCAGCGCTTCAGGATTCATCGATTCGGCAATTTGTGTAAAACCCTGAATGTCTGAAAACAATACTGTCACCATCTTGTATTTCTTACTGCTGGCTTTTCCTTTCATCATAAGCTCATCTGCTGTGTTCTTTGGCAATACATTGGCAAGCAGTTTTTCAGATTTTTCCTTCTCAAGAGTCAGCAATTCTGTTCTTTCTTCAATTATACTTTCCAGCTTGATCTTTTCAACTATATATTTCCTGTGCCGCCACTGTATAATAAGAATAAGTAAAAGGATAAACAGAATGAAATAAACTACAAATGCCCAGGGATTAAAATAATAAGGAGGCCGAACGCTAAAATTATAGGTGACCGGAGGCGATAGTTTTCCGCATAACCCTTTAACCTGTAAATAGAAACGATATTTTCCGGGAGGAAGAAATGTGTATTCCCTGAAATTAAGAGTTGACCAGCCTGACCATCCTCTTTTATAACCTTCCAGAAAGTATCGGTACATTACCAGGCCATCACTCTTATAATCATTAGTACCGAAATCAAACCGCAGTGTATTATCATAAGAAAAAACCGGATTTTCCCTGTTTGTAGCACTCCCGGCCAGTCCATAAACCAATGAATCACCATTCAGGATGATTTTTCTGAAATAAGGATATTCCTTTTCGCAGGTTAAGGGTTGTTGCATATCAAACCGCATGAGTCCGGATTTTCCCCCCAGCCATACTTCATCCTTTTTATCACTGTAAATTGTATTGACGGGGAAAGGATAAACGGCATGAAAAGGATAAAATTTAAAACCTTCTTTATTCTTCCCGGCATATGCACGCAACACTCCATTATGCAAATCAGGGTTATCAGGATTTGACCGCATACATAATAAAGATGCTGAACCGTCTTCGGTTACAGGATAGATTATATTATTTGAGGAAGTCCTGAAGTTGGCGGGTATTTTTAACAGAGAAAAATAATCCCTGTTGCTGTCATACAGATAAAGTCCTGCTGAAGTAATCATTACCAGACCATTATTATCAAAGAATTCCGGAATGATCCATTTCAGCTCCGGTGGTATCCCTTTGTTCTTTGAATAATTAATTACAATATTTTTATATCCTGTAGCGTCTTTTACCAGTCTGTATACCTCTGCCAAACCGGTGACTACCCATAGATTGCCGGTGCGATCAGTTACCATATGGGTAATATCCGGAGGTAAATCAGTATAATGATTAATCAGATGCACCGAATCGTGCATGAATTTCCATTCTCTAATACCATTATCCCCGGCACTGTAAAATATAGCGGAATCTTTATTATTTTGAGCAACAACCAGGATGCTGCCCTGGACCAGTAATTTCAGACCGGAATCATTCAGACGATAAACTCCTTTTGTTGTAATAATAAAGAGATTATTCCTGTATTTAAAAAAAGACCTGCAGTCGGCTCTTAGTTTTGAAAAAAAAGAAAGAGACTTATTCCTGCCTGCAGCCGTATGTTCAATATTACTCATATAATAACAACCGGTAGTTGTTGCTACCCACAGCTTTTGATCAAAACGCGCTAAGCTGTTTACCCTTCCTGTAAGACCCTGATCCGGTCCAAAAAAACCGGCAGCAGAAGAAACCTGTAACCGGCTGATTCCTGCACCTTGATTGATCCATAAATTTTTAAGACTATCCATTAACAACCCATAGATACGCAAATCAGGTAAATTCCCCTGCTTATCAATTTTCCGGACAGGTTTGCTTTTATCAGTAATGATCAGGACACCGCCAAAGTAGGTACCAACAGCAATATTACCATCAGGAAGGGAAGTGATACTTGAAAAACGATTTCCAGAGATAAAATCATCGCTTTCTGCATCAAATCTATAGATCATTCCATCCACAATTCTATAATTACCGGCATTCTCAGTAAAAACAAAACTACTGTTGCCGTGTTGATAAATGCCAGAGATGGCTTCTGCCGGCACCTTTTCTTTCAGATTAACTTTTTTACATACTTTACCATTTTCGATCAACAGATAAGTTCTTTTGTCTCTTTTAAACCACACCTGACCAGGGTTACCGGTAATCATAACCTTATCAGCAGTATTCACTGTCTGAGTCTGTAACCGTACAGGATCAATTGCGTATAAGTGCTTATGATCAGCGAGATAAATTATAGAATCCTGACAAACGAGATGCGTAGCCTGTCCGAAATGGATGACGGAGCCACCATGTTTAACAGGTATTTGTATAAGCCGAAATCCCTTTTGATTCGAAAAAGACACATAACCAAAAACGTTGTTTCCGGCAAAATAAATTCTTCCTGTTCCGGATTTTCCAAGAAGAATATTGCCACGAGATTCTATAATTTCAGATCCGCCGTTCAGCAATACATAGATTTTATGATGAGCACCAGCAAGTATGACTCCGGAAGAATCAGCAACCAAAGAAAAAAAACGGCCGTTAATATCCGGTTCGTTTATTTCAATATTCTGAATATACGGTTCACCACTTGAAGAAAACTGGCTGAATAAATTGCTTTCAAAAGAGAAGAGGCAAGTGAGGAAAATAAAAATAAATTTTAATTTTCGAATATTATAGAGAAAATTCATATATTGTCAATTGAATCCTGACGCAGCATTTGTCATTCAAAAATAGAACAAATATTGTTTTATCCGATAAAAATTACGAAACAAATAATTATATGGAAAACGGTAAAAAAACAATCCTTGTCCCCTGGGATTTTACACAGGTAGCCTGGTTTGCTGCAGAGCATGCAATAAATGTTGCTGAGAGCAGTGGTTTTGATGTAGTATTGCTTCATGTAATTAAAAAGGATGCCGAATCTTCGGAAGCCAATTTCAAAATTGGAAGGGATGCTGAAGATATTGAGAAGAAATTTGGCAGAAAACCGGAAACTCTTGTCAGGGAAGGCACCATATTTACTACCATTGGGGAGGTTGCATCGGAGATAAATGCAAACCTTGTTGTAATGGGAACCCATGGTATAAAAGGGATGCAAAAGCTTATGGGAAGCTGGGCGCTGAAAGTGATAGCCAGTTCAACCGTTCCCTTTGTAGTCGTTCAGGAAGCTCCCAGAAAGAAAAACCTGGAAAAAATCATTTTCCCGGTAAATTATAAAAAGGAGGAAAAAGAAAAGATACGCTGGGCTATCTTCATCGCCAAAATATATCATTCCAAGGTCTATATTATTCATCCCTCTTATAATGACAGCGCTTTTAAGAAAGGGTTGCATTCAAACCTTATTTTTGCACAAAAATACTTCAAGTCGGAACAGATTGATTATGAATTGCACACCACAAAAACAACCAACATTGGAGAAGAAAGCCTGGAATTTGCCCGGGAGATAGATGCGGATCTGATCCTGATCATGACAACCAAGGACATTAACCTGGCTGACTATGTGTTTGCTGCCGCTGAACAACATATTATTGCTAATAATGCCAAGATTCCTGTAATGTGTGTTAATCCACGCCCAAGTAAGATTACCGGTGGATTTAGTGCAACCGGCGGATAATTGTTGCTGGTTTTCTTAGCAAAAAAATGCAGTAATCCAATCCTTTATTAACAATTAACCTGGAGTGATTATTGAATGCCCGAGTGTATTCTTTCTTCTTTTTCAGACAACGGAAAATTAAAACCCGTTGATTCTTTCCCGGAAATCAATAAGTCAGATTATCTCTACCTCTATGAGGTAATCAGGGTAATTGACGGAAAATTACTTTTTCTTGAGGATCATATCGAAAGACTGAAACAATCGATAAGTCTTGCAGAAAAAGAATTAGGGCTGCCGGAACAAATTGTGGCTGAAAGAATGAAACAGGTTATTACGACAAATAGCCTGCATGAAGGTAATCTTAAGCTGGTGCTTTTGTTCAAAAAAAACAAAAACACTAAAAAGGGAAGGATGCTCTCCTGTATTACCCCCCATTACTATCCTCCTAAGGCTCTTTATCAGACGGGTATTCAAACTGTTACTTTGGAGGCAGAGCGAATGAATCCAAATGTAAAGATGCTACATGAGGAGCTAAAAACAAGGATAGAAGAAAAAACAGGGTCGACTGATTATTTTGAGGTGTTGCTGGTTAATCGCTCAGGCAATATTACCGAAGGAAGTAAGTCAAATGTGTTTTTCGTTAAAGAGAATACTGTTATAACACCACCGGCTGCTGATATTCTTGAGGGTATTACAAGAAAAAAAGTGATTGAAATCTGTAGAAATAATCATATAGATTTCAGGGAAGAAACAATTCCCCTACAGGAAATTCCAAAGATGAGAGCCGCTTTCATTACCGGCACTTCCCCAAAAGTATTACCCGTTAAAAAGATTAATGAGCTCGCCTTTCAGGTTCCTGATGTGCTGGTAGACAAAATCATGCATGCTTATGATGAAGAAATAAACCGTTATCTGAAATCCTGTAAATAATTTTATATGAACATCAGACAGACTGTGAAAATTTTTGCTTGCAAGATATTATTAAATGAGTATCGTATTATGCTCCTAAAACATTATTCCCTGTGCAGCCCCCTCCCCCCTAAAGGATGAAATACAAAAACTCAACCCCTTCCCTTCAGGGTAAAGGGCAAATCGGGTTGATTTTGACAATTGTTATTAAATGCGTCAAAGTAGAATTAAACAAAGACTATTACATACTGTTTATAAAGAAAATCTCAACGCCTTTCTGTTTCAGAATGAATATCCGTCAGGAGCAGGCTCTTGAAAGAAGCGAAAAAATATTTTAAGAAACTACACAATAATCAATGCAATATAAGTTATTATTACAGCCGGACTGAATCAATCCGGACTGAATACTTTTTTTTAAATTTACAAATTCAAATACTACCAAATATACAACATGAACGAACAGAAAGAAGGATACAGAATAGAATTACGCAATCTTAAGCTCTCCGATTTTTTAGACCTTAAAAAAACAGCCCAGGAAGTTTATCCCGGGATGCATGAACTGCACTGGACCAGACAACAAATCAAGAAACTTCTTGAGATTTTTCCGGAAGGACAATTATGTGTCTCGGTAAATGACAAAGTAGTGGCATGTGCACTTTCTCTGGTTATTGATTACAGTAAGTTTGGGGATAAACATACTTACCTGCAGATAACCGGAAACGAATCATTTTCCACACATGATCCCGAAGGTGATGTGTTATATGGGATTGATGTCTTTGTACATCCTGACTACAGGGGATTAAGGCTGGGACACCGGCTGTATGAAGCCCGAAAAGAACTCTGTGAAAACCTGAACCTGCGGTCTATTCTGGCAGGTGGCCGAATTCCCGAATATTCAAAATATGCCGCCGCACTGACGCCAAAACAATATATTGACAAGGTAAAGCTTAAGGAATTATATGACCCTACCCTCTCTTTCCAGCTTAGTAATGATTTTCACGTCAGGAAGGTGTTGAAAAATTATCTTTCAGGGGATACTCAGTCAAAGGAATACGCCACGCTGCTCGAGTGGAACAACATTTATTATCAGGAAAAAGAAAAACTGATCAACGCTGAAAAATCAATCATCCGGCTTGGCCTTGTGCAGTGGCAGATGCGTCTCTTCCCTACTTTTGAAGCACTGATTGAGCAGGTTGAGTTTTTTATAGATGCAGTAAGTAATTACCGGTCGGACTTTATTCTTTTCCCTGAATTTTTCAATGCTCCGCTGATGGCTGAGTTTAACCACCTGGAGGAGCCCGATGCGATCAGGGGATTGGCCAGGTATACAGAACCGCTTCGTAAAAAGTTCCAGGAATTCTCAATTGCCTACAACATCAATATCATTACCGGCAGTATGCCGATTATCGAAGATGGTAAACTGCTAAATATTTCCTATTTATGCCGGCGCGATGGTTCTTATGAAATCTACCATAAAATCCACATTACACCTAATGAGATGAGTACATGGGGAATGACCGGTGGTGATAAGCTACAGGTATTCCATACTGATGCCGGAAATATCGGTATCCTGATCTGTTACGATGTGGAATTTCCTGAACTTTCCAGGATACTGGCAGATCAGGGCCTGGATATCCTGTTTGTGCCTTTCCTTACAGATACCCAAAACGGGTACAACAGGGTACGTCGCTGTGCGCAGGCCCGCGCTATTGAGAACGAATGTTATGTAGCTATTGCCGGTTGTATAGGTAACCTGCCCAGGGTCAATAACATGGATATCCAGTATGCCCAGTCGGCTGTGTTTACGCCATCTGATTTCCCGTTTCCGACAAATACCATAAAAGCAGAGGCCACCCCTAATACTGAAATGACTTTAATTGCTGATGTTGACCTTGATGCTTTGAAAGAACTACACACGCACGGAAGTGTTAATAACCTGCGCGACAGAAGAAAAGAACTTTATGAAGTTGTCTGGAAAAAGAAGCAGTAGACTTTACAACTTCTTTCTTTTTTCACCCTGATTCTTTACTTTTGTAAATACAACAAATAACCTTATACTAACCCTTATGAAAAAAGGCCTGATTTTTATCTTCGCGGTAGTGTTTTTTTTCTCTACCACGTCCTCTTTTTCACAAAAGATTTACAGAGCAACTGGTGGTGAGTTTATTTTTTCATTTGCAGACGTAGAAGAAAACGGGATCAACGTGCCCACCAACATGCGATTCACTATGTTTTTTCATTTCACCGAGAAAATTCATTTTGATGTTACTAATAACCTGGGCTTTTACTCTGGTATAGGAGTAAGAAATGTTGGGTTTATCACCGATGAAGACAATTATAAAATTAAAAGAAGAAGTTATATGCTGGGAGTACCTCTGGCGATAAAACTGGGTTCATTCAAAGACAATTTCTATGTATATGCTGGTGGGGAATATGAACTACTCTTTCATTACAAACAAAAGTTATTTGTAGACGGGGATAAAACAAAGTTTTCAGAATGGTTCAGCAACCGTACCAACCGGTTTTTACCTTCATTCTTCGCAGGTGTGCAGTTTCCCAAAGGAATAAATCTGCAGTTTAAATATTACCTGGATGATTTTCTGAACCGGGATTTCAGTGGAATTGATTTTGGTGTGCCGGTATCTTATGCAACTTACAAAACGCAGATCTATTACCTCTCACTCTCTTTTAATCTGAGAAATAAATCTTTCAAAAACAATACTCCTGATAATGCCAAAGAGGTAAATTATGCCAATAATCTTTAGTCGCCGAAAATGCTATTTATTACAGAATGTGAATAGTACAGGTTCCTGGTTGATTTGTTGTTTATTTCCTGGTTATGAATTTACATGTATATTTTTTTATTAAATTGCCGGGATAAACCTACAATCAACAAAAAATGAAGCACAAAAGGCTATTCCAGACCCTGTTAATTTTGTTGTTTTTTTTCGTCTTTTCAAACCTTTTAGCCCAATCCGGGCAGAAAACAACGCCGGCCACATTTTTAGGATTCAGGCCATGTGCTGACAGGCAATTATTTACCTATGAAAAATTAATTGAGTATCTCCAGCTTCCTGGTAAGGAATCAGAACGATTGCATCCTGAACAGATCGGACATTCACCGATGGGTAAGCCCATGTATGCAGCATTTTTCTCTGTAGAAGAAAACATCAAAAATTGTTGAACTATAACCGATAAAATACCGAAAATTGTGAGCGAAGGGATAGTGATTAAATCAACCGGCAGCTGGTACACTGTAAAAGATGGGAATAAGCAAATTGACTGCAAGATAAAGGGATCATTCCGTCAGAAGGACATTCGCAGTACAAACCCTGTCGTTGTGGGGGACCATGTTACTTATATACAGGGAGAAGGAGAAAAAGCCGGTTTAATTTCAGAAATTGCTGACCGGAAGAATTACATTGTCAGAAAAGCTTCAAAACTGTCAAAACAGACCCATATAATTGCAGCCAATATTGATCAGGCTCTGCTGATGATCACGGTTGCATACCCAAGAACCACGCTTGAATTTATTGATCGCTTCCTGGTAACTGCAGAGGCCTATCATATTCCGGTAATACTGGTATTTAATAAAACGGATCTCTACAATTCCCTGGAAACAGAAGAAATGAATGCTATTACAGCTATGTATGAGAAGATCGGATACCGGTGTCTCCATGTTGCTGCACTAAACAGAAAGAATATTAAAGCAGTAATAACAGCAATGACAGATAAAATAAGTGTGGTAGCCGGAAATTCAGGAGTCGGTAAATCAACGCTTATCAATAGCATAAAACCAGGATTACAGCTAAAAACCGAAAATATTTCAGATTATCACCAGAGTGGAAAACATACTACGGCTCATACAGAAATGTATGAACTGTCTTTTGGCGGATATATCATAGATACCCCGGGCATTAAAGGATTCGGTGTTATTGATTTCAAAAAGGAAGAGGTTGGATATTTTTTCCCTGAAATATTTAAAAAATCCAAAGACTGTCAGTTTTATAACTGTACCCATGTCCATGAGCCCGGGTGTGCTGTAAAAAAAGCAGTTGATGAAGGTAACATCTTCCCATCACGGTACAATAGTTATTTGAACATTCTTTTTGATAAAAATGAAAAATACAGAATAAAAAAGTATTAGGTTAAACAAGGTTTCTTTTGTATGTTAGTGTTTTATGGAAAAAAATCCTGCATTCCGGTAAAAAAGCAATATAACATCAGTATATTCATCATCTATGAAGAAATTTAGCATTATTATCTGGATTGTTATCATACTGGTTATCTCAGTAAATTTCCTGTTTTACCTTGATACATTCAGGCAACAACAGTCCTTTCAGAAGAAAATCCTCTTTGAACAGGTTCAGAATTGCGGAAGCGAAATTGAAAAAACAGGGATGGATTTTGAAAACGAGATAAACTATATCCTGTTTTCTGATGACATTGCCAAATTATTTGAACAAAGTGAGTACAGGGAGAACGGGCTCAGCAAACTGGAAGTTTTTTATTCCAAATACCATGCTCTGATAAAGGTAATCAACATTTATGATCAGCACAGAAATGTTTTCAGCCTGTATAAAGATACCCACGGCAATTTTATAACTGATTATTATATCTCTCACCGGCAAAAGCCCTTGTTAAACCGGGAAGAGGTGAAAAAAGAAGATGATCATTACTTATACTATTTACCTGTATTCCGGCAGGATAGCGTGGCAGCAAATGTTGAGGTTACACTGGGATTCAGTGATTTTTTCCGTATGCAATTTGCCCGATATCATTTGGATAATACTGAATGGCAATGGCTCATAAGTAACGGAGAAGTTGTACTCAACAACCTTGGCGGTAAAACCCTTGACATTAAGAGACTTAATAAAATAAACCAGGATCTTAAAGAAGGGTATGATGGTGTCATCCGTCATACAATTGATATTGACGGGCAAAAGCAAAAAGTATTATCCTATTATTATCCGATTACCCTGCTGAAAAATTCATTTGGCATTGTTTTTTCTATGAAAAGTGACATTCCGCTTAAAGCATTAACCACAAGAACCATACTTGTAAGTGCTGGCAGTTTTGCCTTACTGATAGCTGCAATATTTATTTTCCTCGGGATGTTGCGTAAAAAGAGCGATAATGAACTCAAACTGATTGAATCGCACAATGCTTTGCAATTAACCATCGAGTCATTACCAATAGGGATCATGATACTTGATAAGGAAAAAAATATACGAAATATCAACAATACCGCAGTAAACATGCTGGGTATTAAAGAGAAAAACAACCTTGTTGGTAAGAATATATCCGAACGGTTTTTGCCCAGGAATTATTATCAGGATGATCAGTATGAAGGGGCCTATGATGCCAATCACTTCATTTATTGTGAGAAGGACGGAGCCGATGTAGTTCTCTATAAAAAAGAAGCTCCGGTTCAGCTTCAGGGAGAAGAACTGGTACTGGAAGCCTTTATTGATATCACTTCAATAGAAAAGTCCAGAAAGCTGGAAGCAGCCGCAAATAATGCAAAATCTGAGTTTCTTGCAAGAATGAGCCACGAGATACGCACCCCTATGAACGGGATCATTGGGATGACGGATGCTTTATTAAGACAATCCCTTCCCCGGGACCAGCAGGAATCGGTCAATATCATTAAAAAATCTGCTGACTTATTGCTTACCATTATCAATGATATTCTGGATTTTTCAAAAATTGAAGCAGGAAAGATGATGATTGAAGAAGTGCCGTATGAGTTACGGGAAGAAATTGATCTGTCCATGCAATTGTTTAATCCGCTTGCAGAATCAAAAGGCCTGGAGCTCATTCTTAATGTAAGAGAAAACGTACCTGATAAGATAATTGGTGATCCCTTCAGACTCCGGCAGGTTATTTCCAATCTGCTGAGTAACGCGATAAAATTCACACATGCAGGGGAGATCCAGATAAATATTGAATTAACAGAAGCATACTCCGGTAACCTGACGCTTCAGTTCTGCATAGAGGATACCGGCATTGGCATTCCTAAAGAGAAATTAGATACCATTTTCGGTTCCTTCTCGCAGGCCGATGGCAGTACTACCCGGAAATACGGCGGATCAGGCCTCGGCACTACCATCTCCAAGCAGCTTGTGGAATTGATGAATGGTGAGATCTGGATTGAAAGCCCCTCCTCCATTTCCAACAATTCAAAATACCCGGGAACGAGGGTATGTTTCACTATTGAAGTATTTTCAAATGAACGGCTTAAAAAGGATTTCGTCTACGACAATATCACCCGCTATAATGAAATAAATGCCATTATTCTAAATGAAGACGGGCAGAATGAGGGGGATCTGGTTAAATTGTTAAAAACATTCTCAATCCGGTCCGATGTATTGTCCTTCCAGGAAGGGACTCTGGAAATGATACGCCGGC
>Ga0102962_1000875_pt1 | contig 12677 bp, 9 predicted proteins | sample SalPonF2_C_D2_MG_FD_84519 | JGI IMG/M metagenome (GOLD analysis project Ga0102962, IMG submission 84519) | Salt pond soil microbial communities from South San Francisco under conditions of wetland restoration - Salt Pond MetaG SF2_C_D2_MG ...
CGATTGGCCGGATCCTCTATCCATTGGAGCTTGCGCCGCCCGGCCCAGGCGTTCAGTTCGGCCCGGGACCATTCCAGCAGGGGACGCCCCATCCACCCAGGGCCGAACCTCATCAGGGGCCGGATACCGGCAAGTCCGGTCGTACCACTGCCCCTGAGGGCATGAAGCAGAAACGTCTCGAGTTGGTCGTCGGCATGATGGGCGCTGAGGCAGCAGTCGTCCATCTGCATCCACTCACGCAGTCGCGCATAGCGTGCTTCCCGAGCCCGTGTCTCGGCGCCCGGTCCGGGTTCCAGTCCGAGTTTCTCGCTATGGAAGGGCAAGCCGAGGGCCTCTGCACGGCTTTTGACGAATTTCTGCCAGTCGGCGGACTGATCGCTCAACCCGTGGTCAAAATGCAGGACGGATACCGGTGCAGGCAAGAGGCTGGCAATTTCAGCCAATGCATACATGAGCACCATGGAGTCGCAGCCGCCGCTCACCAGTGCCACGTACCTGCCGGGCGCCGGCCAACCCAGCAAGCGTGTCTTTAACGCGGAGGCGGAAAAATGCATAGACGGTGGGCCCGATATTTCGCCCGCGAGCGCTGGGCAACCGGGTTTCAGCCCTCGAAGCGCCCGTATGCCAGGAACCGTTCCTGGCGCGCTGCGATCACTTCTTCTACCGGGCGCGCGCAGAGGCGATCTACCTGTCGGACCAGGCTTTCCCGAATCGATTTTGCCATTGCATCCACGTCGCGGTGCGCACCGCCCAGAGGTTCGTCCAGCACGGCATCGATCAGCTTGAGGTTCAGCAGGCGCTCCGCGCCGACACCCAGTGCTTCTGCAGCATCGGACGCCTTCTTGGCGTCCTTCCAGAGGATCGAAGCACAGCCTTCCGGCGAGATGACAGAATAGATGCTGTACTCGAGCATCTGTATCCAGTCGGAAATGCCGATCGCCAAGGCTCCGCCAGAACCGCCCTCCCCGATCACGGTGGTGATGACGGGGGTGCGCAATTCGGACATCTCGATCAGGTTACGGGCGATCGCCTCACTCTGCCCGCGCTCTTCCGCCCCCACGCCCGGATAGGCCCCCGGCGTATCGATAAACGTAAGCAGGGGCAAGTGGAAACGCTCGGCCATGCGCATGAGCCTGAGTGCCTTGCGGTACCCTTCCGGGCGTGGCATGCCGAAATTGCGCCGTACCTTTTCCGCCGTCTCCCGCCCTTTTTGTTGCCCGATGATAACCACCGGGCGGCCTTCGAGCCGCGCAAGCCCGCCCACGATCGCCGGGTCGTCGGCAAACGCCCGATCACCGTGCAACTGCTCAAAATCCGTGAAAATACGGGAAACATAATCGAGCATGTAGGGCCGCTGCGGGTGGCGGGCCATCTGGGTGATCTGCCACTGCGTAAGCGACTTGAATATCGATTCGGTCATCCGCAGGCTCTTCGCCTGCAATTGCTCGATCTCCTCGCCGATATTCAGCGTGGGGTCGTCCAGGTGCCGCAGTTCCTCGATCTTGGCTTCCAGTTCGGCAATCGGTTGTTCGAATTCAAGAAAATTAGGGTTCATGAAGCACTCTCCAAGCTTGCTACATGTTAACAGGCATCGGGAGAGTGCCCGCCCCGGCGGTACACCACTTCCACCTGCTCGACTCCCTCCAGGGTTCGCAGGTGATTCAGCAATTCCCGGCTCGCACTGACCTTCCAATCCTCGCCCAGGCGCAGGCACACGCTGGCGCCGGAGCCACGATAGCGGACGCCGACAGCCGTACGCCCTCCGAGATGCTCGCTGAGGGCGGACTGCAGGCGCTTGACGCAGGTTCCGGGGGGCTCTCCGTTCGGCTTCCAGTCGATCCAGAGAACACCGGCCTGGGATTCGACGATGCTGTCCACGTCGCTCACATCGGTGGCTGTGATACGCCAACGATTGAAATAGTCGTCGAAAGCCAGCCGCCCATCCAGCACGACGATGGCGTCGGGCACCAGTAATTTCTGCACGCGCTCGAGCACATCATCGTAAAACACGGCCTCGATCCGGCCGCTGGCATCATCCAGCGTCACCGCCGTACGCCGGCCGAAACGCCGGAGTTCCAACACCAGGCCGAGCACTCTGACGTTACGTGTCGGACTCCCTCCACTGCTGGGTGATTCGCCCACCAGGTCGGCGATCCGCTCGCCGCCTAGCTGGGGCGCCAGGGAGGCGTAGCGCTGGATCGGGTGACCGCTCAGGTACAGGCCCAGAGTGGCCTTTTCGCGCGCGAGCAGTTCATGCTCGTCCCAGGCGGGGACGGGGGCATCGGCCCGAGGGGGCGTCGCAGACGACAAGCCGAACAAATCGACCTGTCCTGCCTCGCCGGCCCGCTGGCGTTGCTCGGCAGCAGCCAACGCGTCGGGCAGCTGCGCAAGCAGCTGGGCACGATGTTCTGCCAGGCCATCCAGCGCGCCCGCCTCGATCAGGGCCTCGCAGGCCTTGCGGTTCAACCGGTCCTTGTCGACGCGGGCACACAGGTCCGCGAGGTTGCGATAGGCACCCTTCCGGTCCCGCTCTTCCACCAGGGTTTCCACGGCTCCGCGGCCAAGTCCCTTGATGGCGCCCAGTCCGTACCGGATTGCGGCATTGTCCTCGACGACAAACGGATAATCGGAATGATTGACGTGCGGCGGCAGAATCTCGAGTTTCATGCGCCGGCACTCGTCGATCAGGTTCACGATCTTGTCCGTGTGATCCATGTCGGCCGAAAGCACCGCGGCCATATAGGCCGCCGGGTAATGCCGCTTCAACCAGGCGGTCTGGTAACCCAGCAACGCATAGGCCGCCGAGTGCGACTTGTTGAAACCGTAGCCGGCGAATTTCTCCATCAGGTCGAAGATGTAGGTGGCCGTCTTCTTCTCGACACCGCGCTCGACCGCACCCTGCGTAAAGATTTCGCGCTGGCGCGCCATTTCCTCGGCTTTCTTCTTGCCCATGGCGCGGCGCAGCAGATCCGCTCCGCCGAGCGTGTAACCGGCGAGCACCTGCGCAATCTGCATCACCTGCTCCTGGTACAGGATCACGCCATAGGTCGGCTTGAGAATCGGCTCGAGCTCCGGGTGCGGATAATGCACTTCGGCCTCGCCGTGCTTGCGGGCAATGAAATCATCCACCATTCCGGATTGCAGGGGCCCCGGCCGGTACAGGGCATTGATGGCAATGATCTCCTCGAAACTGTCCGGCTTGAGGCGCTTGATCAGTTCCTTCATGCCCCGCGATTCGAGCTGGAACACGGCGGTCGTCTCACCCGCTTTGAGAAGGGCGAAAGTCGCCTCGTCGTCCAGTGGCAGATCACGGATCGCCAACGGCGCTTGGTCCGCGGGCAGGCTGGCGTTGACCAGCTTGACCGCCTTGTCGATGATCGTCAGCGTGCGCAACCCGAGAAAGTCGAACTTGACCAGCCCCACCGCCTCCACGTCGTCCTTGTCCAGTTGGGTGACGGGACTGGCGCCGCTCGCTTCCGCGTAAAGCGGCGTGAAATCGGTCAGCGGCGTGGGGGCGATAACGACGCCGCCTGCGTGCTTGCCGGCGTTACGCGCCAGCCCCTCGAGCTTGCGCGCCAGGTCAATCAGGCTGCGGATCTCCTCTTCGCCTTCATAGGCCTGTTTGAGTTCCGGGGATTCTTCCAGGGCCCGGTCAAGCGTCATGCCGATTTCGAACGGCACCATCTTGGCGATCTTGTCGACATAGCCGTAGGGATGCCCGAGCACGCGGCCCACGTCACGCACCACGGCCCGCGCGGCCATGGTGCCGTAGGTGATGATCTGGGAGACATGGTCGCGGCCGTAGCGCTCGGCGACGTAGTCGATGACCCGATCGCGCCCCTCCATGCAGAAGTCGACATCGAAGTCGGGCATGGATACGCGCTCGGGATTCAGGAAGCGCTCGAAGAGCAGGTCGTAGGCCAGTGGGTCGAGATCGGTGATGCCGAGAGCGTAGGCCACCAGCGAGCCCGCACCCGAGCCGCGCCCGGGCCCGACCGGAACGTCGTTATCGCGTGACCAGGCGATGAAATCGGCCACAATGAGGAAGTAGCCGGAGAAGCCCATTTCACCGATGACATCCAGTTCCTCGCGTAATCGCGCCTGGTAGGCTTCTTCATCCGCCGCCGGCTCGAAGCCGGGAGCGCGGAGCCGGCGGGCGAGCCCTTCCCGGGCCCGCTCTACCAGGAAAGCGGTTTCATCGCCGCCACCGGTGTCGGGGAACGCCGGGAGCACCGAGCGGCCGAACTCGATTTCGAGTGTAGCCCGCTCGGCGATGGCGACGCTTGCTGCCAACGCTTCCGGCACATCCGCAAAAAGCTTCGCCATCTCCTCGGGGCTTTTCAGGTACTGTTCGCGGCTGAACAGGCGCGGCCGTGAGACATCGGTCAGGCGGTAACCCTGGTGGATGGCTACCCGGGCCTCATGGGCTTCGTAATCATCCGGATTCAGGAAGCAGACGTCATTGGTCGCTACAGCAGGTGTCGCGGTCTCCATGCAAAGGCCCAACGCAGCCTGGTTGAAATCCTCTTCGTCCGGCGACTGGCCCGTGCGCGTCAATTCCAGGTAAAAGCCGTGCGGGAAAAGCCCGGAGAGCCGGTTGAAACACGCCCTGCTCTGACTGGCATCGCTCGCAAGCAAAGCTCGCCCCAAGGGACTCAAGCGCCCCGCCAGCGCAATCAACGCACCGGCATTGCCCTGTAGCCATTCCGCCTGAACCAGCGGCCGCCCGGCATGCTGCCCTTCGATGAAGCTGCGGGTGATCACCTCGCTGAGCTGGCGGTACCCCTGGCGTCCGCAGGCGAAAAGCGTGATCTTGCCGGGCTCCTCCCCAGGCTCGGTAACCAGATTGATGTCTGCCCCGATAAGAGGCTTTATTCCGCGCGATTCCGCCGCGCGGTAAAACTTTACCAGGGCAAAGAGGTTGCCGGCGTCGGACACTCCCACCGCGGGCATACCCAGTTCCGCAACCCGGTCCATGAGCGGCGGGATGCGCACTATGCTGTCGCCCAGCGAATACTCCGTGTGTACCCGCAGGTGGACGAAATGCTCACTCATTCGCGTCCCTCAAACAGGCGCGCACCGGCGCATAGCTGCGGCGATGTTCGGGGCAAGGGCCGTGACGTTCCAGCGCCGCCCGGTGTGCGGCGGTCGGGTATCCCTTGTGCCGGGCGAAACCGTATTGGGGATACAAGCGGTCCAGGTCGACGAGAACGGCATCGCGCGCGACCTTGGCCAGGATCGATGCTGCACTGATGAGGGGCTCGCTGGCATCGCCACCGATCACGGCGCGGCAGTCGATATCGCACTCGGGCACGAAACGTCCGTCAACGAGGGCCCGATCAGGACGCAGCGGCAAGCCTGACAAGGCACGCGACATCGCCAGCAGACTGGCCTTGTGGATCCCCATTGCGTCTATCTCCACAGCTTCGACACAGGCTACGGCCCACCCGACCGCCGTCTCCCTGATGGCAAGCGAGAGCTGCTCTCTCCGCTTGGCGCTCAATCGCTTGGAATCGGCCACCGCGAGTCCGTGACCGTCCGGCAATATCACGGCCGCGGCGTAGACGGGACCCGCCAGAGGACCGCGTCCCGCCTCGTCTACCCCGGCAACGTGCATGTCAGGCAATTTCCAGGCCTCAGTCCAGCAGTAACTCTTTCACCAGTTCGGCGGCACGCCGTGCCGGCGCCTGTCCCAACCCGCGGCGCACTTCGGCGAAGGCCGCAAGCTGTGCCTCGCGGGATCTTTCATCGTCAAGCAACGGTGCCACGGATGCCGAGATTCTAGCAACGTCGACCTCGGCTTGCGCAAGCTCGGGGACAATCTGCCGCCCGGCAATGAGGTTCGGCAAGGCAAAATAGCGTGACTTGAGCAATCCCGCCCGCAGCAGTAACCAGGCGGTCAGTGGTGTCATGCGGTAAGCCGCCACCATGGGGCGGCCCAGGAGCAGTGTTTCCAGCGTAGCCGTGCCCGACGCCACGAGCACGGCGTCGGCAGCGGTGATGACTTCATGGGCCCGGCCATCGACCAGACGTGGTTCGAGATCCGGCAATCTCGCGCATTCCGCTTCCACCAGGGGCCGCAGCCCCGGATGCGCTATTGGAATAGCCACGTCCAGGTCGGCCCGGGTCTCTCGCAAGGCCTGCGCCGCCGCCAGGAATGGGGGCAAAAGCCGACGCACCTCGCCTTCGCGAGAGCCGGGCAACACGGCAAGCACGCGTCCCCTTTCTTCGAGTCCCAGCGCTGCCCTGGCCTGCAGGACAGACCCCGGCACCAGTGCGTCCACAAGGGGATGTCCCACGAACTCGGCCCTGACGTCAACATCGCGGTAACAGGCCGGTTCGAACGGCAAGAGGCACAGCACCAGCTCCGCGGCCCTGGCCACCGTGCGGACCCTCCCCTGGCGCCACGCCCAGACCGAAGGGCTTACATAATGCACCGTATGGATGCCCCGCTCCCGGCAACGGCGTTCCAGTCCGAGATTGAAATCCGGAGAATCAATGCCGATGAGGACGTCGATACCCGCATCCACGAGATCATTGGCCAGTTTTTTGCGCAACTTCAGCAAACGGGGAAGGTGCACGAGAATCTCGGCCAGTCCCATGACCGAAAGGGCGTCGATATCCGCAAGCGAACGGCAGCCTTCAGCCGCCATATGGGGCCCGGTCATGCCCACGAAGCGCGCCTGTGGCAAAGACTCGCGCAGGGCGGCAATCAGTGTGGCTCCCAGACGATCTCCCGAGGCCTCGCCGGCCACGAGTCCGATCACGGGCTTTTCAGGCATCATCAGCGGATGATACTGCGTCCGTCGACCCCCAGGAATTCGGCCAACGGCACGAGGGCCGGCTGCTCATCGGCCATGGCTGCCAATTCTGCCCGCGCCTCAGACAACAGCTTGCCCGACCGGTAGAGCACTCTGTAGGCGGAAGTGATCGATCTGATCTCCTCCGCGGAGAAACTCCGCCGTTTCAGCCCCTCGGCATTGATGCCCCGCGGGCGCGCAGGCATTCCGGCAGCTATGACATACGGCGGCACGTCCTTGGTGACGCCCGCATCCATCTGGATGAAGCAATGTGCGCCCAAACGGCAGAATTGGTGAACCTTCCCGAAGCCGCCGAGTATGGCCCAATCGTCAATCTGCACATGACCGCCGAGCGTAACGTTGTTGGCAAGAATCGTGTTATTGCCGATCACGCAATCATGTGCAATATGCACGTAGGCCATGATCCAGTTATCGGAGCCCAGCGTGGTTTCGCCACGATCCTGCTCGGTGCCCCGGTTCAGCGTGCAGTATTCGCGAATAGTGTTGTTGTCGCCGATCACCAGGCGTGTGGGTTCACCCGCGTATTTCTTGTCCTGCGGGGCCAATCCGACCGCTGCAAAAGGATATATGCGGTTGTCCCTGCCTATGACGGTAGGTCCCTCGATAACCGCGTGCGCGCCCACTTCGGAACCGGAACCGATTTCCACATCGGGACCGATAACCGCAAACGCGCCTACTTTAACGTCTTCCGCCAGGCGTGCACGCTCGTGAACAACCGCCCGAGGATCAATCAAGCCTCTATCTCCTTGGCGGCGCAACGAATCTCTGCAGATGCCACGACGGAACCCTCCACTTCCGCCTTGACTTCGAAACACCAGACGCCTCTTATCGAACGCTGGATCCGGGCTGTCATGACCAGCTGATCGCCAGGTTCCACGGGGCGCCTGAACTTTGCGTTATTGACGCCTACCAGATAGTAGAGGACATGGTCGGGCGGCACGCCTATGGTGCGAAATGCCAGAAGTCCGGTGGCCTGAGCCATCGCTTCGATGATCAACACACCCGGCATTACGGGACGCACCGGGAAATGACCCATGAAATAGGGCTCGTTGAAGGTCACGTTCTTGATGGCGATCAGGTGCTCGCCCGGGACACATTCGGTAACCCGATCTACCAGCAGGAACGGGTACCGGTGAGGCAGGTATTCGAGAATTTTGTGGATATCCAGGGTTTCCGGTTCACTCATGATTACTTGTCCTTGCCTTTACGCTCCAGCTGAGCAACACGCCGCGCCAAATCGTTCAGATTACGGAATCTGGCACTGTTTCGCCGCCATTTACGACTGTCATCCATAGGCAACGCACCCGAAAACTGGCCAGCCTCGTGAATGGAATGACTCACCAGTGTTTTGCCGGTAATCACCGTTCCACCCGCTATTTCCAGATGTCCTGCTATACCGACCTGGCCTGCAATCATACAGCGCGGACCAATCGTGGTGCTGCCTGAAATGCCGGTGCATCCGGCAATCACCGTGTGCTGGCCGATACGGACATTGTGGCCGATCTGGATCAGGTTATCGAGCTTGACACCCGATTCGATTACCGTGTTCTCGATCGCACCACGGTCGATCGCAGTATTGGCCCCGATTTCGACATCGTCGCCTATCTCGACGCTGCCCAATTGCGGAACCTTGATCCAGCCATCACCATCCCAGGCGATGCCGAAACCATCTCCGCCAACTACCACTCCAGGATGCAGCAGACAGCGCGCGCCCAGCACCGCCTCGGCCAGAACCGTCACATTGGCGCTCAAACGTGTACCCGTCCCGATATACACGCCCTCGCCCAGGACACAACCCGGGCCGATGCTGGCGTCCGCAGCCACGCGCGCCCGTTCCCCGATCACAGCTTGTGGCCCGATCCAGGCCGTGGAATCGATCTGCGCGGTCGGATGTATCACCGCCGAGGGATGAATTCCCGGAGCAACCTTGGGCGCTGGCGCTATCAGGGCGGCGGCTCTCGCGTAGTACACATAGGGATCGTCAGTTACGATCACTGCTACAGGGCTCTGTTCGGCGTCATCCTTGCCCAGTACCACGCAGCCGGCCCGGGTGGCCGCCAATTGCGAACGGTAATGGGGATTCGCCAGGAAGCTGAGCGCACCCTCGCCAGCCGTGGACAGGGTGCCTACTTCGGTAAGCCGGATATCCGGATCTCCCTTGAGCGTGCCACCCAGCCGAGCGACCAACTCGCCGAGGCTGATCCCCTTCGTCATTGTTTCTTCGAAGCGCTGGCCTGTGCTTGCGCCTGACGGTAATCCTGCTTTAGTTGTTTCAGGATCTGTGACGTCAAATCCACACCAGGGGCTTCGTAGATACCACCGCCTTTGACCACGACATCTATTCCGTGCGCTTTTGCATAAGCTTTTATATCATCACTGACCAACTGGCTGAAATTGTCGCTCAACTGGGACCGGCGTAGTTGCAGGGCTGTTTCATAGGATTTTTCCGACTTCTGCAGGGCATTCTGCGTTTTTCGGTAGTTCTCCAGCACCGCCGCGCGTTTGAATGCATTCGTACCCGGCCCCATATCCCGCAGCTTGAGTTCCAGAGAATGCAACTTCGCCATTTTCTTCTCGATGGCCTGCCGACGCGGGGAGAATTCCTTTTTAAGCAAAGCTGTCGATGCTTTTACCTGCGGCGCCTTCTGCATCAGTGTGGAATAGTCCACATAAGCTACCTGCGCCGCCGTAGCCGAAAATGCCACACCGAGCCCTACCAACATCAGGCATGTATTTCGAATTGACATCAAAAATAGGCTCCCAACGTGAACTGGAACCGGTTCAAGTTATCACCCGGTTGGAAATGAAAAGGTATCGCATAACTGAAATGCAAGGCGCCAATGGGCGTCAGCCAGGTCATGCCCAAACCGTATGATGCCCTGATGTATTTCAAATTGAAATCTCCCGGCTTCGCGAAAACGTTACCCGCATCCACGAAAAAGGCCAACCGGTAGGAATGAGCAGCCTTTTCTCCGCCAAGAAAATTGGGGATGATCAACTCATTCTGAACCCACGTCAGGAATGTTCCACCGTAAGGGTTGTGGTTGGAGTCATACGGACCGAGCAAGCCGGCCGTGTAGCCCGCTACCGTTTCGGGGCCGCCCGCGAAAAAGTGCTCGAAAGGAGGCACTTCGGCAGTACGCCCATAAGCCTTTGACATCTCGACCTGACTCTGTACTCCATAGACAAATCCGTACTTTATAGGCACAAAGGTCATTTGCCGCCAGTTGAACACGTAATAGCTCTGGCTGCCCAGGGGTGTCGCGACATCCAGCCCCAGTTGTTGGAGTGTGCCATTGGTAGGCAGAATCGTGCGGTTACGGGTGTCATGCGAATATCCCAAAGTTGCAACGATGTTGTTATAACTCAGGGTCGAAAGGTTGGTATTGAGCGGAACGTCATTGTCCGGCCCGGGGCAATAACTCGGCACAACGCTGACATTGCCATTATCAGGATTACTGACGTAATTCTGGAACTGCGTGGATGAATAACAGTACGGCGTCAGGATGCCATGGCGGAACGAGACGCCCAGGCTATAGGAATCGAACTCCGAAAGCGGGAAACTGTAACTCAGGCTTCCACCATAATTCTTCGTGTCGAAGGAGGACGATCTCTGGATCAGGCTACTGCCCTGGTTATAGAAAATCGACGTCGTCCGACTCACACCGTTCGCCGTCGCATACGGGTTCTCGAAGGAAACCGATGCGTTGGTCTGGACCGTGTTGCGGCTTGCATTTATGTGAACCACATCACCTTCGCCCAGAAAATTTGACAGTGCAATCTGTCCACCAAATCCGAGTCCATAGTAGCCCGAATAGGAGACGTAGGCCTGAGCGGTTCCGGATTGTCGTTGCTTGACGTTGACATCAACATCCACCTGGTCGGATGAACCCGGCACCTTTTTCGGTTTCACATTCACAGTGTCCACAAAAGGCAATCGCTGGATACGTATCTTGGAGCGTTTCAGATTGTAATTATTGAGCCAACTGCCTTCGCTCTGGCGCATTTCACGCCGGAATACGGCATCATCGGTATTCGGTGCCCCATTGAATACGACATGCCTCACATACACCCGCTGGCCCGGTTGCATGTAAAAGACCAAATCGACTTTGTGCGTCTTCGGATTGGGCTGGGGAACCGGGCTGACCTTGGCAAAACCATATCCGTACGAACCCAGAACATTATTCAACAGCGTGGCTTGCGCAGTCGCCACTTTCATCGAGAACGAGGAGTTCGGTTTTATGAAAAGATATTTCTTCAACCGCTTTTCGGGAACCGCGAACCGTCCCAGCAATTTTATCTTCCCGACAGTGTATTTACCCCCCTCATGCAGGTTTACATTGACGTAAATCCCGGACTTGTCAGGCGAGATCTGGACCTGCACCGATTTGATATGGAAGTCGGCATAGCCGCGGTCCATATAGAAAGATCGCAGGTTTTCGAGACTTCCACGCAGTTTTTCCTGTTCGTACTTGTCCTTTCCGTTAATCCAGGTAAACCATCCGGGCGTCTCGAATTTGAACTGGCTTCTCAATGTGGAATCACTGAAATCATGATTGCCGGTGAAATTGATGCTCAGGACCTTAGCTTCCGATCCTTCCTTGACAGCGAACAGGATGGCAACGCGATTGTTGTCCAAATGTTTGATCGTGGGATTAATCTTGACGCCATAGCGGCCGTGATCGAAATAGGTTTGCACCAAGGCACCAGTAATGCCCTCCAACGCGGAACGATCGAAAAAGCTGCCGCGGGTCAACCCGGCCTGCTGAAGGCCTTGTTCAAGGGCCTTCGTTTTAATCGCCTTGTTTCCTTGGAGCCTCACTTGAGCAATGGTGGGACGTTCATCGACCACCACAATCAGGGTATGACCATCTCGTCGCATCTGCACTTGCTTGAAGAAACCGGTCTGGTAAAGGCTCCTGATCGCAGAGCGGATTTGTGCGGGATCGACACTCTGACCGATATTGATACCAGGCATATAGGTCAGGACGGTTGTACGCGAGATACGCTCAAGACCGACCACACGGATCTGCTGTACCGTAAAGGCCGCATTGTCCGCGCGCGCGAACCTTGGCGCGATCAGCGCGGTCATCAGAAAAACGAGGCATATCAGCGCTCTGGAATATTTGCGTCCTGGCAAGAGCGACACTCCTTGAATCATGAATGAATAAGGCGACTGAGGTCGTTGAAAACCGCAAAGCCTACCAGCAAGATGATCAGACTCAAACCCACCCGCTGGGCGATGGCCTCCGTCTGTTCCGAGACAGGCCGCCGTTGCACCGCCTCGACACCGAGGAAGAGCAGTTGGCCTCCATCAAGAAGAGGGATGGGTAAAATGTTTAAAAAACCTAGACTTACACTGATGAGTGCAAGAAAATATAGAAAATAGACCAGCCCAGCCTGGGCCCAACTGCCGGCGTAATGGGCAATGGCAACGGGACCGCTCAAATTGGAGAGCGAGACCTGGCCGGCGACCATGCGGTAGCTGACGACGGCCGTCAGCGCAATAATCTGGCCCGTGCGCGCAGCCGCCTGCCCTACAGCATCGAGCGGACCATAGTGCATATAGGCCACCATGTCTTTGCCGTAGTTCGGCGCTATGGCCACCTTGACCCCGAGGCGGCCTACCGTTTTACCGCCGACTTTCTTGCTTTCGGGCACCACCGGTACTTCAAGATGCTTGTGCCCGCGCTCTACGGTCAGCGTCAATCTTTGGCCCGCTCGCCGCTCTATGTATGCCGTAAATTGCTTCGCATCACTGATGGCGTGCCCATCGATGTCCTGTATACGGTCCCCGGGCTGCAGTCCCGCATGCGCGGCGGCACTGCCGGGCTGCACGAGATCGATCACGGCGTC
>Ga0102962_1000876_pt1 | contig 12677 bp, 8 predicted proteins | sample SalPonF2_C_D2_MG_FD_84519 | JGI IMG/M metagenome (GOLD analysis project Ga0102962, IMG submission 84519) | Salt pond soil microbial communities from South San Francisco under conditions of wetland restoration - Salt Pond MetaG SF2_C_D2_MG ...
GTCCCGTACAACGAACCCATAGCCCAGATGTATCACGTCAATACCGACAACCGCTATCCCTACAATCTGTATGGGGAGCAGCAGGATTCCGGCAGCGTCATTATTCCGTCCATGACATTTTCCTGGGGAATTTGTGGGATTACCGACACGGTCGGGGGCGGTGAAAGCGGATTCGTAGTCCCGCAGCCCGGGGATCCCGATATTCTTTTTGCCGACACCTACATGGGACAGTTGACACGTTATAACCGCAAGACCAAGGAACTCAAGCAGGTATCCCCATGGCCCTACAATTCCCACGGGGAATCCGCGGCCAAGCAGAAGTACCGTTTTACCTGGGAGTCGCCGCTGGTATTTTCCCCGCAAAACCCGGATGTGTTGTACATGGGCTCGCAGGTTCTGTTCAAGTCCACGAACCTGGGACAGAGCTGGAGCGTGATCAGTCCGGACCTGTCGCGTGATGACAAGAGCAAGCAGAAGCTTTCCGGTGGACCGATCACCAAAGACGATGCCAGCGCCGAGTACTACGACCTCATCTACGCCATAGCCCCGTCACCCAAGCGTGCCGGCGAAATATGGGCAGGTACGGATGATGGCCGCGTCTGGTTGACCATGGACGGCGGGAAACACTGGAAGAAAGTCACTCCCGAAGGCATTCCGAAATGGAGCAAGATCAGCATGATCGATGCTTCCACGTTCAATGCAGGTACCGCTTACCTGGTGGCCGATGCGCACAAACTGGGTGTGTCAAAGTCCTTCATCTTCCGTACAACGAACTACGGAAAATCATGGGTACGCATTACCGATGGATTGCCGGCGCCCGATTATGCGCACGTCGTCAGGCAAGACCCCGTGAACCCCGATCTTCTGTTCGCCGGTACGGAACGGGGAATTTTCGTCAGCTTCGACAACGGTGGCCATTGGCACTCGCTTAACCTCAATCTGCCCACGACGCCGGTCGAAGACCTGAAGATCCATGATGGCGATCTCATAGCGGCAACTTTTGGGAGGGGCTATTGGATTCTCGATAATATTGCGCCGCTGCGGCAATTCAACAGACATGTGATGCAGAGCGCGGTTTACCTCTATCAGCCGGCCAAGGCGGTGCGGTTCCAGATCAAGGGAGGCCGGTGCGCGCACAGCCTCTATGGCGGATCCAATCCTCCCATGGGCGCGGTGATCGACTTCAACCTGGCCAAGACGCCGAAGTCAGCGAAACTGACGATTTCGGACGCACAGGGCAACCCGGTCAGAACGTTCAACTGGCAGGCCGGGAAAAACAAGGATGTGGGCAAGATCAAGCCGCCCAAGCCCGGCCATGGGGGAGGGTTGCGATCAATGCAGCCGCATAGTTCCAGCTTCGAGCCCCACAAGGGTCTCAACCGCCTGGTCTGGAATCTCCGTTACCAGCCGTTGAAGACGATCCATGGTGAAGTCTATATGGAGGCCTCGGGCGTGGCGCCGATGGTGCTGCCGGGCTCCTATACCGTGAAATTGACGGTGGATGGCAAATCCTACACGCGCAGCCTGCAGGTCGTACGCAGCCCCGTCGCGCGGTCTCCGAATAGTGATCTCGCGGAGCAAAATCGCTTGTTGTCCAAGATCTACAAGGACATCAATGGTGTCAGGACGCTGGCCGGCAAGGTCCAGGCCTTGCAGAAAAACGTCGCCGAAGCCGAGTCCGCAGTCAAAACTCTGCCCGCAGGGAAAGCCCTGGAGCCCAAGTTGCAGGCGATTTCCACGAAGCTCAATGCTGTGAACCTGGCCCTTCACCAGCCGAATGCCCATGCGGACGAAGAGCTTTTCAATTACCCCGTCGGCCTGGATCAACAACTGTCATTTCTCGATTACGTAGTGGCCAGCGGCAACCATGCCCCCACAAAGCAGTCCTACCAGGTCTACAAACTCCTGAGCGGGAAATACGCAAAAGTGCGGAATGAGTGGCGCGAGCTGATCAAGCAAGTCGGAGACTTGAACGCCATGGCGCAAAAATCCGGGATTGGCTTGCTGGTCGCGCAGGACGGGACCTGACAGCCCAAAAAGCCGGGGGCGCCCTTGGGGCGCCCCCGGCCGTGCCTTACTGGGAAACTGGTGGAGGCGGCGGGAATCGAACCCGCGTCCGCGAGCCCTCCGCCGTTGGATCTACATGCTTATCCCGGTCTATTGATCTTGCCGCATGCTACCCGACGGGCAGGGAAAACACGCGGCCAGTCCGACTTGGGTTTTAGTAGCTGTAGTCCGGACCCCTACTGCTACGATCCTGCGAGAAGCGACCCCTGAAGCGGGCCCGAAGGCCCTCCGGACGCGCAGGCGCGGCTCCGGTCAGAGGCTGGCGGGTCTTAGGCCGCCAGTGCGAAGTTGTTGTCGTTCGCAGCTATTTAAGTTGCAGTCTGATTTACGAGGTGGACTGCACCTCGGCATGCACCTCGGGTTTTGCGACCCACGTCGAAACCTAGTCGCCCCCATGTACATCACTATTATGAGGGCGGCCCGGCACCATATCAAGGTTATGGCGCCAAATCAGCGACATACGGCACCGGCCAAGGTTGTAGAATCGATATCTGGCGCCATTTCTGGAGAGGGGTATGGATGGAGCACGCGCCTTCGCGCAAGCCCGCGAGATACTGATTTCGCGCAGAGAGGATTACGAGGCGGCTTACGCCGATTTCGAGTGGCCCCGGCCGGCCGAGTTCAATTGGGCCTATGACTGGTTCGACCGGCTCGCCGAAGGAAATGACGCACCGGCCCTGATCGTTGCCAATGCCGAAGGTGCTCCCGAAATCCTGTCCTTCGGCGAAATGTCGAAACGTTCGCGCCAGGCCGCCAATTTCTTCACCGGCCTGGGGGTCAAGCGTGGTGACCGCGTATTGCTCATGCTCGACAACGTTCCCGCGCTCTGGGAGAGCTTGCTGGGACTGATGCGAATCGGGGCCGCGGTCGTACCGACCACGACCCTGATGAACGCTGACGGCGTGGCCTACCGGGTGGAGGCCGCCGGAGTCTCGCATGTGGTGGCGGGCGCCGATAGCCTGGAGCAGTGTGCCGGACTGCCCGAAGCGGTCACCCGGATACTCGTGGGCGGCACGGCGCCCGGCTGGACCGATTACGCCGGGGCCTACGAGGCTTCCGCGGATTTCGAGCCCGAGGGGGCGACCCGCAGCGACGACCCCTTTCTTCTCTATTTCACGTCGGGCACGACGGCGCGCCCCAAGCTGGTGGCCCATACGCACCTGTCCTATCCCGCCGGGCATCTGTCCACCATGTACTGGGTTGGCCTCAGGGAAGGCGACCGGCACCTCAACATCAGCTCGCCGGGCTGGGCGAAGCACGCCTGGTCCAGCGTGTTCGCCCCCTGGAATGCCGGTGCAACGGTGGTTGCGCTCAATGCGGGACGCTTCGATCCGGTGCGCACGCTGGAGTTGATCCGTGACCTGGAGGTCACGACGCTGTGCGCGCCGCCGACCGTGTGGCGATTGTTCATCCAGCAGGACCTGGATGCGTACCGCACCCAATTGAGAGAATTGGTGGGAGCCGGCGAACCGCTCAACCCCGAAGTCATCGAGCGGGTCCGGCGTGCCTGGGGGCTCACGATTCGCGACGGTTATGGACAGAGCGAGACAACGGCCATGATCGCGAATTCGCCCGGCCAGGCCGTTAAACCGGGTGCCATGGGGCGGCCGTTGCCTGGCTATCGTCCCGTGCTGCTCGATCTGGATGGCAACGCAGTGGACGAGGGCGAGCTCGCACTGCCCCTGGATCCGCCTCCCGCAGGCCTGATGAAAGAATACTTGGGTGATCCCGAACGGACAGCGGCAGCGATGAGCGGCGGTTATTACCGCACCGGAGATATCGCCCGCCGCGATCAGGACGGGCATTACTGGTACGTAGGCCGCGCGGACGATGTGTTCAAGAGTTCGGATTACCGGATCAGCCCGTTCGAGCTGGAGTCGGCTCTGATCGAGTTCGAGGCGGTGGCAGAGGCGGCGATCGTTCCCGCGCCGGATCCGGTGCGGCTCGCGGTGCCCAAGGCGTACATTACGCTGCGGCGCGGCTATGCGCCGGACATGGAAACGGCACGGCAAATTTACCGGTTTGCCCGTGAACGCCTCGCACCCTACCAGCGCATCCGGCGGTTGGAATTCGTGGAGCTGCCGAAAACCATCTCGGGGAAGATTCGCCGCGTCGAACTGCGGCGCCATGCCCAGGAGGATTCGAGCACCGAATTTCGCGAGGAAGACCTGCTGGGTTGAAACCGCGGCAAACCTACCGTGGCGGAAGAGTGTCTAGCGGTGGTGAATCAATTCTGAAATGCGCCCGGGGTGGGTCATCAAGGATTCGATGATGCGCCCATAGAGGCGGGCCAGTGTTTCGATATCGGACAGGCGCACGTGTTCGTCGACCTTGTGTATGGAGTCGCGAGGCGGGCCCAGTTCGATGATCTCCGCCCCGGTGGGGGCTATAAAACGCGCGTCCGAGGTCCCACCGCCCGTGGAAAGATGCGGTGGACCGCCCAGTTCGGCTTCGACGGCTTTGATGACGGCTGTGCGCAACTGGCCTTCCGGCGACAGGAAGGGACGTCCGCTGTCGCGCCAACTGATACCGTGCTCGCGCGCATGGCGCGCCAGAATGTCCTCAACGCGTGTCTGCAGATCCCCGGGTTCTATGGGGGGCGGATAGCGGAAATTGAAATGGGCCGCCGCATGACCCGGAATCACATTGCTGGCGCCGGTGCCGCTGGTGACGTTGGAAACCTGCAGGGACAGGGGCGGGAAGTGCTTGTCGCCCTCGGGCCACTCGGTGGCGACCAGTTCCGCAAGCGCGGTAAGCAGGCGGTGGGCGGCATTGTCGGCCTGGTCAGGATAGGCCACGTGCCCTTGCGTGCCGCTCATGGTGACATGTCCGCTCAACGATCCGCGTCGACCGATACGCACCTCGTCACCGGCTCTTTCGACGCTTGTGGCTTCGCCGACCAGGCAGTAGTCGATGTGCAGACCGCGCTCCATCAGCACCTCGACGACATGGCGGGTGCCGTTGCGGGCCTCGCCTTCCTCGTCGGAGGTGGCCAGCAGGGCCAGGGTGCCATGATGGTGGGGGTGCCGTTGAACGAATTCGATGGCGGTTTCCACCATGACTGCCAGACCGCTCTTCATGTCGGCGGCTCCGCGGCCATAAAGCACACCGTCCTCGATTACCGGCTCGAAAGGGTCGTGCTTCCACTGTTCGACGGGGCCGGTCGGCACCACGTCGGTATGGCCCAGCAACACCAGGACGGGATGTCCATGGCCGTGCGTTGCCCACAGGTTGTTTACGCCGCCTGCTGGCAGGGACTCCGTCCGGAAGCCGGCCGCTTCAAGGCGTTCGCCGATCAGCGCCTGACAGCCCGCGTCGTCGGGCGTCAGTGAACGACGGCGAATAAGCTCGCAGGCCAGCTCGACTGCATCGGGCATATTGGGTATCTCCCTTTTCCGCCTTCCAGTCTAATGCAGCTGCTCTATGGCTATCTGCCTTCGAAACGTTGCTCGAAACGTTCGGCCGAAAAGCCCACGCTGACGCTGCCGTCCCCGAGCAAGAGCACGGGACGCTTCACGAGCGTCGGATGTGCGGCAATCAGCTGCGTCCATTGCTCATCACTGCCGGCGCTTTTCTGCTTTTCATCCAATTGTCGCCAACTGGCCGAAGCTTTGTTCACCAATTTGTCCCAGCCGCCGAGTTCATGCGCCCAGGCCCTGAGCCTGGCTGCGGGGACTGGCTCGGCGCGGTAATCGACAAAGCGGTATTCAATGCCGGCCTGGTCGAGCCACTTGCGCGCCTTGCGGCAGGTGTCGCAGTTCTTCAGGCCATAGAGCGTTGCGGTCATTGGACGCTCCGCAGCAGTTCGTTGATGCCGGTCTTGGCGCGGGTCTTCTCGTCGACCCGCTTGACGATGATGGCGGCATACAGGCTGTGCGAGCCGTCTTCGGCCGGGAGGGATCCGGCGACCACGACACTGCCCGCTGGCACACGTCCACGAGTAATGGTGCCGGTCTCGCGATCGTAGATGCGCGTCGACTGGCCGAGGAATACGCCCATGCCTATGACGCTGCCGCGCTCCACGACGACGCCTTCGACGACTTCCGAACGGGCGCCGATGAAGCAATGGTCCTCGATGATCGTGGGTGCCGCCTGCAGCGGCTCCAGGACGCCGCCGATGCCGGCGCCGCCGGAGAGGTGCACGTGGCTGCCGATCTGGGCACAGGAACCGACCGTTGCCCAGGTGTCGACCATGGTGCCTTCGCCGACGTAGGCGCCCAGGTTCACATAGCTCGGCATGAGCACGCAGTCGCGGCCTATAAAGGCGCCGCGGCGCACGATCGCGGGCGGTACCACACGCACGCCGTCGCGCTCGAAATTCTCCGCGCGGTAGCCCGTATACTTCAGCGGCACCTTGTCGTAGCCGACCAGTTCGCCAAAATGGCGCGGTTCGTTTGCGTGCAGGCGGAAGTAGAGCAGTACGGCCTTCTTGAGCCATTCATTGACCGCCCAGTCGCCGTCCCGGGGTTCCGCCACGCGTGCTCGGCCGCTGTCCAGCAGATCCAGTGCCAGGGAGACGGCTTCCCGAACCTCGTGGGCGTCGCTGTCCGGCTTGAGTGCGGTGCGCTTCTCGAACGCATTTTCGATGATGAGGCGTATTTGCTTGACGTTCATAGGGTCTCGATAAAACTGGCCAGGCGGGTCAATGCGTCCTCGCAGGTCTTCTCGTCGGGCACGAGGGACACGCGGACGTATCCCACTCCCGGGTCGCCCGAGGAGGTGGGACGCGAGAGATAGCGCCCGGGCAGGGTGATCAGGCCCTCCCGGACATAAAGATCATGCGCAAAACGTTCGTCGTCGCCACTCGGCGCCTTGAGCCACAGGTAGAACGCGCCGGCCGGTATCCGGATGTCGATGACCGGTTCCAGGATGCGCCGCGCGGTGGCGAACTTCGTCTGGTAACGATGCCGGTTTTCGGTGACGTGTTCGATGTCGTTCCAGGCCTCGATGCTGGCATGTTGCGCCGGCAGGGCCATTGCGCAACCATGGTAAGTGCGGTATTGCGCAAAGGGCTCGATGATTTTTTCATCGCCGGCGGCCAGTCCCGAACGGAGGCCGGGCACGCTTGAGCGTTTGGACAGGCTGTGCAGCGTGACGAGGCGTTCGAAGCCATGCCGCCCGAGGGCTGCCGCGGTTTCGAGCGCGCCGGGCGGAGGTCGCGATTCGTCGGTATAAAGATCGGCGTAGCATTCGTCCGCAACCACCGTGAAGTCGTGCGTATCGGCCAGTTCGAACGCCTTCTGCCAGTCCCCGGCCGACATGACGGCGCCGGTGGGATTGCCGGGCGAGCACAGGACCAGTGCCTGGCAACGCGACCATATTTCGTCGGGAACGTTCGCGAAGTCAGGCAGGAAGCCCGTCTCCCCGGGTGTGTTCAGATACCACGGCTCGGCGCCCGCCAGCAGGGTCGCTCCTTCGTAAATCTGGTAGAACGGATTGGGCATGATCACGACCGGTTTTCTTTCGCGTGGGTCGATGATGGCCTGGATCAGCGAGAATAGCCCCTCGCGCGTGCCCGTCATTGGCAGGACCTGGCTGTCGGGATCGAGGCTGTCCGCGTCCAGGGCATAGCGGCGTACCATTGCACGAGCCATCGCCTGGCGCAATTCAGGTATGCCGCGCGCCATCGGGTAGCGCGCCAGCCCGTCCAGGGTATGGCGTTCGAGAGCCTCGATGATGAACTGCGGTGGTTCATGCCTGGGTTCGCCTATCGACAAAGAGATGACCTCCTTGCCGGCGGGGGGCGTAGCGTTGGACAGAAGACCGCTCAGACGCTCGAACGGGTAGGGGTGCAGACGCTTTATATAAGGATTCATCCCGGCTTCTCCTGAGTTCGGCACAGTATAAAGGCCGCGTCTTTGGCACGGCTTCTTGAGCGGGGGCAATTGACGTCGCAGGCGAGGCGTTCAGGATTCGTTTGCAATCTCTTGCTCGATAACCCGTATGAGCCGCTCGCCGGCTGCTTCGGTCAGGGGACGTTGGTCCGGGTCGGTGACGTGGAAAACATCTTCGGCGCGTTCTCCGATCGTCATGATGCGTGCCGTACGCAGATAGACCTCGCAGCGGCGGAATGCCCTGGCGACGGCGGCGAGCAATCCCGGGCTGTCGCCGGCGTAAAGTTCGACTACCGTATGCCGGGCCTCGCTGTCGGTGCTGCACTCCACGCGCGTGGGTGTGGCAAACAGTCTGACCTGCCGCGGCGTGGGCCGGATAGTGCGTCGGTTTTCTCCTTTTTCGCTCGAGAGCTCCTCGAACAGCAGCTCCTGTGCCCGCTTGAGATGCCGCGGATCGGTAATCGGGCTGCCATCTGCTTCCAGCACCACGTAGGTGTCAAGCGTTTCATCCTTGCCCACCGGCACGCAACGGGCGGCAACGATCGTCAATCCCAGTTGGGCCAGGACCGCCGTGACCCGGGAGAAGGCAAACGTGCGCCGGGAAGTGTAGACGGCGATGGAGGTGCCGGCTCCCTTGGGATCGGGCCGCAGGAACACCGCCGGGGGGCCTGCCCTCGCGCCCAGCAGCATGCGTGTATGCCAGGCGATCTGGTTGACGTCATACCTGAGGAAATAGGCGTCTCCGAGCTTCTTCCATAGCCGTGTGACATGGGGGTTGCCGCCTCCCAGGAGAATTCGGGCATCCCGCTTTCTCGCAGCGATTTCCGCATCGGCGTCCAAGGGATTCTCGAGTCCGCGCCACAATGCACGGGTGGTGGCCTGGTAAAGCTCTCCGAACAGCGTTCCCCGCCATGCGTTCCAGAGACTCGGATTGGTGGCACGCACGTCGGCGGCCGTGAGGACGTAGAGATAGTCGAGCCGCCGCTGGTCGCCGGTCAGGCGGGCGAAATCGGCGATGGCGCGCGGGTCGGAGAGGTCCGTTTTTTGCGCGGTGACCGAAAGGCTCAGGTGGTGACGTACCAGCCAGGCCACGAGTTCCGCATCGGTCGGCCCCAGGCCATGGGACCGCGCAAAGCGTCTTGCGTCGCGGGCCCCCAGTACGGAGTGGTCGCCATCGCGTCCCTTGGCAATGTCATGAAACAGCGCCGCCATGTAAATAATTTCCGGCCGGTCGATACGTGCGGCGGCCTGCTTGAGGTCGGTGCGCGCCGCATCGAAGTGGCCGGCGCGCAGGGCCTCGACATTGGCCACGACATGCAGGATATGCTCGTCTACCGTAAACACGTGGAACAGGTCGTACTGCATTCTCCCGGTGACGCGTGCGAAGGCGGGCAGATAGCGGTCGAGAACGCCGGTTTCATGCATCAGCCGCAAGGCCGCCGCTACCCGTGCAGATGATCCGATGATGGTGGCGAAAAGCTCATGGTGCGCGGGAACCCCCCTGAAAGACGTGCCGAGGTGCCGAAGCGCGCCGCTCAGGGCACGGCGGGCTCCCGGCGCCAGGTCTTCCAGCGCCGGTTCCTGCTGCCAGCGTCTGAAGATGCTCAGGGCGAGTTCCGGCGAGTCTTGCAAGTCAGTGCCCGGAGCGAAATCGATCAGGCGGCCGCGGGCGACGAGTCCGGGCTCGAGTTCGCGGGACGGCGCGTCCGCTCCGGAAAGGCTTTGGAAAACGAGCGCATTGACACGTGCCACCACGGTGGCGGACCTGTAGTAATCCTGCATCATGCGTTCCACGGCGAGTACGCCCGGGCTTTCCCGGTATCCGAGCAGTTCCGCCAGGCGCGGCTGGAGATCGAACAGCAGGCGATCCTCGGCCCGGCCCGACAGATGGTGCAGCCCCAGGCGCAAGCGGGCGAACACATGCCAGGCACGGCCAAGCAGCCGCCTCTCGTGCCGGGTGATCAAACCGGCGCCCTCCAATTCGGCAAGCGTAACCTGGCGTTGGCCCATGTGCCGTGCACCCAGCCAGCAGAGAGTCAACCAGTCACGCTGGGCACCCGGACTCTCTTTCACGCTGGGTTCCAGTCGTTGAGCGGTGTCGTCGTATCGTGCATGGCGGTGCGCGCGTTCGGCCAGCTTGGCTTTGCGGTATTTGGCCTCCGGCCACAAGTCCGGTTCGGCCAGCACTCCGGCCAGGGCCGTGTCCAGGGCACGATTTCCGTGCAGCAGGCGTGCTTCGGTGAGTGCGGTGAAGGTGGCTACGTCGGCGGTGGCCGCCGTACGTGTTTCTTCGAGGGTTCTGACGCTGGCTGCGCTTTTGAGACCCAGGTCCCATAGCCGCTGGATGAACGGCTCCAGCAACGCTGTAACCTCTGCCGTGGCCGGCCGCGCCAGCACGATGGCCAGATCGATATCCGATCCGGGATAGAGTTCGCGCCGGCCATAGCCCCCGGTCGCGAACAAGGCCGCATCCACGTCCGCTGCAGCCTCTTTCCAGGCCTGGCGCACAAGCCGGTCTACCGCCCTGGCATGGGCTCTTAGCAGCTGTCGAGGCGGCTTCGATGAGGCGATGCCGGTAGCAAGCGCCTCCCGCGCCGCGGCCAGCTCACCGGCAAGAGGGTCAGTGCTGGAACGTTTCATCCCGGCGCGCGGTCAGCACTTCGAAGCCTTCGGGCGTGACCAGCACGGTATGCTCCCATTGCGCCGAGAGCGAGTGATCCTTCGTCACCACGGTCCAGCCATCGCCGAGCAATTTCACATTGCGCTTGCCCGCGTTGATCATGGGCTCGATGGTAAAAGTCATACCCGGTTTCAGTTCGAGGCCGGTACCGGGCTCGCCGTAATGCAGGACTTGCGGTTCGTCGTGGTAAACGCGGCCGATGCCGTGGCCGCAATACTCCCGGACTACCGAATAGCCGCGGCTTTCCGCCAGAGACTGGATGATGTGCCCGATATCCCCCAGCCGGATCCCCGGCCGCACGAGCTCGATGCCCGCTTTCATGGCCTCGTAGGTCGTATCCACCAGGCGCCGGGCCTTGACGGAAGGCTCGCCCACGAAATACATGCGGCTGGAGTCGCCGTGGAACTCATCCTTGATCACCGCGATGTCGATATTCACGATATCGCCGTCCTTGAGCTGTTTCTCGCCCGGGATACCGTGGCAGACAACGTGATTGACCGAGGTACACACGGTCTTGGGAAAACCGCGGTAGCCGACGTTGGCGGGGATGGCTTTCTGCACGTTGACAATATGTTCGTAGCAGATGCGATCCAGTTCATCGGTCGTCACGCCCGGTCGGACATGTTCGCCGACGACGTCCAGGACTTCCGATGTCAGACGTCCGGCAACCCGCATTTTCTCGATTTCCTGCGCATTTTTGATGGCAACTGACATTTAGACTCCTCTCTGCATTCCTGTGGGTGCCGTCAAGGGCGGCCTGTCCCGGTCCCGGGCTTACCCGTTTATTGTATCCGGCCCGCGAGGCAGGCTATAATGCGCCGTTCAAATCCACACACGTGCCGGCACATGTGGCCGGGTGCCCCGAAAGGGGGTTGCCGCATGGGGCGCGTGGAGGCCCAACCCGAACGGAGAACATTGTAATGTCGACTGTATCCATGCGTAGCATGCTCGAAGCGGGCGTGCATTTTGGCCACCAGACCCGATTCTGGAACCCGAAGATGGCACCCTACATCTTCGGCCATCGAAACAAGATTCACATCATCAACCTCGAGGTCACCGTACCCATGCTCGAGGAAGCGCAGAACTTCCTCTCCAAGCTGGCGTCGCGTGGCGGACAGGTGCTGTTTGTCGGCACCAAGCGCGCGGCCCGGGACGTGATCCCGCGCGAAGCGGAGCGTTGCGGCATGCCCTACGTGAGCCAGCGCTGGCTGGGCGGGACGCTGACGAACTTCGCCACGGTGAGGCGCTCGGTCAAGCGCCTGCTCGAGCTCGAGGCCATGTTCGAGGATGGCACGGCTGACCGGCTGATCAAAAAGGAAGCCGTGCAGATGCGCCGCGAGCACGACAAGCTCGAGAAAAGCCTGGGCGGTATCCGCAACATGGAAGGCTTGCCCGATGCGTTGTTCGTCATCGACGTCGGTTACGAGAAGATCGCCGTTGCCGAGGCCAACAAGCTGGGCATTCCGGTCGTGGCCCTGGTGGACACGAACAACAGCCCGCAAGGGGTTGATTACGTCATCCCGGCCAATGACGATGCCATATCCGCCGTATCCCTGTTTGCCACGGCCGCGGCTGAGGCTATCCTGTCCGGTCGCGAGACGCTTCCGGTGATCGAGGGCGATGCGGACGAATTCGTCGAGGAAGAAGAGGTCAAGAAGTTGACCCAGCGCCGCTCGAGCGCCAAGGCCGGGGCGGGCGATGCCGAAGCCGATGCGGACGAGGCAAAGCCGGCTACCAAGAAGGCTACGGCGAAAAAGGCAACCGCGAAGAAAACGACTGCCAAGAAGACGACCACCAAGAAGGCCGCCACCAAGAAAACGGCGACCAAGAAGACAGCCGCCAAGAAAACAACGGCAAAGAAGGCTACTGCCAAGAAGGCAACGGCAAAGAAGGCCGATGCAGAGGAGAAGCCGGCTGCTGATGCAGGCGGTGAACAGGATGCGGCCACGGCCGATCAGGGCGAAGAGTAATTCCGAACCAGGCTGGAGATAGATCAAGTGAGTATCAGCGCAGCAGAAGTGAAAGCACTCCGCGAGCGGACCGGTGCGGGCATGATGGAATGCAAGAAGGCATTGGTGGAGACGAATGGCGACATA
>Ga0102962_1000878_pt1 | contig 12666 bp, 12 predicted proteins | sample SalPonF2_C_D2_MG_FD_84519 | JGI IMG/M metagenome (GOLD analysis project Ga0102962, IMG submission 84519) | Salt pond soil microbial communities from South San Francisco under conditions of wetland restoration - Salt Pond MetaG SF2_C_D2_MG ...
CCGGGGCCGTAGCCCGGCATCATGCCGCGACCATAACCACCGCCCCACATCATCGACGGGCCGTAGCCGCCCATCATGCCGGGACCGTGGCCGTAGCCACCCCCCATCATTCCGGGGCCGTAGCCCGGCATCATGCCGCGACCGTAACCGCCGCCCCACATCATCCTCGGGCCGTAACCCCCCATCATGCCGGGACCGTGGCCGTAGCCACCCCCCATCATTCCGGGGCCATAGCCCGGCATGATGCCGCGACCGTAACCGCCCATCATCATTCCAGGCCCATAGCTGTAGCCAGTGTTGTCACCGGGTTGACTCTTGGTCTGATCCGATGACGTATTGGCGGGCCCGTGCATCATGGTCGTCGTCTGGGCCGAGCCATCTGTGGTACTGCCGGCAGAACCCTGCGCAAACGTGGTTGGAGCCACGGTCAGTGCACCCATCAGGGCAGCAGCTGCCGCAGCACTGGCACAACGCAGATGCCATGTACGTTTCGTCTTCATTGCATTGCTCCTTAAATCCCGAACTGTATCGATCAAGGTTTACCTTGGGCCGGGGCCGTAACCATTCCACGGCATCCCAGGCCCATACCCATAGCCGCCACGCATACCCGGGCCATAACCGCCCATCATGCCGGGGCCATAGCCGCCCGTTGCGCCAGGGCTGTAGCCATAACCGCCCATCGTGCCGGGCCCGTAGCCGTAACCATTCATCATGCCGGGACCGTAGCCGCCGGCTGGCATTCCTGGGCCGTAACCGCCCATCATCCCAGGGCCGTAGCCGTAGCCACTCATCATGCCAGGGCCATAGCCGTACGGAGCTGGGTCTCCGGGGGCAGCCCGCCAACCCTGTTGCGGTACCGGAGGCGCCTCATCCTGTTGCGCGGCGACCGCTTGAGCGTATGTTCCGCGTAGGGTGTGTATGCCTGCGGGAGCAAAAGCCGCTGCGCCAATTGCAAGTGCAGTAAGCGCCAGCGCGGATACCGCGACGCGATGCCGGGCGAGCTTGGAGCGTGTGGTGTTCATTGCCTGACTCCTTAACGCATCATCGTCGATCACACTTCAGTGACCGAGTCGTGACCGAGAACTGTACGGGCCTCGTCAGCGCACTCACCGCGCCCTGACAAACCCACTTGATGTACCAGTAAAAAGACCGAAAACGTTACGGAGAGGCGTTATAAGCGCAGTCGCTGCGTCAACGCATAGACATTACGGGAGGAGAACACATGCGTGATCATTTGCCCGGAAGGCAGCGGGGTCATGTGCAACGGCGGGAATAGCGCGAACGATCCAGTGATCGCCAGCGGCGGGCGCACGCGAAACTGGCGCATGCTTTGCGCTGCTACGACGCTGTTCGGCGCAGACAGTCCGGAACAGCACCCTTCACGCGGCCCAGGTGCGCCCATCACCGGTTCAACTTCGACGCGGTGAGAGGTGGCCGGTGTATAGGTGGTGACCTCACATGCCGCGTAAACGGGCACACTCAACAACAGTGCGACAAGCGCGGGCAGGGCCCACGCTACTACCATCGCCGCAGCTGTTCTGCTTGTGTTGGTCATTGCCGTTTAACCAGCCGTCCAGGCGCTGCTGTCAAAAGACGCTATGGGTCCTTTATAGGCGCTTTTAGTGCGGTGGCATTTGACGCAGATCAACGGCGGGGCTTTTCGCTTACAGACCCACGCCGGCCATCGTCTGCTCCGTGTAAAGCGATCGTCACGCTCCTCTCAGGCCGGCCTGCACAATCGACGACACACCAGTGATGTTTGACGGACGAGGCCGGTACACGTCAGCGACACGTTCAGGGCTGAACACCTAGGTCTCTGCGGGGCCGACCCGACTTCCCCCACGCGAATGTGATGAGAAGACAACGGCACGCGAGGATGAATCCCCGGCCCATGCGTCCCCGCATCGAATAGAACGGGCCCGAATGACCCTTGCAGCAAGCACTGATCAGACCAGCGGCAGCGGCTTCGGGATGCCGGTGTAAGTCCTGACGAGCCGTGCGAGTTCAGTCCAGTCCAGCGTGTAACCCGTGCCTCGCAGCACGCCCTGGACGGTATGTAGTAATGCCGGGTAACCCATGGGCAGAGACAAATCACGGGAGCCGTCGCTGTAGCCCGCCAAAGGTTGCGCCTCCAGCAACAGCTGTCCGTCGTGCCATGCCGCCTTGTAGGGCTGGTTGACAATGCGCACCGGGGTCTCGCGCGGCACCTGAGCAAACAATGCTTTGATATCTTCAGGGTAAAGCCGGATACAGCCGTGGGAGACGCGCGCGCCCACGCCGTCAGGCTTGATAGTGCCGTGAATCAAATAGCCGGGCAGGTTCAGGATAAGTGCAAACTTGCCCAGCGGATTGTCAGGGCCGGGGGGCACTTTTGCCGGCAGAGGATCACCCTGCGTCGCGTGCTCGGCGCGAATCGAGGCGGGGGGATACCAGGCTGGATCGGGAATCTTGTCGACAACTTTCGCCACGCCCAGTGGGGTACGCCAGTTCTGGCGCCCGAGCCCGCAAGGGTGGGTAATGACCTGTTGCGCCTGCCCTGCTTTGCGCGGCGGATAATAATAGAGCCTTGTTTCGGGGACGTTGACGACGATGCCCTCGTGCGGCGTGTCGGGAAGGATATAATGAGTGGGGATTCGCACCCGCGTCCCTGCGCCGGGCAACCACACATCCACGTTGGGGTTGGCGAGCCGGATGTCCCAGTAGCCCACATCGTGACGGCGGGCAATATCGTAGAGGGTATCCTTCTGGCGGGCGATCACATGGCGCACCCGACCAATCACCCGGCCTCCACCGAACGGTAGTGTAAACGTGTAAAGATCGGGGTGAGCGACATGCGCTTGTGTACGCGGCGAGGCGCCGGTCTCAGGCTGGGCCAATACCGATGCCGCAAATCCGGTGAACCCGGTCGCCAGGCTCAGACGCAAAAAGGCCCTGCGTGAGACCGCACATGAACCTGCGTAGCCGTAATTTCGTCGATTGGCCATAGCATCAAACAAGGTCGTTTCCACGGATCGGGAATTATGCGGGCGGTCTGGGTTCGCACCGACTAGGATTTCAGCGCCACCGTCGAGGACAACTGGGCAGGCGCGAGACAAATGCCCTTGTCGCTGCAGGATTGCACTGTGACCAGGATCTTTAGCGCGCCCGCCGAGCGGGCCAACGCCAGAACCCTGGACGTCACCCGTGCCTTGAGGATGGTGCCGTTATCATAGACCGCGATCGACTTGCCATTGACGCGAATGTTGCTGTCGCGCCCCGGAGGATAGCTTACGCGTAGAGCAACGGGTTTGCCGCGTACGCTGCCCTTCACCGTGGTGGGAATCAGAAAGCGAAGCGTCGCGGGGTTGGCATTCACATGCCAGCCTGGATGAATCCGCAAGCGCACACGCAACAGACGGGTGTCATCCTCCTGCGCCGGCCCGTGGAACCAAGCCTTCACGCTCACTTTGTCCGCGCTGTTTGCGAGTCCGCTCGTGCCCTGGGACTGACTTTGAATGTACGCGCTGGCCTGGGATGAGGGGCCATTATCTGCCTGTGCCTGAGTAGGGCGCGAACTCATCCACCAGTAACCGCTCGCGATCACGATGACGGCGAGCGCCGCAACGCCCGCTGTGATCACTTGTAAACGTGTTTTCATAGCTCATTCACCCTTGCCTTTACCCTCGGTTTCGCGAATCGCCCTTATCAGGGTCTGCGTGGTGAAAAGGCCCGACAGGCGCCGCGTGACTTTGCCCTTTCCGTTGACAATAACGGCGAACGGCAATCCCGCTCCGCCGTAGCGCGTTAAGCGCTTCTCCAGTGCCGGATTCGGTCTGGTCAGATCGGCGCGCAGTGCGATCAAATGCTCTCGCCGCGCCGCGGCGGCGACCGCTTCCTTCGCGTAAACCGTTTTCTCCAGGACCTTACAGTTGATGCACCAGTCAGCTGTGAACTCGACCAGTACAGGCCGTCCGGCCCAGCGTGCCTGCTCAAGGCGTGTAGCACTGAAAGCCCGCCAGCCCAACGGCCCCGCGCGGTAGGGGGCCATCAAGCCTGCGGCGTAGACCACGGATACCCCCGCGAGCGCCACGCCGACGGCGAGCGCCCGCGCCGACACGGGGTTGGTTCTTAGCCACAAACTGCCAGCCCAGAACAAGAGCAGCCCCGACCAGCCGATCCATAACCACCTGCCCACGGCGTGCCCGGTCAGGCTTTGGGCAAAGAACACAGCACCAGCGAGCAGCACAAAGGCCAGTGCCTGGCGCAGGCGATGAGTCCAGGCCGTGGCTCTCGGCAGGTAGTTCAAAAGCGAGGGGCGCAACAGAATGAGCACATAAGGCAAGGCAAGGCCGATGCCCACGGCAGCGAAAATACCCACCACAACAGGCGTCGGGCGCGTAATCGCAAACGCGAGCACCCCGCCGAGAAAAGGCCCCGTACAAGGGGTCGCCAAAAGCGCGACAAAAGCGCCGGAGGTGAAAGGCTCCAGGTAGCGCCCTCCCCCAAACCGCGACACGAGGCCCGGTACGGGCACCGGCATATCCCAGAAGGTGGTAAAAGCAAATGCCGCGAGCGCAACGACCAGCGTCGCGGTCACCGCCCGCGACTGGAACAAAGCGCCCCACGTCCAATGCAATCCCGCGGTGACCGCGCCCAAGGTCAGAAAAAACACCAGCGTGCCGGACAAAAACAGCAAAGCCGCCAGCGTTCGTCCTGCGGGCGAGGCGCCACTATGATGCAGGATGGTGCGAATTTTGACGGGAATGGCGGGCAACACGCAGGGGGTAAGATTGAGCAGAACGCCGGCGACCAAGGCCAACAAGAGCTGAACCGCCAACCCTGACAACAAGCTTTCAATCATGCCCTTGCTCCTGATGGTTCACGGTTGCGTCTTTGTCGCCGGCTGTGAGACCGGCGTCACCCACCCGGATGCCAAGGAACCCCCATGTAGCACCCGCAAGACTGCGGCCACACGCGATATCCGAAACGAGCCCCGGTGAGCGATGCGCACCGGGCCTCAAAAGCTTGCTCGCGAGATATGGGTACTTCATAAGGCGGTTCACCTTAACGCTGCCCAGCGCTCAATCGTTAAGCGACTCGATCAGCGGCAAGAAATGCGAAACGGCGGTCGCCGTATCCAACGCATCGCGTGGCCAGGTTTTGGCCGGGAACAGAGCGCGCATTCGCTCCCTGCCGCCGACGCCTGTGCGGCCACCTCAGAGCAGTTCGCGATCTTTAGGGGGGTAAGGGTCGGGGCCGATTAGCACACGGCCGCCCTTTGAGATGGAATGAATAAAGCTGTGCAGGCCCAACTCGGGCCGGTTCGGGAAACGGGGTCCAGTGACGGACGGAATACCGGCGCACGCCATTCCACTGCAAGTCACCACATTCAAGATGTGATTGCCGGGCATCTGGGAACCGCTCGGACCGGTGTTGGGCAACGATACCGACGCTGCCGACGGCGCGCTTGTCGCGTGGACTGGGCTTGCCCACATGGCAGTACCGCCCGCCACGAGCGCAACGCTGACAATGAATCGGACGAGCAACCCGTTGCACATAATAATGATCTTAGCCAACGCTACCGGGACCAGGCAAACCATACCCGCACGGGGGGTCACTGCGTCAGAAAGGCATTCGCATCGCATACGCATGGCGTGTAACTCAGCGTCCAGCACAGGCTGGGAGCACCTATCCGACGACGAAGTTCCAACGCGAGGCATTTGACTGACCGACAATACTCATCGCTCGCCGCGGGGATTGGTTTGGTCGATCAAGTCGCGCCAGTGCCCCTTGACGGGCAAAAACATCGGCACCCGCCGGCGATACGCATCGTAGGCTTCACCGAACCGGCGTTGCATCTGGCGCTCCTCGCGGAATGCGAGCCATGTATAGGCCAAAACAATCAACGGAAAGAGCGTTACCGAGAACACCGTCGGCCAATGCACCACGCCCTCGCCGAAAAGCCCGATGAATAAGCCGGTGTATTGCGGGTGGCGCACCAATCCGTAGAGTCCCTCCTGGGCGAGGCGGCCCTGCCGGTGAGCCCGGTACAGCTCACGCCAGCCCTGGGCAAACAGACCGATCCCGACGAACAGCAGCATGTAACCCACGATCATCGCGATCACCATGCCCGTATCGCCCAGGCCGATCAGCGTGGACCACAGGTTGGCGTTGAGACCCGTTCGGTCGAGCCCGAAGAAGCGCACAAGCAGATAAATGGTGAGCGGGAAGCCGTACATTTCGGCGTACAAGGCGATGATGAACGCCTGTACGAGCCCCGCGCCTGCCCACTCCCGCCAGCCTCGCGGAGCCCCGAAGCGATAGAACACCCAAGAGGCGATGACGATCATGATGAGCGCCAGCCCCCAGGCGCCGAAGTGAGCAATATGCTCTTGCATAGCATGACGCCCTTAATAAGTAATCCGCCTAAACAGCGCCAGGTGCACGTGGCCGCTCGATCCAGGCAGCGGAGCAGGTCGGGTCGATTCGGCGATGAGGTTATATGGTGTGCGGAACGAAGACGTTGATCTGGATCAAGCAGCATCCACGCGCGGTCGCATTGGGCGGTTGACTCGTGCGAAGGCGGCTCAGGCGCCCGCTCATCTGTGGTTCGAAGCGCCGGGGATAGTCATTGCGGGAAGCATCGCACATAGGACTCAGTGCATTCTCTTGTCCTGGGTCAATTGCTGTCACCGTGCGGCGTGCTTGAATGTTGCCATTGCGACCTTTAGAGGACGTTTCGCGATGAGTTACACGAAAAGTGGAGCGCTCGCCGCTGTGGCAGCCTTAGCTACGGCGATACCGGCGTGGGCGCAATACGGCCCGGGCGGCGGTTACAGCTACGGGCCCGGCATGATGTGGGGCGGTGGCTGGGGTGGCTCGATCTTCGGGATGCTCATGATGCTGGTCTACTTTGGCGCCATCGTCCTGCTCGTTGTGTTCGCGATTCGGTGGATAGCCGGGCTTGGCTCGCACCGGTCCACATCTTCCTCTCGGTTCTCAGAAGACTCCGCGCTGGACATTCTGAGAGAGCGCTTTGCGCGTGGCGAGATTGACAAAGCCGAGTTCGAGGAACGCAAGCGCCATCTGACCGGCTAAAGCACGATACGGACCGCGGCAAGGGTGGCGTTAAGGTCCATTGACCTTCGGCCGGGGAGAAATACGCACATGTGCCACATCATCCTGTTTCTGCCTGTGCTGGCGCTGCCCGTATTCTGGCTGGTGCCACTGCCCATCGCGGGCACGTTGTATCTGTTTATACTGCTGTTTTCGGCATGGATGTACTATGTGGTGCTCACCGTTATGCACCAGCCCGCCCGGGTGGGCGCCGAGACGTTGCTGAACCGTTGTGGCCGGGTGATCCGCACGCAGGGGCAGCAGTGCCTCATCCAACTCGGCAATGAGATCTGGAGCGCCCGTAGCAAGGGGCAGCTAAGCCCCGGCGACAATGTACGGGTCGTCAGCCGCGACGGACTGACATTGCGAGTCAGCCCGGTAACAGACAAAGCCTGCACCCGCATGATTCCAGGCGAAGCGGCATCGTGTCACGGGTGGCTACACCACCTTCGCCGCCGCCAGTCCAGAATAAACCGAACACAGGACAAGTCCGCATAACGCTATTCAGCCCTAACGGGGCTTGCAGGCGCCGACTCCTGCTGCTACCCATTATGGGCAGCTCAATCCGCACACTCTCGAGCACCGTATAACAGCTACCGCTCTGTCGACTACCGGGAGGTACGCCTCGCTGGATACCCCCACGGCCACCCGTGTAAACGAACTCGTCGTGACAAACATGCATACTCTGAAAGGGGTCGACCGCATCCAAACGAACCGCCAATTCCCCTTCTGGGCCGCCCTGAGGGGCGATCTCCGAGGCTACTCACACGCTAGCCGATGACTCTCCCACGCGGGCTTTGGTAAATCGCGCGCGCCGGGTGCACTGGCCCTTCGGGGTGTTAGTAACTTCGAGAAACCGCCCGTATATGGCCGTGGAACCATGATAACCAATGTCTTATGGTACGCATGCGTGCCTGCTCGTAGAACGCTACAGGCGTGCCCATGGCGGCTGATCGCAGAGGAGCCCCGAGCATAGCCAGGTGCTTTGGAATCCACTTGTGGAAGCTTATTGAGCCGCACAGCTCTGTTCGCACGTACTTCGGACGGTAAGCCGCTTATCGCGCCCACGCCTGGCCGCAGAAATTGCGCAGCCGTTCGTGTGTGTTCCCTGTCAGCCGGGAGAGTCTGCCCGCGCCATTTCATCGTCTCATGCCTCCCTGAGACGTCGGCGCACAAGCGCGCCATTTCTGTATTGATTTCCATCAAGCCCCCCTGCAGACGGGTCTAATCTTAGCTCCCAAGGCCATGTGGCTTAACGGGTGACACATGCTCAACACGATACTGAAGCGTTTAACCTCGCTGATGCTGTGTGCTGCTGCGGCGCTACCGTTGCCACTTCTTGCGCAAGGCTTCAACGGGACAGGCTATGGTCCCGGCATGATGGGCGGCGGCTACGGTCCCGGAATGATGATGGGCGGTGGCGTGAGCAATCGCCCAGTATCCCCCGGATGGGGTGGCCAGATGTGGAGCTATACCAAGGTGGAGCGGTATCTGGCGGAGTCCAACCGCCTGGGCGAGGCCGGTGCTTCGTACAAGACGGTGCGCTTCCGCGGACCGGAGATCACCATCAATATGGTCGCGGTTCAGCCGGGACATGTTGACGGCACATTCGAGGTCCATGGAATAACCAACCCGACGCTGATCGTACCCCTGGGTGCCGTGGTGCATCTGAACCTGGTCAATATGGATTACGGCGACAATATGGAGCATGGGGTCATCATTACGCCGGCCGGGCCACCCTACGCCTTTATGTCGATGATGCAGACAGGCCAGGGCTTGGCGGGTGTCATGCCGTTCCTGCCTTGGCGCAGCGACGAAGACGTCAAGACCGCGCACTACGCCGCGCTGGGCAGCACTTTCATGGCGCGGGCACCCGGCACCTACTGGTATGTGTGCCTGACCCCGGGGCACGCTGCCAAGGGCATGTACGGGCGCTTTGTCGCCGTATCAGGATCCTGACTCAACAGCACCGAATCGTTGGCGAAACCCGTCGGGCGAGAGGGATGCTGATAATGGTAAACCATGCGGGCAGACTCAAGTGCCGCGACGGCGGCGCATCGGTCCGGCTGCACTTGCTCGAAAACGTCCCGCCCGCGTAGCCACAGACTCCTATAGGTAGTTGCTTCGGCCCCTGAGCAGTTCCGGCGACGAGCCTATTCGGCCGGCAACCATGGCTCCGCCAGGCTCCAGTGCTGATTCCCAATCCACGCCCGCCGGACGGCAGGGTCGCCGCCGTCCGGCGCTCGGTGTTTGCAGCCACCACCGAAAAGGGCGAGCCCAGGACAAGACGAACAAAAAGGCGCGGACTGCATCAAAGGACTTCACAGCATACAATGTGTTGCGCGCGCATTCGGCGCCGGCACCCATTGGTGCGTATGACCGCGGCAAAACGGACATTGAGACAGCGTATGACCCCCTATTTGACGGAGAGCAAGACAGACGACGCGAAAAGTGGCGATATCCAGAATGCGATTGAGGCCAGCGCGCGCGCGGCGGCCGACTGGCAGATCGAGCACCAACGCACGGACGGCCACTGGGTGGGGCCGGCCGAGTCCAATGTCTGCATGGAAGCGCAGTGGTGTCTCGCGCTGTGGTTCCTGGGACTGGAGGATCACCCTCTGCGCGCACGTCTCGCGCAAACCCTGCTTAACACGCAACGGCCCGACGGGTCCTGGCAGATCTACTACGGCGCCCCTAACGGCGACATCAACACCACTGTCGAGGCCTACACGGCGCTGCGCTCGGTCGGCTACCGCGACGAGGAGCCGGCGCTCACCCGTGCGCGCCAGTGGATCGAGGCCAAGGGGGGACTGCGCAACGTGCGCGTGTTTACCCGCTACTGGCTGGCGCTGATCGGCGAATGGCCCTGGGAGAAGACGCCCAATGTCCCGCCCGAGGTAATCTGGTTCCCGCGCTGGTTTCCCTTTTCCATCTACAATTTCGCGCAGTGGGCGCGCGCGACGCTCATGCCCATCGCCATCCTTTCCGCGCGCCGCCACAGCCGCCCCCTGCCGCCGGAAAACCGTCTCGACGCGCTGTTTCCGCAGGGCCGCGAGCATTTCGACTACGACCTGCCCAACAAGGAAGGGGCGGGATTCTGGGGACCGTTCTTCCGCGGTGCCGACAAGGCACTGCATGTGCTGCAAAGGATCGGCCCCAAGATCGGTCTGAGGCCCGTGCGCGAAGCCGCGATTAAGCATGCGCTCGAATGGATCATCCGCCACCAGGACGCCGACGGCGGCTGGGGCGGCATCCAGCCGCCATGGGTGTATGGGCTGATGGCGCTGCACGTCGAGGGCTATGCTCTGACCCATCCGGTCATGGCCAAGGGGCTGGACGGGCTCAACGATCCCGGCTGGCGGATCGATGACGGCGACGGCACGTTCATTCAGGCCACCAACAGTCCGGTCTGGGACACGCTGCTCACGGTGATGGCCTTCGCCGACGCCGACCTTATCGACAGCTATCCGCAGGCGATGGACCAGGCCGTGCAGTGGATTCTCGACCGCCAGGTACGCGTGCCAGGCGACTGGTCGGTCAAGCTGCCCCACGTCAAGCCGGGCGGCTGGTCATTCGAATATGCCAACAATTTCTATCCGGATATCGACGATACCGCGGTCGCGCTGATCGCGCTGGCACCCTTCCGGCAGGATACCAAGTGGCGGGAAAAGGGCATACAGGAAGCCATCGACCTCGGCGTCGACTGGCTCATCGCCATGCAGAGCTCGAACGGCGGCTGGGGTGCCTTCGACAAAGACAACAACAAGGAAATTCTCACCAAGGTCCCCTTCTGCGACTTCGGCGAAGCGCTCGACCCGCCCTCGGTGGACGTCACCGCCCACGTACTGGAAGCCTTCGGCAAGCTGGGCATGTCGCGCGCGCATCCGAGCGTGGCCAGCGCGCTGGCCTTTATCCGCCGGGAGCAGGATCCGACGGGCCCCTGGTTCGGCCGCTGGGGCGTGAACTATATCTACGGAACGGGGGCCGCCCTGCCGGCACTGGCCGCGATCGGCGAGGAGATGTCGCAGCCCTACATCGGCCGCGCCTGCGACTGGCTGTGCGCCCACCAGCAGGACAACGGCGGGTGGGGCGAAAGCTGCGCCTCCTATATGGACCCGCAGGCCATCGGGCGCGGGACCGCCACCGCATCGCAAACGGCGTGGGCTTTGATGGGCCTGCTCGCCGCCAACAGGCCGCGGGACTGCGACGCGATAGAACGGGGCTGCCGCTTTCTGGCCGAGCGCCAAAGGGACGGTACCTGGGAGGAGCCCGAATACACCGGCACAGGCTTCCCAGGCTATGGTGTGGGCCAGCATATCAAGCTGACCGATCTCGACCTGAGCGACCGTCTGATGCAGGGCGCCGAACTCTCCCGCGCCTTCATGCTGCGCTACGACCTCTACCGCCACTATTTTCCGCTGATGGCGCTGGGCCGGGCGCGCGAAATCCGCAAGCGGCAGAATCGCGGATCAAACGCCGCGTAGCGGTGATTGCGGCGACGGTACTAATCATAGCCCACGCTGAAATCACCACTATCCTTGGCCGCGCGCAGACTTGCCGGAACGCGTATGGACCCGGACAACCTTCGTATCTGCGGACCACCTGAGAGGCGGCGAAGAGGATGTCGGCGCGGTGGACTCGAAACGGGCGCAAACACGGATTTGCTATATTGCCCTAACTTAGCCAGCACGTGATGATCTTCCAGAACGAGTCCGAATAGCTCATGCCTCAACCTGATTGGGACGATCGCTACCGCTGCGGTGACACGCCGTGGGATACGGGTGAACCGAACGAACATCTGGTCGAGTTCTTACAGACCCACTCACTGGCGCGAGGACGCGCCCTCGACATTGGCTGCGGTACGGGTACCAATGCGTTGTGGCTCGCCGGGCAAGGCTTTACGGTTCTTGGCGTAGACATCTCTCCGATCGCTATCGGCAGAGCCCGTGCGAAAGCGACGGACCCGAGCCTGGATTGCCGGTTCGAGAATGCAGACTTCCTTGGCGAATACATTGACGCCGCCCCATTCGACTTCGTTTTTGATCTCGGCTGTTTCCACGTCTTCGACGAACCGGAGGATCGGAGGCGCTTCGCGGCGCGCGTGGCCTCGCTGCTGGATCATGATGGCTGGTGGTTAAGCCTCATCGGCAGCACGGAAGGCCCTGCCCGCGACCACGGACCGCCGCGCCGCTCCGCCCGTGACGTGACCGGCGCCATCGAGCCCGAGTTGGAAATACTCACGCTTCGCGCCATTGAATTCCGGTCCAACGCACCGTCTCCGGCCGCCGCGTGGCTGTGCCTGTCCCGGCGCCGCTCGGTGCCGGCCCAGCCTTCATCGCGGCGGGATAACCGCTGAAAAAACGCCCTTCGTAAGCCGCAGCAGGCCACCGGCCCTTCCGGGAGTAGAGGTTCGCCCCTGAGAGGGTGTTTACAAACATAACGTATAATTGAATGGCGCTGACTTAAGCCGCACGTTTCTTAGGACGTCCATACTTCCTGATGTTTGCGCGTGCTTTACGACGACTGGTCTGTAGCCGTGAAAAGGGCTTGGGCCTTCGTTTGACCAACCGC
>Ga0102962_1000879_pt1 | contig 12661 bp, 9 predicted proteins | sample SalPonF2_C_D2_MG_FD_84519 | JGI IMG/M metagenome (GOLD analysis project Ga0102962, IMG submission 84519) | Salt pond soil microbial communities from South San Francisco under conditions of wetland restoration - Salt Pond MetaG SF2_C_D2_MG ...
TATGTCGTAGCCAGTGAAACTTGTGCTTTTGATATTATCGGAGCGGAATATATCCGGGATGTCAAGCCGGGAGAAATTCTCATCATTGATCGTAAAACGCTTGAAACCGGCGAACCACAATCCGTTTTTCTCGAGCCGAAAAAAGGAACGGAGACAAGTCAGTGCATTTTTGAGTTTGTTTACTTTTCACGGCCCGACAGTCGTATTTTTCAGGAGAACGTCGATAAAGTCAGACGCAAAATCGGTAAATACCTGGCCCGGGAACACCCCATCGATAAAATCATCAAAGAAGATTCTGATAAAACACCGATCGTTATTTCGGTACCCGATTCCAGTAACACGGCAGCAATCGGGTACGCCAGCGAGAATCAAAAAATGGGACAGGATTGTAAATTTGAAATTGGTCTTATCCGTAATCATTATGTCGGACGAACCTTTATCTCTCCGGGACAAAAAAGCCGGGAACAGAAAGTACGAACCAAGTTTAATATCGTACGTGGTGTTCTGGAAGGACGTTCTGTACTAATCGTCGATGATTCAATTGTACGGGGAACAACATCCCGCTATCTGATTGAAATGATCCGAAAAGCCAATCCGCTTGAAGTACATTTTTTAGTTAGTTCACCTCCCATAACCGATCCCTGTTATTACGGAATGGATTTCCCGAGTCCCGATGAATTAATCGCCAATGTTTTTAATCGTGATATCGATGCCATAGCCAAAGATTTAGGTGTCGATAGCTTACACTATTTGTCACCATTCGGATTGGTTGCGGCAGTCAAAGAGGCTAACGAATCGAAACTCGGCTACTGTACGGCATGTTTCACCGGCAATTATCCAGTTCCGGTAGAAACAGGGGTGGAAAAGGAAGAAAACGAAATTTATTAATGAAGATAACGGACGCGAAATTTCTACTTAGTGCTCCCCGTTTGGAAGACTGTCCGGATACGACATTTTCTGAAGTTTGTTTTACAGGTCGATCGAATGTTGGGAAGTCTTCCCTTATAAACGCATTAACTAACCGAAAAAAACTGGCAAAAACAAGTAATACACCCGGTAAAACACAACTTATTAATTTGTTCAGTATTAATAATGACATGTTCTACCTGGTGGATTTGCCCGGGTACGGCTTTGCCAAAGTATCCCAAAAGAAGAAAGCCACCTGGGGTAAGGAAATGCAACGATATTTGTTGGAACGATCTCAGGTTAAAATGATCTTTCAACTTGTGGATATTCGGCATAAACCAACAAGACTTGATGAAGAATTTATGTTTTGGATGGCCGAAAACCGATTACCATTTTCAATTATTCTGACTAAAGCCGATAAATTATCTCATAATAAACAACAAAGTAGTCTGGCACACTTAAAAAACATATTGAATGATATGAATATTGAAGTGCCCATTGTCATCAGCTCGGCCATGAATAGAAAAGGAATAGATACAATTCTTTCTATCATAGAAGAGTTTATTTAATATATATAGCATATAGATTCGAAAATAATTGTATGTGGTGTAGTAAATTATTGAACTAAAAAAATAAACAGATGTCTTATAAAATACTCATACTCGACGGAGTGAACCCCGTCTGTGAAAAGGTTTTTAAAGAAAGAGGAATTGAAGCTGTTAACTCTCCTAAACTCCCCAAGGAAGAGTTACTCAAAACGATCCCGGAATACGATGCTATCGTTGTTCGCAGTGCCACTAAAGTGACTCCGGATGTTTTGAAAGCGGCCAAAAATTTAAAAATTGTAGGTCGTGCCGGTGTCGGAGTGGATAACATCGACATCGATGCTGCAACAAAAGCCGGTGTGCTTGTCATGAATACTCCAAATGGCAATACCATATCAACAGCGGAGCATACTTGCGGCATGATGCTGTCTTTAGCACGAAATATTCCGGTTGCCGTCAATACTGTCAAAAATGGTGGTTGGGACCGTAAAAAATATATGGGTACCGAACTCCATGGAAAAAATCTGGGAATTGTCGGACTCGGTAAGATCGGTTCTGAAGTTGCCGCAAGAATGCAGGCTTTCGGAATGAATATTCTGGCTTACGATCCGTTCACAACTCACGAAAAAGCCAATGAAATCGGGGTTGAGCTCGTGGATCTCGATGAATTATTAGGCAAATCAGATTTTCTGACCGTTCATACTCCACTGACGGAAAAAACAAAAGACCTCATCTCCAAGAAAAATGCGGATAAGCTTAAAAAAGGAATCCGTCTGATTAACTGTGCTCGTGGTGGAATCTATGATGAAGGTGATCTCAAAGAATTAATAGAAAGCGGTGTTGTAGCTGGTCTTGCCGTTGACGTTTATACTCAGGAACCCCCAAGTAAAGAATTTCTTGAAGTCCTGAAAATGCCGAACGTCGTTTGTACACCTCACCTCGGTGCCTCAACCGAAGAGGCTCAGGAAAAAGTGGCCGAACAAGTGGCCGAACAAATTTCCGACGCACTCGAGAAAAAAAGTTACAAAGGCAGCCTGAATGGTAAATCCATCGCTCTAAGTACCAATAATGAAGTTCAACCCTATTTGAAACTTGCGGAACGTCTCGGACAATTTTCCGCTCAGATTTCTCCAGAGCATTCCAGTAAAATTTCTATAGAATATACCGGTAAATGCACACAGTACTCTGATGTACTCACCGATTCTATTCTAAAAGGATTTATGGCGAATGAAGTTGATGAAGCTATTAATCTCATCAATGCAAGATTTCTTGCCAAAAATAAAGGTTTGAACATCGAGGAAACGGTAACGACCGCATCGAAGACCTATTCTGATTTGATCACAATCTCTTTCGAGGATGGTTCTTACAATAAAATCTCCGCTACCTTATTCGGAGATAATGATTTCCGTATTGTATACATCGATGAATTCAGCATTGAAATTCGTTTGGAAGGTGATATCGTACTTTACAGAAATGTTGACAAACCGGGTATGCTATCAACGGTTAGTACAACACTCGCGGATGAGCAAATTAACATTGCTTCGCTGAGTCTTGGACGTAATAAGAAAGGCTCTAACGCGATTACCGCAATCGCTGTTGATCAGCCTCTGAATAATGAATTATTGAAACCCATTCAGGATTTGAATGGCATTGATCAAGTGCGTTACATCAATCTGAATTGATGTTTATTATTTATTGACTTATCCTTTCCCCTCTCTGATTCAGGGAGGGGATTTTTTTTAACCACAGAGCTCACAGAGAGTTTACACAGAGCTATCACTTAGTTCTGAAAACCGTAAAATGGTATACAGCAATATGTAATTACTAATTGTTCATTTCTAATTGTCATAAACTATATTTTTCAAAATAATTGTGGCTATTTTCTGTCGCAGCGGATTTAAATTGAAATAATACCCTTCCTTATTCACTCCAGCATTTTCCCTATTGGTAAGTAAAATATAATAAGTATGATATTTGGGCATGATTACCACATTCGTTCCGGTAAATCCGGTATGTCCGAAGGTATTATTCGGAGCGTCTTTCGCCATAATTACATCCGGTGCCATATCCCAGCCAAGTCCGTTTTTATATTTATCCTTCGTAATAAACTTTTTGATAACGGAATACCGGATCATCGTTTTCCTATTATAGATACCTTTATTTAATAATAAGTTAACAAGTTTCTGAAGATCGCTTATGGTTGAAAATAATCCAGCGTGACCGGCAATACCTTTATTGGCATACCAGGCATTTCCATCACTAACTTGTCCCTTTAAGGTGTAGGTACGCCATCCGTTCCAGGAATGTGGATCGACATTACATTTATAACCAAAATGATCATCGTACACCATTTTCCTCTCAAACGGATTTCCATGAGAGGTGGAAGCAATATTCTTAAAACCAAGTTTATAAGGATTATAAACAGTGTGTTTCAAACCAAGAGGATGATACAAATGTCGTTCCAGGTAATGATCCAGCCGCTCCCCGGTTACTTTTTCGATTAAATAACCAAGCATCATAAATCCCAGATCACTATAATGCCGTGCCGCTCCAACTTTATATTTTAAGGGCATCCGGCATATTTCATGATAGGTTTGATTCTGATTTGATGCTTTGTAATACAATGGCTGCCACTTGTATAATCCGGAAGTATGATTTAATAATTGCCGTATCGTTATCTTATCTTTTTCAGGTCCTGTAAAATCAGGGAGATATTGATGCACTTTATCATTTAAATGTATTTTACCCTGATTCACCAATAACATAATGCCAAAAGTTGTTGCAAAAACTTTACTTAGGGAAGCCAGATCAAACATCGTATTTGTGTTCATTTTAACCGGATGTTTGAGCTTTTGCATATTATAATTAAACTCATCCGCATACCCGAAGGCCTTTTTTTGTAGTACCTTTCCATTTTTAACAACCAATAATACGGCACCGGGAATATGTTCCTGATTAATCTGTTTTTGAATCAGATGATCGATCTTTTGTAATCCGGTATTTACACTCGATTCTTGCTGGGCATGTACATTTATAACTCCAACACATGCGAGAATTATAATTATCAAACCAATTTTATTTTTTCCCATTCGAAAACATTTTAGTATATAACTAACATTTATTTATTAAACACCCTGTATATAAATAGCTAACGAGCTATTCACGCATTTTCCTGCCTTCTGCCTTCTGCCTTCTGCCTTCTGCCTTCTAAAACAAAGCTGCTATCCTGCATAAAAACAAGATAGCAGCTCAATCTTACCAATTATCTATATAATTAGAGCCCTACATAAGAGGGAAGTCCGTATTTGAATTCCGGTTTATAAATGGTTTCTGCACCTTTAACTACGGTTACAGGTAACCAATCTACATCATCGAAATTCGTTTTTGTCCAGCCATCCTCTTTATGAGTACTGGATTTCCAGTATTGATTAGTCATAATTGTTTGTGTGGTTCCGTCGGTATACTCAATTTTCAGATAGATATTAGCCGCACCGGAACGGTCATTATGATATACCGATGATTTTTTCTCACTCTGTGGAATTTGCTGATAACTGATGGCACGCGCGGCAATCACATTACGGCCGTCTTTATTCAGTTTTTTCGCAATATCCCAGTACTTGGTCCGTCGCAGATCAATCCTGAGAGCACCTTGTCGTCGAGCCATAACCTTACCAATATCATGTCCGTTTAACCAGACTTTAACATATGAGTCGCCGGCTATTTGCAAATAAGCATGCTTGATCTTCTTGTTCTGGACATAGAATCGTTTCCTCAGATATACTTTCGGGATCGGGTGATCACCAGACGCTCCATTTGCTGCAACAAATTTACTGGGTATTTCATAGGAAGTATCCCAAATATTATTCTTCAGAGAATTTACAATCTGATCCATATATATTTTCTGATATTTAAATAAACGATCCAAATATTCAAGATTATCTTTCCTATTCGTTCTCATCCACAGTTCATCATATTTCTTATGAAGCTGTACAATTTGATCACGAAGTTTTTGTCCCCAGGCAACTCCTTTTGAAACATAAGGTTTTCGGCTTTCCGGAGTTATGTTATCCTGAGATATCCGCTGCATCCAACGGGCAAACTCTGTTGAATTGGCAACCCATTTGGCAAGTTTAGCCGCATAAGCGTCATAATCCATCTGATCTGCATTATACTTCAGCTGAGGTTTGATCGCTTTGGTCAACTGAACAACAGTCTTACAGCTTCGCTCTAAATCAGTCGTTTCATTCAGCAGAGAAAGATGATGACTATGTTCATATGATTTTAGACGAGCAAAAGGCTGTTGCCAAACATTTGGATAATACATGTCTTCACTGACACGATTCAGCATATTCTGAATAGCTGGTAATTCCGGCTGATCCGTTCCAAAAAATATTTTGTCAAAACGGCTGTCGATCGTTGTCTTATCGGCATTTTCAGGATTCCAGCTGCACTCCGCATTATAGGCATATCCCCGATAATTCATTTCGCGGAAGTTTGGTCCGCCCATATCTCCCCAGCTGCTTGTGATAGAGCCTAATGCTCCTTTTTGGTAAGCTTCACGGGTGAAATAATAGGTATTAACCCAGGCGGCACTTTGATTTGGATAGAGACGTGACCAATTGTTTATTCCCGGTGATGCCACAAATGGCTGATGTGATCTGGAAAATGTTTCTGTGGATGGGAATTCATCGTGTGGACCATAATGCCAATCGATAATGATGATATCTTTCGGTATTTGACTTAATGTGGTCGGGCTACGCAGAAGCATATCGCCATACATCATTACTTTTTTACCACGTTTATGGATATAATCATAAACCTTGCTATAATAATCGGCATTTACCGTTGCTAATCCGTAACGATTCACTGCCGCACGACTGGCACCGAGACCAACGGCAAAGGATTCATCTCCACCCATGCTGAAATATTTTGAATGAAATTCAGGAAGGATATCACTCAGCATCTGATCCAAAAACTTATTAGCCACTTTACTTTGTGTATTAAAAGAAGCCGCACCCGGAAATTCGGCATATTTCACGAACTTCTGATTATTCAGAATATTTTCCTGATGACCAAGAGTCTCAAAACTTGGGATAATCTGCACATGATATTTTTTAGCATAAGCTTCTAATTTACGAAGCTCTTTTTTAGTGAAGGCCCCCCGGTTTCTTCCAATGCTGGGATACTGTTTGATATGGATAATATCCTCGATATAAGGCATATAAACATTCATTTTATATTCAGCAATGAACCGGATCACTTTTTCCAAATTCTTTTCCGTAGATACCTGTCCCCGGCTCATATCATCAGATACCCCCCTGAATTGCATCGAGGGATAATCCGTAATTGAAATATCCTTTAAGGCGTTTCCACCGCTCGATTTTAATAATTGTTTAAGCGACATCGCACCATAAAAACGTCCTCTTGTCGTCTTGGCAGCAATGACAACCCGGTTATTTTCAATCTTCATGACATAACCGGCCGAATCCAATTTGGCTGTCAACTCGGAACGTTTCACATAATTTCTTACCAAACCAGATTTATTCGGATCACCGATGATAATGGTATGATCCGTATTCTTATTTCCGGATTCTCTTACTATCCGGACATGAACATGATATTGATGTGATAATACTTCTTGTATTTGTTCGGCTGTAAAATGATCCGCCGAAGTAGCCCCATTTCCTAAAACAATGGTATTTAATTGAGATATTGATGTCGTGCCATTATGCCATTGCCACTGTTGTGGTATGGGAATGATATCCGGCCCATTTTCCTGTGCATAAACCATGAAATTGGTCAGTAGTAAAAGACCTATGGTTAGTAAAATTTTTTTCGTCTTCATAATAATTAATTGTTATATCCGTGTTTGATATACTTCATTTCATTCTATTCTGTTTCTGCGAAACAATAGGTTACTCTGTAGAAGCCTATGCAAAACCGTTCTTTTGCCCAATATCTGCTTTTTCGCGACTTCGAAATCCTCGAATCCCGAAAGCAATCGGGATGCTGCGGTTCCGAAGTCGCTCAGGCTTTGATATTGAACAAAATACCTGGTTTTGCAAAGCCTTCTGTAATAATAATCTTCGTTGCCCAATCTAATTAAAGTGAGAAAAAAATGCGCCAAGCTAATTTCACAAAAATATTCTGAAATCATTATGGATCATGATTCACCAGGCAATTTTATGTACAGAATTGATTTAGCGATAACAAGTCGTTAACAATTGGTGACCATCATATTTCACAGGTAAACATCTTTTTAGAAGGATATTAATAATGATTAAATCATTCGTGCTATTGATTAATACCCAATAGCTATTCACAAATCAATATCAGACTTGTTAAAACTCTTAAAAAAAGGTGGGGTTATTGATGAATTCAGAGTTTTAAAATTTAATTATTGGAAAGGCTGCGATTAAATGTTTGAGTAGACAGTTTTCTGTTCTATGTTATTTTTACTGAAAACTGTAAACTGTCTACTTCTTTTATCAAAAATCACGATGTTTTTCCAACCATTCATAAAATTTACGGACCGCTTTACCCCGGTGACTGATGCGATTTTTCTCAGTTTGATCCAACTCCGCAAAAGTTTGATTATATCCTTTCGGTTTGAAAACTGGATCATAGCCGAATCCATTATTACCAGTCGGCTCCTTTAGGATATATCCGGGACAACGGCCTTCAAAATACTGCTCTTCATCGTCGTATATAAAAGCAATTACCGTTCGAAAATGAGCTTTCCGTTGTTCCTCTTCAGGAAACGGGCTCATCTCTCTAAGAAGTTTCTGTACATTTTCTTCATACGTAACATCTTCTCCGGCATAGCGCGCAGAATAAACGCCGGGCCTCAAATCCAATGCTTCCACTTCCAGACCGGTGTCATCAGCCAGGGCTGGTAGTCCCGTTTCTTTTGCTACATACCGTGCTTTTTTAGCGGCATTTTCCTGAAGAGTCTCGCCATCTTCAACGACTTCCTCGAGATCGGGAAAATCGGTAGCTGATAGCAATTCAATATCCAAGGGTTTCAGAATTTCGCGCAATTCCACAATCTTGTCAGGATTTCTGGACGCGAGTACTATTTTTTTCATTACGAGGCCAAATTTTATAATAGAGATTTATACCACTTCCAAAAGTCAACAGTCCGTTTAACACCGCAAAGACAGCATCGCTCTGTAAAATAGCGTAAAAAGTGAGCGTTGCGCTTGAAACGACATACAAAATAACAAATAATAGGTTAACAGCCGTCCGACCATTTTTAATAGTCTCCCAGGTCTGAGGTATCCAAGCCCCTAAAAGCAGTGCTAACCCTACCCAGCCAATAATTTGAACCATGCTCTCACTCAAATATATTCCGGTATTTCACTGAGCTTTCTGAATTCGAGATATCGCTCATTAATTTCTTCTGAAGTGAGTTTTTTGAGCCGTCCGGTACCAAATTCTTCTACACAGTAACTGGCTAAAACCGAACCAAAAATAACGGCACGTCTCATATTATCATCGGATAAATCGTTTGTATAGGCCAGCCAGCCGACAAAACCTCCCAGGAAAGTATCACCAGCACCGGTTGGATCATAAATATCGACAATGGGATAAGCCGGAGCGGAAAAGATACTCGAATCTGTAAACAACATGGCTCCATGCTCCCCTTTTTTGATGATCAGGGAGTCGGGTCCCATATCTCTTATGATCTCGGCCGCTTTAATTAGATTGGGATTTTCGGCCAGTTCACGGGCTTCCGAATCGTTGATGATTAAAACATCGACCCGTTTTAACGTTTCAACTAAATCATCTTTGGCACCTTCGATCCAGAAATTCATGGTATCACAGACCACCAACTCCGGATTATTAACCTGATCAAGCACTTTTGATTGCAGGGATGGAGCGATATTTCCCAGACATACATACTTGCTGTCAACATATGTTTTGGGAATGACCGGATTAAATTTCTCAAACACATTCAATTGCGTATCGAGCGTATCACGTTGATTCAGATCGAAATGATATTTACCGGCCCAGAAAAAAGTTTTATCACTCTTATCAATTTGCAATCCTTCCAAATCAATGCTTTTATCTTTCAGAAGCTGCAAGTCATTTGATTGAAAATCATTACCGACCACGCCAACCAAATTAATAGGGTCCGCAAAATAACTTGAAGCCAGTGAAATGTAAGTAGCCGAGCCTCCTAACGTTCTGTCTACTTTTCCAAAAGGAGTCTCAATTCCATCATAAGCTACCGATCCAACTACTAAAACGCTCATATACGATTATTTTCTTTTATTATATTTTATAAGGAGACTTTGCAAAACCCGGGATTTTGTTCATGATCAAAGCTTGAGCGACTTCGGAATCGCAGCATCCCGAATGCTTTCGGGATTCGAGGATTTCGAAGTCGTAAGAATGCAGATATTGGGCAAAAGAACGGTTTTGCATAGCCTTCTATAAATGTTCCAATTTCTAATGTCCTATTTTCAAACAACATAATATAATGATTCATTTCCTTAATGTTAAAGATTGCATTAAGACCTTTTTATAAGCTTAACGTGAGGTTCGTTTAAGCTTATAATCTATCTACTTAATAAAAGAAGCTGTTAATTTAGATTATTCTATGACCACCGACAACCGACCACAGACGACAGAGAAATGCTCTGATATTAATTAAACATTATTTATTCTGAAAAGCCGTATAATCAACATGAGGTCGGTATCGGAATCATACTTTATGCATCAAAACAGCACTGTGTCGTCGATGGTCAGTCGTCCGTCGTCAAAATAGGTTATATTTTCACAGGTCGTATTCTCAATGTAATTATTACAACTCTGCGATTCTTATCCAATCCTCACATTAAGATAAATTGAATCGACAATTTCTGTAATCCGTCTTCAATCCTTTCCCACTACAATTATTATTAATCATTACTCAACTAATCATTTCATATAAAAATTTAATTTCTTTAGCCCAATTTTCCCGATCCGGTGTTTCAAGAATCATAGGAATTTCATCGAAATGGGGATCATTTACAATAAATTCGAAAGCTTTCAATCCCATTAATCCTTCACCAATTTTTTCATGGCGATCAACGCGACTACCCAATGCTTTTTTTGAATCGTTGAGATGCATCCCTCTCAGGAATGAATAGCCGACTGTTTCTTCAAACTCCCGGAATGATTTACGGTACCCGCTCTCTGTCGTCAGATCGTATCCCGCAGCGAAAGCATGACAGGTATCAATACAAACACCCATGCGTTTTTTATCCGAAACCTGACGTATAATTTCGGCAAGCTGCTCAAAAGAATGACCGACACTGGATCCTTGTCCGGCTGTATTTTCAATCACAATTATGACATCCTTTGTTTGATCTATTATCTGATTGATGGAATCGGCGATCAGGGAAAGGCATTCTGATATGGATATTTTTTTCAGATGAGCGCCCGGATGCACATTTAACATTTTAATACCCAATTGTTCACAACGCATGGCTTCATCCAGCAAAGCATTCCTCGACTTTTCTAGTCCGTCTTTACGCGGATTACCGAGATTGATCAGATAACTGGCATGAGGAAGAATGTAGTCGGCTGAATAATCCAAACGCTGACAATTCTCTTTGAAACCCTCAATACTTTCTGTTTTCAACGGGGCGGCTTTCCATTGCCTTTGATTCTTAGTGAACAAACCAAATGCATTTGCACCGATTTTATGTGCGTTTAATGGTGTATTTTGTACGCCACCAGCTGCACTGACATGCGCTCCAATTCTTTTCATTTTGATTTTTTAGTAATTAAATACAATGGATTTCCGAAGCAACTAATATTACCATCTGTTTTTATGAAGAAAATAATGTCTATGATAACTTATTAACGATAATAAAAAAAGCCCGTCAGAATTGACAGGCTTTTAGTTGCACAAAAATTTGACTATTCATTATTCAGACGATTTGGACTCCGTTTCGCTAATTGAGGCTACCGATTCGGCTTCCTCATATTCTTCTTCAGCATTAATTTCAGCTTGATTTTTTACATTGTAGAGCCACTTTCGAATCATGACAAAAAAAGCCGGATCCATAAATAAATTGAGTGTACGAGTTCTTACATCTTTAGTTAGACGAACTCTTGTGCGGATTATCAATCGCGTAGTGGTTTTATTAATTGGATATAATCCGATAGCAAGTGTCCATCCATGATTGTCAAATTGTCTTCCTAACACAATGTTTTGATATTGTTCCAGTTTTTGGACCGGTAAATTTTTAGAAAGACTGATCGCTTTTTTACTTTCCTCACTCAATTCTCCATTGACTCTTTTTGAGGCTTCTACGTGTAATTTGCTCTTATAACCAAACATTTTATCCAGCCACTCGTAGATTCCAAGTCCATTTTGCTCGAATCCTGTTTCGATCAGCCATGGCCATATTTGTTCGGGTTTAGCATGAATCGTAATGGCACGAGTGGTAATGTAATCCGGTTTTTCAACTTTTTCATCGCCAGGCATATAACGCCTGATTTCATCATCTTTAGCTCCCCAATGCATATACCACGGACGCAATAAAAGGGGATAAGCGGCAATTAAAGCAGTCCCGGCTGCTGTAATTCCACCAATCAATCCGGCCTTTTTCAAAAAATCGTTATTGTTTCTGTTCCTCCTAAATTGATCATAATTGTAATTGCTGATCAATTTTTCCCAAGGCGATTTCTTCTTGACGATACGTTTCAGATATGTATTCATAATTCAAATATCCTGTAGGTTAACATAGTATTCAATGAGATAACAATAATGACAAGTATTATCATTCATCGCTTTTACACGCTCTATACTGTTACTTACTGTAAAAACCGGATATTATCATCATCCATTCACCCATTGATGAAGTGAATATTTGATTAAACTTTGTGTAGTAGAATGGACTACAAATTATATGCAGCTTTTAATTCTATTCGATTATGTAGAAGTCTTTGCAAAACTGTCTTTTTGCCCAATCTCTTCGTTATCGGGATTTTAAAATCCCTTTTGCCTTAATCTTGACCATAAATCTTGTTATGCATAGCATTCTATGTAAAGAGAAAAAGAGAATTAATATTAACCCGAATTATTCACGAAATCATAAGGATCAAAACATATCATAATGAAAAATAATATGTTGTAAATAATAATACGTTCCTCAAATTTGAGCAATTTAAAAGATGCTGCGAAATTTTCCCGTGCTCTGCGTTGAAATTAA
>Ga0102962_1000880_pt1 | contig 12652 bp, 10 predicted proteins | sample SalPonF2_C_D2_MG_FD_84519 | JGI IMG/M metagenome (GOLD analysis project Ga0102962, IMG submission 84519) | Salt pond soil microbial communities from South San Francisco under conditions of wetland restoration - Salt Pond MetaG SF2_C_D2_MG ...
ACAGACGTTGCCAGGATCCCCTGACGCGATAATGGTCGGGGTAGAGGGATTCGAACCCCCGACTTCCTGCTCCCAAAGCAGGCGCGCTACCAAGCTGCGCTATACCCCGGTGAGCCCGGATCGTTACGGCTTTCAGAATATCCGGGGGCGCCCTGCGCAAGGGCTGCAATCATACCCGCGGGCCCCGGGCAGGTCAATCGGCCGCCGGCGCTTGTGCGCCCGCGCCGGCGCGTGCGAAACTCTGCGCCGACAGCGACCGGCGGACACTGCCGGCCGGCCCGCCCGGGATGGTCGATGCCGGTCCAAGTGCCACCATGGGCAGCCCATGACCGCGAATATCCTGGATGGCAAGAAGCTCGCCGCCCGCATTCGCCAGGATGTGGCCCGGCGGGTCGGGAACCTGCGCGCCGCCGGCGGGCGGGTGCCCGGCTTGGCGGTGGTTCTGGTGGGACATGACCCCGCTTCGCAGGTATACGTGCGCAACAAGCGCCGGGCCTGCGACGAAGTGGGCATCGTTTCCCACGCCTTCGATCTCCCGGCAGACATTCCGGCCGGCGAACTCTACGAGCTGATCGGCGAGCTCAACCGCGATGACGGCGTCGACGGGATCCTGGTGCAGGTCCCGCTCCCGCCGCATATCCCCGGTGCCACGGTGATCGAGCTGATCGATCCGGGCAAGGACGTCGACGGTTTTCACCCTTACAACGTTGGCCGGCTCGCCCAGCGGGTTCCGCTCCTGAGGGCCTGCACCCCACGCGGGATCATCACCCTGCTCGGCGAAACGGGCATCGACCTGCACGGGCAGCGGGCGGTGGTCGTGGGCGCCTCAAACATCGTGGGTCGCCCGATGGCCCTGGAGCTGCTCCTCGCCGGCGCCACCACCATTGTGTGCCACCGGTTCACCCGCGATCTGCGAGCCGAGGTCGAGAGGGCCGAGATACTGATCGTCGCGGTCGGCAAGGCGGGGCTCATTCCGGGGGATTGGGTGCGGCCGGGGGCGATCGTGATCGACGCCGGTACCACCCGCCTGGCCGACGGGCGCCTGGCGGGCGATGTCCAGTTCGAGGCGGCGCGGGCACGGGCAGCCTGGATCAGCCCGGTACCCGGCGGGGTTGGCCCAATGACCATAGCGACGCTGTTGCAGAATACCCTGGAAGCCTCGTTGCGCCACCAGGGGCTCGCGCTCCCCCCCGAGCGGCTCCAGGGCAGCGCATGAGCGGGCGCGACGGTCTCAACTGCGCCGCCAGCTAGTCCCCGCGGGCCCGTCCTCGAGCTCGATCCCCTGTGCCGTGAGTTGATCCCGGATGCGGTCCGCTTCCGCCCAGTCGCGGCGCGCGCGCGCCTCGCTGCGACGGCTCACGAGCGTCTCGATCTCGGCGCTGTCGAGACGGCTCTCGCCCGCCCCGCCCTGCAGGAAGGTCTCGGGATCGTCCTGCAACAGGCCCAGCGGCTCCGCCAGCGACACCAGCGTCCGCCCCAGGCCGGCGGCGCCGGCGGCGTCCCCCTGCTGGCGCCGGCGGTTGATCTCCCGCGCCAGGTCGAACAGCACCGCCAGCGCCCGCGGCGTGTTGAAATCATCGTCCATCGCGGTCCGGAAGCGCTCGCGCCACGGCGCCTCGTCCCCCGGGGCCGGCGGGCGGCCGGCCGGGAGGTCGCGCAGCGCGAGGTAGAGCCGGCTGAGCGAGGCGCGCGCGTCCTCCAGGTTGGCGTCCGAGTAGTTCAGCGGGCTGCGGTAGTGGCTGGCCACGATGAAATAGCGGACCGTTTCGGGGCGATAGCGGGCCAGGATGTCACGGATGGTGAAGAAATTGCCCAGCGACTTGGACATCTTCTCCTGGTCGACCTGGACGAAGCCGTTGTGCATCCAGATGTTGACGAACGGCTCGCCGGTCGCCGCCACCGACTGCGCGATCTCGTTCTCATGGTGCGGGAACTTCAGGTCCAGGCCGCCGCCGTGGATGTCGAAGTGCGCGCCGAGACAGTGCGTCGACATCGCCGAGCACTCGATGTGCCAGCCGGGGCGCCCCGGTCCCCAGGGGGAATCCCAGGCAGGTTCGCCGGGCTTCGCCGCCTTCCACAGCACGAAGTCCAACGGGTCCGTCTTGGCCGCCGCCACCTCCACCCGGGCGCCCGCACGCAGCGCCTCGGGGCGCTCTCCGGACAGCCGCCCGTAGTCTCCGAAGCGGCTGACGTCGTAATAGACATCGCCGTTTTCCGCCCGATAAGCGTAGCCGCGCTCCTCGAGGCGCCGGATCATGGCGATGATATCGTCGATGTGCGCCGTGGCCCGCGGCTCCTCGTCCGGCGGCAGCACCCCGAGCGCCGCGGCGTCCTCGTGCATCGCCCGGGTGAAGCGCTCGGTAAGCTCCGTCCACGACTCGCCGGTCTCGTCTGCCCGGCGGATGATCTTGTCGTCGATATCGGTGATGTTGCGCACGTACCTGACGCGGTAGCCGAGGCTGCGCAGGTAGCGGGCCACAACGTCGAAGACCACCATCACGCGCGCATGGCCCAGGTGGCAATAGTCATAAGTGGTCACTCCGCACACGTACATGCGCACGTGGCCGGGCTCGATCGGCTCCAGCGCGGCTCTCTCGCCACCCAGGCTGTTGTGGATCGATAACATGATCTGGCCTCAGTCGGATGCGCGGGCCTCGCGCTCGGCCGCCGCCAGTCGCCGGGCCAGCTCCGGAGGCGGGATCAGCGCGATCAGCGCCGCGATGCCCGGCCCGTGATCCACGCCGGTCAGCGCAACCCGCAACGGCCGGAACAGGGCAGCACCCTTGCGGCCGGTTGCGTGTTTCAGGCGCTCCACGGAGGCGTCGTCGGGTCCCCCCTCCAGGGCGCGGCGCGCTCGGGCAAAGAATGCCCCGCCTGCGTCGCGCAGCAGCTCGCGGGCCGGCCGGTCCCATCGGATTTGGTCACCGAACAGCACGCGGGCCCAGAAGATCGCGTCCTCCGGAAACACCACGTTTGGCCGGACGCTCTCCACGAACGCCGCCAGGGCCCCGGCGGGAACCCGGTCCCGGATCTCCGGCTCCAGCCACTCCTGCATCCGCTCCGGATCCAGGCCTGCAACCGCCAGCTTCTGCCAGTGGCGCAGCTGCTGAAGATCAAATCGCGCCGGCGCGCGGCCGAGACGGCCGGGGGCGAACCCCCGCGCCAGCGTCCCCATGTCCAGGCACCCTGCCGAGGCGACCGCGTGTCCGAGGCGCGCCAGGTAGTTGCACAGCGCCCCGGGAAGGTAGCCCTGCGCGCGCAGCTGTGCCAGCGTCGTGCTGCCGCGCCTTTTCGACAGGGGCGCCCCGGTCTCGTCGACGACCAGACCCAGATGGCCGTATACCGGCGTCGGCAACCCCAGCGCCTGAAGCAACATCAGCTGCCGGGGAGTGTTCGCGAGATGGTCGTCGCCACGCAGTACGTGGGTCACGCCCATCAGCGCGTCGTCCACCGCGTTGCTGAAGAAGAACGCGGGGCTGCCGTCGGCACGCCGGACCACGAAATCGCCGATATCCGCGCCCCGGAAACGCTGCTCCCCGCGGACCAGGTCGTGGAACCGGATCTCGTGCCGGTCACCCACCCGGAAGCGCAGCGTGGCGGGCTCGCCGGCCTCCAGCCGCCGACGGCTTTCCTGTGCCGGAAGGCTCGCGCAGGTGCCCGGATAGCGGGGAGCCTCGCCCCGGGCGAGCTGGCCCCGGCGCACCCGTTCCAGCTCGGCGGTGCTGCAGAAACAGGGGTAGGCCTGCCCGCGCTCCTCCAGCCGCCGGTACTGCTCGGCATAGACCGCCCCGCGCCGGGACTGCCGGCACTCGCGGCCGCCCTCGTCCCAATGGATGCCGAGCCAGTTCAGATCCTGCTGGAGCGCGTCCACACTGGCCTCGTTGCCCCGGCCGGCATCGGTGTCCTCCAGCCGCAGCAGGAAGATCCCGCCCTCATGCCGGGCCAGGAGGAAGTTGAACAGCGCGGTGCGCGCGTTGCCCGGATGCAGGTGGCCGGTCGGGCTGGGCGCGAAGCGGGTCTTGACCTGCGTCTGCGTCATGGCGCGAATATTACCAATCTTCTCGAAGGAATTGTCAGGCCTCGGCGGCCGCCGGTGCCCTCGTGGCGGGGTACCGGAGCGGAGTAGTGTAGTAGCGCCACACGAGCGACGGGCAACGCCGTCCAGAGCAGGCGCCAGGCGCGCCCGCAGGGAGGGCGTGTGAGCGGCGATGGCGGTGTTGGGCCCGCCCGTGGCAGCGCCCGCCCCGTCCTCACTCGCGTAGTTTGCTCTCAGCATGCCCGGCGTCGAGCGCGTGCAGGCGGCACCCATCGCGGTCGCAGCACAATACGCTGCCCTGCTCGTACCAGTCACCCAGCACGATTCGCCGACATGCCCGGCCATCCACCATACACACATGCATTCCCGGGCGGTGCGTGTGGCCGTGGATGATCTGCGTCACGCCGATAGTGCGGAACGCGTCGCGGACTGCCTGCGCATTCACATCCATGATCTGCGCGCTCTTGTGTGTCTGGTGCTCGCGGCTGCGGCGGCGCATGTCGGCCACGATGCGGTAGCGTAGTTGCCTGGGCAGACTCAGGAACGCCCGCTGCAGCCAGCGCCGGCGCACCTTGCGGCGGAACTCCTGGTAGGCGACGTCGTCCGTGCACAGAGTGTCGCCGTGCATGATCGCCGTGGGCCGCCCGTACAGGTCGATCACCGTTGGTTCGGCCAGCAGCGTGGCTCCGGTGGCCTTCGCGAACCGCCGACCAAGCAGGAAATCCCGGTTGCCGTGCATCACGTACACGCCCACGCCCCGATCGCGCAGCGCGGCGAGGCCGCGGATCACGCGGCGGTATTCGGCCAGGGGCGCATCGTCGCCCACCCACGCCTCGAACAGGTCGCCGAGGATGTAGAGCTCGCGCGCGGATGCCGCCGGCCCGCGCAGGAATGTCACGAACAGCTCGGTGATCGCGGGTCGGTCGGGGTCCAGGTGAAGATCGGAGATAAAAAGGGTGCTCATCCCGGATCCCCGTCCGGCCGGTTTCCGGCAGCGCTCGGGTCCGGGCCGCGCTGGGCGTCGCAGGAACCATCCAGCGGTATCGGCGTGTGCCCCGGGGCGTGCGGATGCGGGGAACAACCCGCCGGGACGCCCCCGGGGTCCGCCGACGCCGGCACCGTTTCCACCAGGCCGGCCCGCGTGGCCTCGAAGAAGTCCTTCTCCGCTGCCGGCACGCTCTCCTCCTTGCCACGGTCCCGCACGGGCCGCCCAAATGTCGGGTTTACCAGTCTTCCCGAAGGTATCAGCCGATACCATTTCAGGGACCGGAGCGAACGCAGCCCGCGCCCGTTCCTTGCTACCGCTGAATCCGGTCCAGTCCGCGCGCCAGATCGGCCTGGAGGTCGGCGAGCGATTCCAGACCCACCGACAGGCGCAGCAGCCCCTCCGTGATTCCCGCGCTCTGCCGCTGCTCCTCCGACAGGCGGCCATGCGTAGTGGACGCGGGGTGAGTAATGGTGGTGCGTACGTCTCCCAGATTGGCGGTGATCGAGAGCAGGCGGCTGTTGTCGATCACGCCCCAGGCGGCTTCGCGGCCGCCCGCCACCTCGAATGAAAGCAGCCCGCCGAACGCATTCTGCTGGCGTGCCGCCAGCTCGTGCTGCGGATGCTCCGGCAGGCCGGGATAGTTCACCCGTGTGACCGCCGGGTGTTGCGCCAGCCAGCGCGCGAGCGCCAGGGCGCTCTCGCTGTGCGCGCGCATCCGCAGACCCAGTGTTTCCAGGCCCTTGAGGAACACCCAGGCGTTGAAGGGGCTCATGCTGGGACCGGCGGTACGCAGGAACCCGAAGACATCGCGGCCGACCGTGGTCGCGTCGCCGACCACGGCCCCGCCAACGCAGCGCCCCTGGCCATCCAGGAACTTGGTGGCCGAATGCACGACCAGGTCGGCCCCCAGCTGCAGCGGCCGCTGCAGGGCCGGCGTGCAGAAACAATTGTCCACGATCAGCAATGATCCGTTAGCGTGCGCGATCTCGGCCAGGCGGGCGATGTCCGCGACCTGGATCATCGGATTGGTCGGCGTCTCGAGGAACAGGAACCGGGTCTCCGCCCGCACGGCCTGACGCCAGGCGTCGGGGTCCGCGGCGGGCACGAAGGACACCTCGACCCCAAAGCGCGTCAGGTGATTGGCGAACAGCCCCGTGGTGGTGCCGAACAGCCCCCGTGCCGCCACGATGTGATCGCCACTGCTCAGCAGCGCCATGCTGGCGGCAAGGATCGCCGCCATGCCTGATGCGGTCGCGACGCACGCCTCACCACCCTCGAGCGCCGCCAGCCGATCCTCGAATGCCCTCACCGTCGGGTTGGTGAAGCGCGAATAGATGTTGCCGGGCAGCTCGCCGGAAAAACGCGCAGCGGCCTCCCGTGCGCTCCGGAAGACGAAGCTCGAGGTGGCGAAGATCGGGTCCGAATGTTCCTGCTCGTCCGTGCGGCGCTGCCCGGCACGAATGGACAACGTATCGAAGCCGAGCGGCGGCTCCTGTTTCCGGCGCATTTCCTGTTCCTGGCTCCGAACGGGTCGGGGGCTGCCGCAAAACACGACCTCTCGGCAGCGCCCGAATGCTACAGGGTTGTAGTGCCATTTTCATGCAATGATGCGACCGGGCAAGCGCGGCTGCCGGTTGCGTCGATGAAAAAGGCCATAAACCGTATGCCCGGCCCCGGCAGGTGTCAACCGGACCGGGATCAGGACGCGTTGTACATCTCGATGGCGGCCTGGTCCTCGTCGAGGGCGCGCTGTTTGGCGTCGTCGGAGCGCAGGCGCGCAACCCGGTCCAGGTACTCGGAGCTGACGTCGCCGGTAACGTACTCCCCGTCGAAGCAGGAGGTGTCAAAGCGCTTGACGCCGGGATTCCCACGCCGCACGGCCTCGATCAGGTCCTGGATATTCTGGTAGATGAGCCGGTCGGCACCGATGATCTGCTGGATCTCTTCCTCCGAGCGACCATGGCCCACCAGCTCCTCGGGGGTCGGCATGTCGATGCCGTAGACGTTGGCGAAGCGCACCGGGGGCGCCGCCGAGGCGAAGTAGACGCGGCGGGCCCCCAACCCCCGGGCCATCTGGATGATCTGCTGCGAGGTCGTGCCGCGGACGATAGAGTCGTCCACCAGCAGCACGTTCTTGCCGCGGAACTCGAGGTCGATGCCGTTGAGCTTCCGGCGCACCGACCTCCGGCGCATCTTCTGACCGGGCATGATGAAGGTGCGGCCGATATAGCGGTTCTTGATGAAGCCCTCGCGGTATTTGACCCCGAGATGGTGCGCCAGCTGAACCGCCGCGGTGCGGCTGGTGTCCGGGATCGGGATCACCACGTCGATGTCGTGATCGGGCCATTCCGCCAGGATCTTGCTGGCCAGGTGGTCGCCCATCCGCAAGCGCGCCTTATACACCGAGATGTCGTCGATGATCGAGTCCGGTCGGGCGAAGTACACGTACTCGAAGATGCACGGGCTGTGCTGCCAGTCGGCCGCGCACTGCCGCGTGCGGACCAGCCCCTCGCGATCGACCACCACCGCTTCGCCCGGCTTCAGGTCGGCGATCAGCTCGAATCCCAGGACATCCAGGGCGACGCTCTCGGACGCGATCATGTAGTCCACACCATCCCGGGTCTCGCGCTTGCCGTATACCACCGGCCGGATGCCGTTGGGGTCCCGGAATGCCACCATGCCATAGTCGGTGATCATCGCCACCGCCGCGTAGGCGCCCCGGCAGCGCTGGTGGACCCGGCTGACCGCCTCGAAGATATCGTCGTGACTGATCCGGATCCGGCCCTGGCGCTGGAGCTCGTGCGCGAACACGTTCAGCAGGATCTCGGAGTCGGAATTGGTGTTGATGTGACGCAAGTCCTCCAGGAAGAGGTCATGCTTGAGCGCGTCGGCGTTGGTCAGATTGCCGTTGTGCGCCAGCGAGATGCCGAATGGGGAATTGACGTAGAACGGCTGGGCCTCGGCCGACGAGGTGCAGCCGGCGGTCGGGTAGCGGCAGTGAGCAATGCCCATGTTCCCCTTCAGCCGGAGCATGTGCCGAGCCTGGAAGACGTCCCGCACCAGCCCGTTGTCCTTGCGCAGGTACAGGCGATCGTCCGCGCAGGTCATGATCCCGCTGGCGTCCTGCCCGCGATGCTGAAGGACGGTCAGCGCCTCGTAGAGATCCTGGTTCACCGGCCCGTTGGCGACGATTCCCGCTATCCCGCACATCAGTCGACCTCGACCTCCACCGTGGTGCGCTTCCGCTGCGCCCTGCCCCGTTCGGAAAGAGTCCGTCCCGCCCGTTCCCGTTTGCCGGCCGGCCTTCCGGCTTGGCGACAAATGATCATTCTAACCCGGGACCGCATCAGTGATACGCAAAATGGCTGGCGAGGTCCGGCGGCATGAGCCCGGTCACCCAGATGGCCAGGCGCTGGAAATAGGCCAGCAACAGCGACGCATGCCACCAGCTTTCCCGCGGGATCGTGGTCAGGCCCGCCAGCAGCACCAACAGGGCGACAATGGCCACGCCCCTGAGCACCCCGAACACCACGCCGAGCATCCGGTCGGTTCCCGCCAGCCCGGTCTTCTGTACCGCCAGGCCGACGAAGTGGTTGATCATGCCACCGAGCAGCAGGGTGACAATGAACAGCGCGGCGAACGCCACCACCACCCGAATGGACTGCGAGGCGATGACCCCGGCCAATACCGGCGCCACGCGCTGCGTGAGCAGGACACCGGCCAAGAACGCGGCAACCCAGGTCAGCAGCGACAGGAACTCGCGCATGAACCCGCGCCACAGGCTGACGAGCGCGGACAGCGCAATAATCGCGAGGACAACGAAGTCGATCCAAATCATGTTCTTGAACAGACGCCCCGCCCCGGGGAAGTGCCGCCGCCGCCCGGAAACGGAACCCGCACGGACGGACGAAGCGGACATGCTACTAACGTGGTCACAGGTAACGCCACCTCGGATCGGGTCGCTGCCGCTCCCGGAGCAGCAGCTTCACGGGTTCTGGCTGACCACGCGGCCCTCAAGATCCATGCGCTTCGCCAGCTCTGCTTTGAGCTTGCCGGCCGCCTCCTTGCTGGCCCTAGGTCCGACGCGGACCCGGTAGAGGGTCTCGCCCTCGAGCCGGAACGGGATCACCATTACCGGATACTGGCGCTCGCGCAGACGTTTCCGCAGCTCAAGGGCGTTGCCCTTCTTGCTGAAGCTGCCGACCTGTACCGCCCACTTTCCGCGTGCGGTTGCCGTGGAGCCGGACGCATTGGCACTGCCGCCGCCGGCGGCGGGGCCGGACTTCTGCCGCCCGGATGCATCGGATTCCCCGGCCGTCGGCGGTTGCGCCTGTCCGGCGGTTGCCGTCTCGCGGGATGCCTTGGGCGGCGAATCCGGGACCGGGGACGCACCGGTGTCAGCTCCCGGGGTGGCGGTATGCGACTGCCCCTGGCCCGCCGCCTGGGCGCTGCCGGAATGATCGAGAACAATGCTGCGCGTCTGGCGCGCCTGGTTCGACGCCGGCACGCTGAGCGACGTCTGCACCGTCTTCCGCCCGGACGAGGAGTGCAGCAGGGGTGGCAGGAAGATGAAGGCCAGCAGCCAGAGAACGGCGGCCCCGATCAGTCGTTGCTTGAGGCGTGAGTCCATCGCTGCTCCCGCTTGCGGCGTGGTGCCCGCCTGATTGATACCGGGCCGGTCCGGACAGAAGCCGCCACCGGCCGCCGCTAGTATAGCCCGGCGCGGAAGGCCTCAGCCACGGTCAGAAACGATCCGGTGACCAGGATCCGGTCACCGGGCCGGGCGTCGGCACGCGCCCGGCGACACGCGTGGCGTACGCTGCGGAACGTCTGCGCACGCGCGCCGGGCAAGGTTGTTCCCAGGCGACGCGCCAGCTCCACCCCGCTCTGGCCGCGGCCCCCCGGCAGGCCCGCCAGGTACCAGGCGTCCGTCGCGGGCGCCAGCACGGCGGCGACCTCCTCGACGGCCTTGTCGCGGAGCATGCCCAGGACCGTCAAACGCCGGCCGCGGACCGGGCCTGCCGCCAGTGCGGCCGCCAGGGCGCGTGCACTCTGGGGGTTGTGTCCCACATCCAGCACCCACTCCACCTCACCGGGAATCCTCTGCACGCGCCCCGGCAACACGGCGCTGCGCAGGCCGGCATCCACGGCGGTCCGCGACAGCGCACGCTCCAGCCGGGCGCTGGCCAGTGCCTGCAGAGCCGTGGCCGCATTGCCCAGTTGGACGCCCCCGGGGGCCGCAGGCATCGGCAGGTCCGGCAGCTCCAGCGAGTGGCTGGCGAAGTCCCAGCGGTCGCCGGCCCGGCGCCAGCGGAAGTCCCTGCCGGCGTACAGGATCCCCGCTCCCAGCTGCGCGGCGGCCGCTTCCAGGGCCGCGGGTGGTTCCGGCTCGCCGCAGACAGCCGGTCGCCCGCCGCGGAAGATACCAGCCTTCTCGCGTGCGATGGACTCCCGGTCCGGCCCCAGCCACTCGACGTGGTCGACGCCGATGGAGGTGATCACGGCAACATCGGGATCGATCGCGTTGACCGCGTCCAGCCGCCCGCCGAGGCCGACCTCCAGCAGCGCGACGTCGACCTCCGCACGCCGGATGCCGGCGAAGGCGGCCAGGGTGCCAAACTCGAAATAGGTCAGGGACACTTCGCCGCGCGCGTGGTCGACTTCCGCGAACAGCCGGCACAGACTGTCGTCGTCGATCTCCCGCCCGTCGATGCGGATGCGCTCGTTGTAGCGCAGCAGGTGCGGCGACGTGTAGGCACCGGTGCGCAGTCCCGCGGCCCGGCAGATCGCTTCCATCATTCGCACCACGGAGCCCTTGCCGTTGGTCCCACCGACCGTGATGACCACCGGGGCAATGCACTCCCGCCCCATGCGCCGCACCACCGGGTGCAGGCGCTCCAGGCCCAGGTCGATTGCGCTCGGATGGAGGGTCTCCTGCCAGGCCAGCCAGTCGGACAGCCTCTGGAATCGCATCATCGCCGTCAGCGGGTCGCTTGCCGGCCTGTCGCTGCCGGTCAGGCTTCGGCGCGCCGGGTGAGCATCGCCAGCAGGTCGGCGACGCGGTCACGCATCTCGTGCCGGTGGACGATCATGTCCAGGGCGCCGTGCTCCAGCAGAAACTCGCTACGCTGGAAGCCTTCGGGCAGTGTCTGGCCGACCGTCTGCTGGATCACGCGGGGTCCGGCGAAACCGATCAGCGCACGGGGCTCACCGATGTTGATGTCGCCCAGCATCGCCAGGCTGGCGGAAACGCCGCCGGTGGTCGGGTCGGTGAGCACCGAGATATAGGGCAGCCCGCGCTCCGACAGGCGCGCCAGCGCGGCGCTGGTCTTGGCCATCTGCATCAGCGACAGCAGCGACTCCTGCATGCGGGCGCCGCCGGTGGCGGCGAAACAGACCAGCGGCAGGCGCTGCTCCAGGCACGCGCCCACGGCGCGCACGAACTTCTCGCCCACGACCGAACCCATGGACCCGCCCAGGAACCGGAATTCAAAGGCGCAGGCGACCAGGGGGAGACCGTTGAGCTCGCCCTGCCCGACCACCAGCGCATCCCTCTCGCCGGTGCTCTTCTGCGCCTGCACGAGCCGGTCCTTGTATTTCTTGGTGTCGCGGAAGCGGAGCGGATCGACCGGCTCGACAGCCGTCGCCAGCTCGGTCATCGCACCCGAGTCGAACAGGCTGCGCAGCCTCCGCCGCGCGCCGAGACGCATATGCCCGTCGCACTTGGGACAGACTTCCAGGCTGCGCTCCAGCTCCGGGCGATAGAGCACCGCCCCGCAGTACGCGCACTTGGTCCACAATCCCTCGGGCACTTGGCGTCGCTTGCTTCCCTGTGTCCGGATGCGTGTGGAAACAAGCTTGCTGAACCAACTCATCGCTCTGGCTTTGTATCCTTGCGGCCCGGCCCCGCGGGGTCAGGCGGTCATTCTGGTCTCGTCGATCGCCCGGCGCATGGCCCCGAGCAGCGTGGTCACGGAAGCGCGGGCGCGCTCGACGTCCGCATCGCGGTCGGCAATGCAATGCACCACCGCGCTCCCGACCACGACCGCGTCCGCGACCCGGGCCACGCGGGCGGCCGCGTCCGCGTCGCGGATGCCGAAGCCCACGCCCACGGGCAGGTCAGTGATCTCGCGCAGCGGCGCCAGCCGGCGCGCCACCTCATCGACGTCCAGGCTCGCGGCACCCGTGACCCCCTTCAGCGACACATAGTAGACAAACCCGCTCGCGGCCGCACATATCTCGCGGATCCGCGCCGGCGGGGTGGTCGGGGCGACCAGGAAGATCGGATCCAGCCCCGTGCCACGCAACAGATCCAGGAACTCGCGCCCTTCGGCGGCCGGCAGGTCCACTGTCAGCACGCCGTCGGCCCCGGCATCCGCGGCCGCGCGGGCAAACCGCTCGTAGCCCATGCGCTCGATGGGGTTGGTGTAGCCCATCAGCAACACCGGAGTATCGGCATCGCGCTGCCGGAAACGGCGCATGATCTCAAGCACCCCGCTGAGTGTCATCCCGCCCGCCAGCGCGCGTTCGCAGGCTGCCTGGATGACCGGTCCGTCGGCGACCGGATCGGAGAACGGCATGCCCAGCTCGATCAGGTCCGCGCCGGCATTGACCATGGCGTGCATCAA
>Ga0102962_1000881_pt1 | contig 12640 bp, 7 predicted proteins | sample SalPonF2_C_D2_MG_FD_84519 | JGI IMG/M metagenome (GOLD analysis project Ga0102962, IMG submission 84519) | Salt pond soil microbial communities from South San Francisco under conditions of wetland restoration - Salt Pond MetaG SF2_C_D2_MG ...
ATCTTATTCATTGTAATCTTAAGACAGGTATGTTCTGGTTTTGGGCAACGAAGCTATCGGGATTTGTCCATACAAAAAGGATTATTCCCATTCCCTGCCCGTCACGTCATCCTGCGCTCCGACGCAGGATCTCATTGAACTCGTAAAATCAAGAGTAGCATGGTGCTTATTTTGAAAACAAGCCCCTCGCAGGATCCCACATCTCAACGACTCCGCCAGTCAGCAGATTCATTGAGCGGGGGGCTGCGGGATGACTATTTCCTTTTTAAAGGGTTTTCTTGTCTATTTTTTCAATGCGGAAAAAATAGACGAAAAACGCACCGGGGACTCCCAGATGGAATATGCTTGTCACCCTTAGCGATTAGCTGCTTTCATCCGGCTCTTGCTTTTGCGCTGGTTTTTCCGGATCCCCCGGACCCGAAAACTCTATTTATATATGATGAAGCACCTTGTTTCCCGCTGATATGGCAGCAACTTAACCGGATGTTTTTTTGAATTAAAATTTGACAGATTTTAATCATAAAATCGGGCCGTAAAAATCTAAATTGTGATATGTAATCATTATATTTAAGAGTATAAAGAATAAAATGATATAGCTTCTATGGGTGATTTACGCTTTTCTGGCCACGAGTCTTTTCAATGTCGTAATCTTTGGCTTAAAAAAGGATTCGATTTCATCAATAGTGATGAGGAATTAAGTTTTAGCGATGATACTGCCGTGATATCACTGGGAGTAGGGAAAAATATGACCACGGCGATACGCTACTGGTTAGATGCTTTTGGTATCCGAAATGATGATAATAAAGACGAAACTTCAGAACAAGCAAATAAACTCTTAGGTGATAATGGTTGGGATCCATACTTAGAAGATATTGGTAGTTTATGGTTACTGCACTATTTAATTGTTAGTCGGAATCGAGCAAGTATCTATCATTTAGTATTCAACAAATTTCGTAAACATCGGATCGAGTTTACAAAAGATCACCTAATCTCCTTTTTATTAAATCATTGTGAAGAAAAAGGAGAATCGCATTCTCCGAATACGATTGAAACAGATACTGGTGTATTTCTTAAAACTTATGTCCGACCAAAATCCAAAGATGGTGAAACTAATATTGAAGATTTATATTCATCCCTATTGATCGAACTCAATTTAATTAAAGAAATTGAAAATACAGGAGCTGGCAAAGAAGATACGTGGTACAAAATCGAAAGTTCAGATCAAGATTCTTTGCCAATTGAAATTTTCTTCTATTCAATCTTGGATAATATAGAAAAAGGCGATTTTAGCAATTCTATTTCACTTCACAAATTGTTAAATGCCAATAATGGTCCTGGAAATATATTTGCGCTACATCCGGATGCTTTAGTAGCCAAACTAGATAAATTGATGAATAAATACGATGGGATTTCCTATAAAGAAGATGGTGGCATACGCGAACTGCAAATAAATAAGGAATACTCAAAAGAGAACATCCTAGATAACTATTATGCCCGGAATGAATAGTACTTTTACTCCTTCGATTAATATTGAGCGAGATAAGGAGAAAGACTTTAATTATGTAGTTACATCGAATGCCCGCCAGATCTATGATCAGATTATACAAAATAGAACCTCTGGCGTACATTCCTTTACAATTATCGGTTCTTATGGGACCGGCAAATCTTCTTTTCTGGTTGCACTGCGAAAAAATTTAAAGAAAAAAGGGACCAATTATTTTACTCCTTTAAATGGTCAATTTTCAGATGTTGATGAGTTCAAATTTGATTTTATCGTCGGGAAATATGGCTCACTCTTAGATAAACTTATTGAACATTTTGACTTAAAAGATGTAGAAACAGAGGATGAAGTTCTAGATCGGATAGATGAGAAACATTCGGAATACAAGAAGCAAGGCACTTTTTGGGTTATAGTCGTTGATGAATTTGGAAAACATCTGGAGTTTGCGGCCAAGGGGAATCCTGAGCAAGAGCTTTATTTCATCCAACGTCTTTCGGAATATGCGAATGAGAAAGAGAAAAATCTTTATTTCCTTACTACCCTACATCAAGCTTTTGATTCTTACGCTCATGGCTTAGATCTACAACAACGAAAGGAATGGGATAAAGTACGGGGTCGCCTTAAAGAATTAACGTTTAATGAACCCGTTGAACAGCTCATTTATATTGCGAGTCAATATTTGAGTAAAAAGAAGATAGAGAGCGATGAAGACGATATTCAAGCTTTAATAAAAGGTATTGAGAAATCCCGGGCTTTTCCTGTTAAGAATGAGCTAGACGTTCAGCTTGCCAAAGACCTTTATCCATTAGACCCACTATCAGCAGGTGTTCTTTCCCTTGCCTTACAAAAGTATGGACAAAATGAACGTTCATTATTTACCTTTCTTGAATCAAATGAATTTCTAGGAATTAATAATTACGACGACTCAACAAATCCGTTTTATAACCTAAGTTGTGTTTATGATTATTTGATTCAAAATCACCATCATTACTTATCTTCCAAATATAATCCGCATTATCTTCAGTGGAGCTCTTTAAAAAAGGCCATTGAAAGAACAGAAAGTCACATAAAAGAGGGAACTAGTTCAGCCAAAAAGATTATTAAGACGATAGGTCTTCTAAATATCTTTGCAAATGAAGGTGCAAAAATTGATCTTGAATTTCTTGAACAATACGGATTAGTTGCTATAGGAATTGATAATATCGGGCAATTAGTATCCGATCTTGAAGATAAAAAAATCATACGATATCGGTCTCATAAGCAACAATTTATACTCTATGAAGGCACTGATTTTGATATCGAATTCGAGCTTCAAAATGCTACAAGCAAAGTTGATCCTATTACAGATATAGTTAAAAAGTTGAAGCAGCATTTTGACTTTCCTTATCTCCCAGCGAAGCGAATATATCATAAAAAGGGCACTCCTCGGTTTTTTGAATTTAAACTCTCAGAAAACCCTGTTGTAATTCCTCCTGAACAACCCATTGACGGCTATATCAATTTAGTTTTTGAAACTTCAACTAAAGGAGTCATAGAAGACACAAAAGATCTTGAAGCCCCAATACTGTATGGAATTTTCAAAAACACCCAGAAACTACGAGAGCAACTCTATCGAATTAAGCGAGTTCAATTTATAATTGAAAATGTTGTAGAAAAAGATGATAAAATTGCTAAAAGGGAGCTAAAAGATCTTTTACAATTTCAAATTGATGAGCTTAATGATAGTGTTCTCAATACTATTTATTCTGGAAGTGATAACATCAATTGGGTTTTTGATGGACAGCAGTTAGAGATTGAGGGTGCTAAATCACTAAATCAAACGCTTTCTGAAATTTGTAGAAAAACCTATCACCAAGCTCCTGTTTTTAGCAATGAGCTTATTAATAAAGAAAAGGTTAGTCCTGCAATATATAGACCACGAAAAGCACTACTTGAAAAATTATTAAAAGATGCCGATAAAGAGTTATTAGGTTTTGACACTGAATCTTTCCCAGCTGAGAAAACCATTTACTTATCATTATTACATAAAACCGGAATTCATGAGGATAGAGATGGGGAATGGGAACTAAGAGAACCAACTTCTAGCTTCCAAGATGTATGGGGCGCTTGTGCACGATTCTTTGAGAGCACTAAGTCAGGGAAAAGAGGACTAAAAGAACTTATAGATATTCTCAGGAAACCACCTTTTGGCTTAAAGATGGGACTGATTGAATTATGGTTGCCCATTTATCTAATCATTAAGAAAGAAGATTTCGCTTTATTTAAAGAGGATACCTACATAACAGAATTAACATATGATATCGTTAGTCTTGTATATCGCAACCCTAAATTATTTGCGATTAAAGCTTTTCATATCAGTGATGTTAAAAAGAAAGTATTTGCTAAATATCGAGCGTATTTAGAACAGGATGAATCTGTTGAGTTTACAAACGAGAGCTTTGTAGAAACGGTTAGACCTTTCCTTCTTATTTATAATGATCTTAATGAATATGGAAGAACTACTTCAAAAATTTCAAAACAGGCGCAACAGTTAAGGGAAGCTATTAAATCAGCGACTGATCCAGAAGAAGCCTTTTTTGATCAGTTTATATCAGCGCTCGGCTTTGTTGATATTACAGACTTAGAATCAGATGAAGCCATGCATCGATTCAAAAAGGAACTAGATAGCAGTATTAGTGAAATTAAGGATGCTTACAGCAATCTAATTGATCGCATTGAACTGTGTTTATTGGATTCTTTAGGATTAGAAGATTTAGCGTACGAAGAATATACAGCACATGTTAAATCTAGATATGACTCTATCAAATCATACAAGCTTGTTCCTTACCAGAAAAAACTGTTAGGCCGTTTGTTATCAGAACAACCTAATCGGGAAAGTTGGATTGAGGCCGTCTCTTTTGCATTGCTGGACAAACCGCTTTCCAAAATTGACGATGAAGAAGAACCAATTTTACTTGACAGACTAAATACCCGAATTGAAGAGCTTGACAATTTACGAGAGTTGAGTAAGTTAAACGTTGATCCAGAAAAACAGGATGCATTCAAATTCAAATTACAACCATTTAGCAAAGAACCTTTAGATATTAATGTAATTATCGACAAGGATAAGATTAGTGAAGAGGCAGATCTAATAAAGAAACTGAAAGATCAGTTAACCGATGATAAGAATGTTAATCTAGCACTGCTTCTTAAATTAATTGAGGATCAAAGTAATCATGAGTGAAGTTCGACACGTACTTGGCATAAGCGGAGGAAAAGACAGCGCTGCGTTATCTTTATATCTTGAAAAATATTTTCCATCGCTTGACTTAGATCTCTATTGCTGCGACACAGGTAAAGAGTTGGAAGAAACCTACGATCTAATAAAAAAATTAGAGGCACACCTTGGTAAAGAAGTCACAAGGCTAAAAGCGGTGAATACTGAAAAAGTAGCCAAGCCTAATTATAATAATGGTCAGGCGAATAAGAATACCCCTTTTGATTATTACCTTGAGGACTATAACAACTTTCTTCCTTCTTCCTTTGCTCGTTGGTGTACAAAAGAATTAAAACTTAGACCGTTTGAGGAATACATTGGTGACGACCCTACTATTTCTTACGTAGCAATTCGTGGGGATGAAGAAAGAGAAGCCTATGTATCTACGAAAGACAATGTTCAAACAATATTTCCCTTTAAGAAGAATATTTGGAGCTTTGATGTTATCTCTTTAGTTCTTGATGAACATAACAAGGGACAGCTACGGGATATTTATGAAAATAAGGTTAAGCCTGATAATCTTGACCGTATTATTGAAGAAGTTGAACGTTCGATAACTCCAGAGCATAATTTAAATAAAAAAACAAAAACACTCGTAGACCTTGATGTTACCGCATTTAATAAGGCCGTTTTTCACTTTCTGAAAAAGACCGATTATCCAATGGGTAAATTGGACGATTTTCCTCTACTTGATAAAAGCCATATAAAAATAAATGATCGAGTTATTGTCCGTGATCAAGTATTTGATATGTTGGAAAAATCGGGCGTAGGTGTTCCTGAATATTATCGAAAACTGGAATATGAGGTAGATGGGAAAAAGGGTACTTATTCTAGAACGCGATCGGGATGCTTCTTTTGTTTTTACCAACAAAAAATTGAATGGGTTTGGCTTTATGAAAATAATCGGGAGAAGTTTGAAGAGGCTATGGCCTATGAAAAAGATGGCTTTACCTGGATGGAAAATGAATCTCTTGAAGAATTAGCCCAGCCTGAACGGAGAAAAGAAATTAAGCTCCGACATTTGAAACAGAAAAAAAATGGTTCGAATAAAAAGTCTAAAACATTGATGGGCAGCATTCTGAATGAAGAAGAGAAAGGGGAATACTTTGACAAAGAAGATGAAGATTATGCTGGATGTACTGTTTGTTTTATATGAGCACTTAATTTAATAAAATGAAATCTGACCAATTAAGATTTATTGAAAACCTTAATACCCAAGTTAGGTCCCTACCAACTTTATCGCAGTTAGTTACTGAAATTGGCTTGGGTAAAACTACTAAAAGTATTATTGAGGAGAGATTAATACAGTGGGATAAAGCTTTAGTAAAAGATTCTAAATTTTACAGAACCCAAAAAGGGATATTATCAAATAGTAAAAACAAGGGACTGACCGTAAAAAGATATTTAGATCTTGCACTATCTTTTGGTTTATGCAATAATATAAATGAGTTAGTTTTCAATACTGATTTAGGAAAAGTTTTAGTTTATCTCAATAAAGAAAAATCTCTAAAAAATTATTATTTACAAGATTCTGAGGTAATATTTCTAACTAATCTATTAATAAATAGCGATTTTGATGTAATTATATTAGCATTGACAATTTTAAATAAAAGTCATGAAATTTCTCAAAAGAAAATACTTAATATATTTTCTACAGAATTATTAAATAGATTAAAGAATAAACAGAAACATTCAAGCCAATCGGCAAAAAACAATATAAATGAGAAGTTTCGTAAAGTAAAATTTGAATGGGAAAAACCGGAAATTTATGCTGAACATATAGTTGTACCTCGGCTTGAGTGGTTATCTCAAATTAATTTAATCGAAAAAAATAGTAGGTCTACTAGAACGACTTACCAACTAACTAAAAATGGCATTAATTTTTTACAGAAAATTAACTACTCCCCTAATGAAGATTTTTATGAAATCGATTCTGTTTGGATAAACAAAAATAGCCAAAAAGCAATAGTAGAAAATTGCGTCCAAGAGAATACTTTTACACTCTGGAATGAATTAGAAAAGGGAGAAAAAACTGAGTTATTTGGCTATTATATCATTGAAGCATATAATCTTTTCTCTAAGGGCAGCGCCTTACGTGTCCCAATATTCCCAACCTTGTTGCTTGCTGTCTCTAATTTATTTCGTAAAATGAATATTGTTGCTGAATTTGAAGAACTTAAACTTCTTTTGAAAGATAGCTTTAGTTTTGATAAAAGAATTTTTTCAATTCGAGAGGCAGCGAGAACGAACGAAGGTTATATTCTAATCCAATTCTAAATATGATAAAATTTACTTGTTACATAGACACAAGTAGTTATATCAACTTAAGCAAATCAGAATACAAATCTGGTTCCATTTTGGACATTCTTTACAAGAAGACAAACATCAGATTTTGTCCTTTTATAAATCATACAGAGATTCCAAATCATCATAATAGTAATATGCCAGGATCTCTTAAAAGAAGTTCTCAAGTATATTATCTTTCAAAGTTAGATTACGATAGGGACCATGATTTATTATTTCCTCATTCATCAAGTAACAATGACAGGGGAGAGAAAGAGAATTTAATGTGTTTATTTGATCATTATTTAGATAAGAAGAAGAAAGGACTTATTTTTCTTACCGATGATAAAAAAGCACTTGATGGCCAATTAAATCATCCAATAAGTTCTTTCCCTTTATTTAAAGTCTGGTCATCTTTTGATGTAATTTTATTTTTATTAATCGAAAAAGAAATTACAAAAGAGATAGCTCAATCAGCGATACAAGATTTGAATGCTATAATGGCTACTGATGACGAAAAAATGGACCCCCAAAAAACCCAATTGAGAATCCAGGTTAGGGCTACCTATGAAAAAAGGATCAAACTACTTAATAAATTAATTTATAGTTAAAGATGCTTTCATTAACAGAATTAAATTTATCCGAAAATCCCTTTAAAAATATTACACCTATACCAGGCCAAAAAACTGACCAAGAATTACCATGGGCTGATATGTCACAAGTGAAAAATAATTTAGAAGAGGTTTATAATAGAGCATCTTCACTTAATTCTAGACAAGTGATTTTAAATTGGGGACCATATGGAGGAGGCAAAACCTTTGCCGCATACCATTTTATCGACAAAGAATATCAAAATGAACAATTGACTCAAATCTACATTAGATCTCCTAAAGATGGCAATAATGCACCTTCTGAATTTTTTAAAGGAATAATTGATTTTCTTTCTTTTTCTGGGATACAAAAACAAGTAAAAAAAATAGTTGAAGAATCTTCAGAAGAAGAAGTTTTTAAATTAATAGATAGCAATATTAGAAGTGAAGAATTTGCGGAATCAATTTTATTATTCAACAGCGATGATGAAGATGATGTTGAAACACTTCGTCGATATATTTATTCAGGTTTGACAAAAACCGAGTTAAAGAAAGCAGGTTTACATAGAAATATAGATTCAACAACAGATAAAATAAAATTTCTAGCAGGCATTTTCACTTGTTATATAGCCAATAGAGATGGTAATATTATTCTTTGGATAGATGAGATGGAAGATCTAGTGTACTTTACGAAAAAGCAATATACTCTCTTCTCAAGGATGATAAGAGATTTAATAGATACAATGAACTATAATTTTACACTGTTTTTTAATTTCACTCTTGCAGAACCTGATGAAAGCACTATTGAACTTTTATTAGGTGATGCAATTAATAGAAGGATAGATAAAAGAATTCGTTTAAAAGAATTTTCAGAGGAAGATGCCCTCACTTATTGTAAAGACCTGATCGATTTCTACAAAATTGAAGATAAAAATAATCTTTATCCATTTACTGAAGAAGCTTTAAAATTAGTTTTCAAAAGTATTCGTAGTGCTGACCTAACCCCAAGTGAGATCAATAAAAGTTGTAGTCGTTTGCTGGAATTCTCATTACAAAAAAATAAAAATTTAATAGATGAGGAGACAACAAGAGATTGGATCAATAAATATTATGAATAATAATTAAATAAATCCTGTCACTCTCCCAAACTTTCAATTAACTGTTCCATTTGGAAATTGAGTAGAAAATCCGAGTAGTGATTATCAAATAAGTCTTTTAAATAACTACCAATATCTACGGGTTCAGGTTCACTCTTATCTTGAATTTCTTGAGAAATTTTATACTTTCTGTTTTGAGTAATAGTATATAGAAAGAGGGTATGAAAATAGACAGAGGTATAATACTTTCTGTTTGACAGTTCTAACTGCTGCTGATTTGGATTCTTATTTTTTGATTTGAGTCATAAATACTAATTAACTTATACATATGTATAAAATATTTTCAACTTTCTCTTACTCCCCAATACTTTCCATTAATTCTTCCATCCCACCAAAATTCAGGATAAACTCCGAATAGTAGCTTTCGAATATATCTCTTAGATAAGTCTCTACACCCACATCTACCGGTTCTTCTCTACCATCGTTCGTTTCCCGTTTAATTTCATACTGGCGATTCTTCGTTATCGTGTATAAAAATAGTGTATGAAAATACACGGATGCAATATATTTGCGATCTGCTATTTCTAACTGTTCTTGAGAAGGCCGTTTATACTTTGATTTAAAATTTTTAAGCACGGAACTATCCATATTTATGTAGATTTTTTCCAAAGTATTCCCGTGTGCCAATGGATACATCACATTATTATAATCCATTGGTTCTCCCGTAGCTTCTTCAACAGTCTCCCAGGTAATAGCATGCTCTTTCTCCTCTTTATAGACTAATCCATATTCTGGCAATCCTAATTCCTCCTCATCAATTTTCGTGGGCTTTGGAGCCTTCTTTTTTTTCTTTTTAGGCTCGCTTACCTTTAGCCAGAATAAAGATTCGAAGTTTTCCCCTGCGCCAGTAAGCGTTACTTTAATTTTAACGGCATCTCCTACAGTTGCTTTTTCAGTGGGACTAAAATTTATTTTTATAGTGCCCTCATTGGGGCTTACTTTATTTACATTTAGTAGTGAGTCAATTCTGTCAATAGGTCCAGGAGCATCACCGCCCTCACTTTCATTATTTCTATAATCTAAGAAAGCTACCTTTAGCTCACCTGGTTCATCTATGCGATGTAGATAATGATCTTCTACATCGGTATCGAAGAGTATATTTTTTTCTCCTTCCAAAGGGATTTTTGCAATTTCTTTTTCGCCATCATTTTTTGCTCTTAACTTTAGAAAAGAAGGGAACCGTTGTGGATTAAAAGACTCTTCATCTTCTTCATGACTATTTCGTTTTTTATTTTTCTGTTTATTTTTAGGTTTATCCTTCTTTTTATCAAGCTTAAATGTTTGATCTAATAGGTTCAATAAGTCGCTATTCATAGGAAGGCTTTTCGTAAAGTCCTTCAACAACTGCTTGGTGTCTCCACTATCTACCGATAGAGAATCTTTCCTTCTTTTTTCAATCTGTGACAATCGACTCTTTGAACTCCCTAATTTTCTTGCTAAAAAATGTCTTAGCTCTGTAGATTCTTCACCTCCTTTAAGCCGATCACGCGAAGCCATGAATAACTCCTTGCGAAAGTTATAATCCATTTTTGTGCAGTCCACATGGATCAACAAATGATTTTTTAGAAGATTTAATTTTAAGGATCTTGTTATAAATTCGGATGTATAGTGACCGTGAACTTGACCATTAATAGAAAAAAGAACGGCCATATTATTCTTAAAAAACTCCCGTTGAATCGTTTCTTTAGTTTCTTTAACCGAACGATCATCAATTCGACTTTTGAATACGTAGCAGGTAGCCGTAGCTTCTCCAAATAGCTCATCGTTAAATTCTTCCGTAAAATGTTCTTGGAGATATTTGCTATCATCCTGCTCAAGTCGGCGCTTTAGTCCATAAAGATCACGCTCTAAGTTTTTGTCTTTGGGATAACGCTCTTTTGTGTCAACTGTTAGGATGGGAAGAGCTGGTTTGAATAAAAATTCATTGATGCTCTGATTTAAATCTCTTGAAATGACGGAACGGCTTCCTGAAGGAAGATCGTAGGAATAAAGTTTAATAAGTGTGCCTGTCTCAAATCGACGATTATAGATGCCTAAATCCATACCATTTGTTTCAAAAGAAGGAATTTTTTCATCTATAACTAAATATTCATACCACGTATTTTTCCTACTTTTTTCTTCCTCCCGGGTTAGAGGATGTTCTCTTACAAGTGTATAACCAAATTTTCCGCTCCTATCATATCGCTTAGAACCAATAAGTTGAAACCCTTTCTTTCCACAAAATACAATAGCTCCACTGCCTCCCATATTATATTTACCCTGTACAAAATGGATTTCATTTTTATTACCTCTCAGTAGTGAAAGAAAAGTATCTTCGAAATTATGGGGATGCTGTCCCTCACCGTTATCATAAATAGTTAAGGAAGGAGTTAATTTGGGACCATCAGCAATAATTTGAATGTTTTCTGCTTGTGCTTTTCGCGAACCGGAAAGATCCCAATCTTGAGGACGATCAAAAAATTGTTGCTTGGCCTCTTCCATCGTTCTCGGAGCCTCATCGGAACGTGGATCAATCCCTTGTTCGTAGCATTTCTTCATTAAGATAGCATCAATTGAATTTGTAATTTTTTCAATTAATGCAGCAATAGGATTTGATTGCTGGTTTTCAATAACTCCGAAATTATTTTCATTGCCTCCGAGCGGACGCCAATTTTTAGAGTTATCAAAAATGGAATGGTAATTAGCAATAACTTTTTCTACGTCATCCTCTGAAGAGGCATTATAAAGTTCCTGAAATATTTTTTTAGAATCCATAAAAAGCCAATATCATTATATTACTAATGGAATTGTTAAGCTAAAAAAAATTAAACCACTAACAAATAATTTTACGTGACAAATCGTATGCAATTTACATATTCATCCGAAACCAAACCCACCCATCGGCTGTTTACATAGATGAACCGCAAATAATCTATTCGTCTTATGCGTCAAATTGTAAACACGACCAACGGCAGTTATGAAGTGCTTTATGTACAAAAAGTGCCTGATCCGGAGCCCAAGCCCGGCGAACTGCTCATCAACGTAAGGGCATCGGGCCTTAATTTTGCCGATATCCTGGCGCGCAAAGGGCAGTATCCCGACGGCCCGTCCAAACCCTGCGTCATGGGCTACGAGGTAGCAGGCACGGTAGAGGCCACCGGCGAAAACATAGATAATGACTGGATGGGCAAAGAAGTGATCGGCCTATGCCGGTTTGGCGGGCAGGCGGAGCAAGTTTGCGTGCCGGAGCAGCAGGTGTTTGAAAAGCCTGAATCGCTGAGCTGGGAGCAGGCCGCTACGATTCCGGTCAATTATCTCACCGCCTGGATGCTGCTGGTGGTGATGGGCGCGCTGAAATCATATGAATCTGTGCTCATCCAAAACGCCGGCGGGGGCGTGGGGCTGGCAGCCCTGGACATCGCCCGGCATATTGGCGCCACTACTTACGGCACGGCCAGCAAGCGGAAGCATTCTTTTTTACTCGAGCACGGGCTTAATCATCCCATCGATTACCGCAGCAATAACTGGTACAAGGTCCTTATGAAACTGACCGAACGCAGGGGCGTTGATCTGATTATCGATCCGCTGGGCGGAAAAGAATGGAAGCGCGGCTATAAGGCGCTTCGTGCGGGCGGACGGCTGGGAATGTTTGGCATTTCGTCGGCCAGCGAGGGACCGGAAAGCGGCTGGCAAAGCTACTGGAATATGGCCAAGACCGCTGCGCAGATGCCGTTTTTTCATCCGTTGTCGTTGCTGAATAAAAATCGCGGCGTTTTTGGGGTGAATTTGGGGCATCTGTGGGACGAGCAGGAAAAGGTCACCATCTGGATGAAGGCGCTGCTGGAGGGCGTGCAGGACGGCTGGATCAACCCGC
>Ga0102962_1000883_pt1 | contig 12626 bp, 9 predicted proteins | sample SalPonF2_C_D2_MG_FD_84519 | JGI IMG/M metagenome (GOLD analysis project Ga0102962, IMG submission 84519) | Salt pond soil microbial communities from South San Francisco under conditions of wetland restoration - Salt Pond MetaG SF2_C_D2_MG ...
AAAAAGGGCCTTGTAGAGGCCCTATAAATTTCATCATTGGTTTAAACAACTCTTTATTCTTACTGTTTATGTGATAGCTTAACCTTGTTGTGAGAGCTTCTTTCCCACCGGGGAATAAGATAAGCAGCTGTTACTTTACTAAAATACAGATTCCATGACTGATCAACCCAAACAGAAAACTTCCATTGCCTTTTTTGATACCAAACCTTACGACCGGGAAATATTTAACCAGGTAAATGAACAGTATGGTTTTGAAATTAAATATTTCAAATTTCACATAACACCGGATAATGCAGTGCTGGCTCAGGGATATGATGCCATTTGTGCTTTTGTAAATGATGTAATTTCAGCAGAGGTCATTGATAAACTCAACGATTACGGGGTAAAATTAATTGCTCTTCGCAGCGCCGGCTATAACAATGTTGATTTTAAGGCAGCGCATGGTAAAGTTCATGTAGTGCGTGTTCCGGCCTATTCCCCCCATGCCATAGCCGAACATACCGTGGCGTTGATGCTTTCGCTTAACAGAAAGATCCACCGCGCCTATTTCCGCACCCGTGATGCCAATTTTTCCCTGCACGGTTTGATGGGATTTGATATGTACAAAAAAACTGCAGGCATAATCGGAACAGGCAGGATAGGAAAAGCGCTGATCCAGATACTGCGGGGATTTGGAATGAATGTGCTGGCCTTTGATGTTTATCCCGATCAGGATTTCGCGTCACAAAATGGCATCTCCTATGTTCCCATAGATGAACTCTTTCGCGAATCCGATATCATTTCACTCAATTGTCCCCTGACGAAGGAAACGGAATACCTGATCGACAGCGAAGCAATCGGAAAAATGAAAGATGGCGTGATGCTGGTGAATACCGGCAGGGGTAAACTAATCAAAACACAGGACCTGATTGATGCACTAAAAACCAGCAAAATCGGATCGGCCGGCCTGGATGTCTATGAGGAAGAAAGCGAGTATTTTTTTGAAGATCTTTCAGATACAGTGGTCACAGATGACGTGCTGGCAAGGCTGCTTTCTTTTAACAATGTGATCATTACCTCTCATCAAGGATTTTTTACCCGGGAAGCCATGCAGAATATTGCAGGGACCACCCTGCAGAATATTCATGATTATTTCTTCTCTGATGAGACAGTCGCTAATGAGATTTGCTATAAATGTTTGAAAGGATCCGATGAATGCCTGAAAAAACAAGGGAAACGATGTTTTTAACGAATTTGTTTTTGTAAAAATACTTAAATGATAAAAAGACCGTTACATAGTTGGAATCCCTGAAAAACTGCTGCTTAGCATTAATTTTTCAGAGAACTTTTTAATAAAATTTATGTTTTATGATAACAGGTTTTAAATTAGTTTTATATAACTATTCCTAACAGCCTTTAGTCTGTAATGGCCAACCAGAAAACATAAAACAGTTTTATTGAGATGACACAGATCATTTTTGTTTTTACTAACATCATATATCTTTGGCATAAATATTGGTTTGTATTAGCACGCAACCTGAAAAACAATTCAGGCATCTAAAAGAAAACAGAGAAAAACAGAGAGAAGGCATAGAAAATGAAATTCAGATTATTACTTATATTGACAATTTTTGTGGGAAGCATGATCAGCGGATGTGAATCAGATTCCAGCAATACAGATCACCAGAGCGGTACATCAAAAACAGCCATCACACTTGATTCCAAATCATACCAGGATGCAGTATACAACCGGCCGGGAGGCAACGGAGCCTCTTTCACCATTTCAAAAGTGCGTCGCGACGGCAACATGCTGAAGATCGATGTTACTTACCAGGGAGGATGTAAAATTCATTCCTTTAAATTAAAATGGGACGGGATAGCACTTTTTACTGACCCACCCACCATTCCTTTAATTCTTACCCACCAGTCAAACGGTGATGAATGTACTGACAAAGTAAATGAAACACTCTATTTTGATTTAACAAAACTGACCTCAAACCAGGATTTGTTAAATAAGGCAGTAATTGTGGTGCAGAACGGCACATCGATGGATGAGAAAGCTGAAGAAAATGAAACAGTAAGTGTTTCATCTGATCCTTTTTAGGTGAAAATCTAAAACGGATTATTGATTTAATAGTTAATTTAGGGTTCCCAAAGCCTTGCTGTTACAGCAGGGCTTTGGTTTTTTAGCTGAGTGAATGAAGAATGCTCATTGGTTGAAAGGTCATTTTTTACTCCGGCCTTTGAGCGTTTTGTATGATTTTATAAAAAAAGAGGCAGTTCATTAAATGACTGCCTCTTTTTTTATTGATGTAATTATTATATCAAATAATTCCCTGATCAAGCATTGCATTCGCTACTTTAAGGAAACCGGCAATATTGGCACCCTTTACATAGTCAACATACCCGTCAGGATTTGTTCCGTTTTCAACACAGGCTGAATGAATACTGCTCATGATATGATGCAGGCGGCTGTCTACTTCTTCCCTCGACCAGTTGATCTTCATGGAGTTTTGCGCCATTTCCAGTCCGGAAGTAGCCACACCTCCAGCGTTGGCGGCCTTACCCGGGGCAAAGAGTATCTTATGCTCCTGGAACAGTTCAACAGCTTCCGGTGTGCAAGGCATATTAGCAGCTTCGCAAACACAGATACAACCATTGTTAATCAGCTTTTGTGCATCTTCCTTGTTCAACTCATTTTGTGTGGCGCAAGGCAGTGCAATATCGCACTTTACTTCCCAGGGATGTTTGCCCTGATGGAATTCAGCTGAAGGGAATTCATAGGAGAACGGACGAACAATGTCTTCGTTGGTTGCTCTCAGTTCGAGCATGTAATCAATCTTTTCTCCGGATATACCTTCGGGGTCAAATACATATCCATCAGGACCGGAAAGGGTCACGACTTTTGCGCCCAATTCAGTGGCCTTTTTGGCAGCACCCCAGGCAACATTTCCAAACCCAGAGATAGCAACTGTTTTGCCCTCAAAAGTTTCTCCTTTGGTAGCCAGCATTTCTTTTGCAAAATACACATTGCCAAAACCTGTAGCTTCCGGACGGATCAAACTACCTCCCCAGTTGAGTCCCTTACCGGTTAGTACGCCTGTGTTTTCATGTGCGAGCTTGCGGTACATCCCGTACAAATAGCCAATCTCACGACCACCCACACCAATATCTCCTGCCGGAACATCAGTAGAAGGGCCAATCAGCCTCCATAATTCAAGCATAAACGCCTGACAAAAACGCATGATCTCAGCGTTGGATTTTCCTTTAGGATCAAAGTCAGAACCCCCTTTTGCACCACCCATCGGCAGTGTGGTCAGGCTGTTTTTGAAAATCTGCTCAAAGCCCAGGAATTTTAAAATACTCAGGTTAACACTCGGGTGGAAACGCAGTCCTCCTTTATAAGGGCCAATGGCATTGTTGAACTGAACACGGTAACCACGATTTACATGGATCTTACCCTCATCGTCTGTCCAGGGTACCTTAAAGGTCAGTACACGGTCGGGCTCAATAATCCTTCCTACGATATTGGCTGATTCAAACTGGGGGTTGTCATTGTACACCTCTTCGATCGATTCAAGTACTTCTCTTACAGCCTGGTGATATTCAACTTCACCGGGATACTTCTTAATCAGATCATTCATTATCTGGTCTACATTCATATCTGGTAATTTTTTAAATGTGTGAATTAATGCGGTTCTTTTACCGCGCTCTTTTTTTATTGACACGGTAAATTTACAGTTTTAAAGAAGAATAAAAATTGTTATATAACAGACTGTCACATGATTTTACTCATGTTTGAAGGGTATCTTTTAGACTGAAAATTAATCGAAAGTATTGCTGAAATACACTTATTTGAATTTTAACTATTCTGTTTATCCGGTAATTGTTTTTTACAATTTTCATGTTGTTGTGACAACATAATTTATTAATGAAGCACGCAGTAGATGATGTGTTTGAAATTTTACCCAACCATTCTGGATTTCCGTAGTAATAAATAATAGAAAAGTTATAAAATACATGTAACCAAAAATTTTATTCGCCGTAAATTATTCGTGTGGCACGAATATTGTTATTTCAAAAACAGAAATTAGCGTTTATAAGTAGTTTAAGTTAGTAGTTTTGGTTTAGTTAGTAAAAAAAGGCCGGTTTTTAAGCCGGCCTTTTTTAATGCTTTATTCTAAAATCAGCGCAAGAGTGAAATAATCGGTTTACCGCTTGCTGCATTAGGGAATGAGATCCTCAGCAGTGAGGAAAGGGTAGGCGCAATACCGGTCATTGAAACAGGTTCGTTGATCTCACTGCGTTTGATTTTCCATCCATACCAGATCAACGGCACATGCGTATCATAGTTATAGGGTGAGTTATTCTTGGTAGCATACTCAGTTTTCTCTATCCATCCGGGTTCAAGGTTGATCATTACATCTCCCGAGCGGTTCTGATTGAAACTGTTTTGCATCTGTTCAAAAATACCACTCGTGAAATCAATTTCAGATAAAGTAGTTGAGGTAACAGTATTGGCTACACCGGTAAATTGAAGTAAAAACCTTGCTACGGTGTTTTGTATCTCCTCAAGAGGAATCTTTGAGTCTTCAATAAGTTGCCTGTTCAGGTAGATCTGCTGGTTGTCATAAGATTTGATCCAGTTGCCATGCCCGTATACAATGTTCAGATAACTGATGAGCAAAGCTGTAGCCTGGTTGTAATTGAAGTAACCAGCGGGTATGCGAACATCCTTCATATAAGCAGGAATCTGGGAAATACCGTGGTCGGAGGTAAGATAAACAAGTACATTTTCTTTTCCCAAATGGTCGTCAATAAACGAAAGGAAATGGGCCAGTTCTGCATCCAGTCTGAGATAAGCATCCATCAGTTCAACTGAAGTTAAACCAAATTCTTTGCTGATAATACCTGGAGAAGCAAAACCAATCTGCAATACGTCAGTATACTTGTCCATGCCCAGACTGTCTTCAATAATTGCATCAATCGCAAAATCCTTTGTAAGATTTATCGAAAAAGGTGTAGATGTCAGCAATGCATAATTTCTTTTCTTCCGGCTGATGGTGCTCATGGCTTTAAGATCATAGGGAAAATGATTCTGTCCTTCCAGCCCGGTCTCGTATTTGTTTGTATCAGCGAGTCCCTCGGTATACTGATCGGGAGGTAGCAAGGGCTCCCAGGTACGGTCCAGATAAGTATCTGCCAGCTTTTTTTCGTTGAATGTTTTTACCCAGTCGGGTAATGTTTCCATGTAGTAACTGCTCGACATCCAGGTGCCTGTTACGGGATCATACCAGTATGCTTCACTTGCAGTGTGGCCTGCGCCGAATACGGCCGCTTCAGGGAAAGTACCGATGCCTACTATCTTTGATTTGAAATTTGTAGCCAGACTCAACTCATCAGTAAAAGTTGAGGCTACCAGGTTTTTGGGTGAATGGTGACCGTCTTCATAACTGCCTCCAATCGGATTTGCATCCTGGTCCCAGGTACTGCTTACTTTTCTGTCTTTAAGTCGTACATACCACTCGTCACTTACAATTCCATGGGTAGAAGGATTGCTTCCTGTCATGATGGTGGCATATCCGGGGGATGTTTGGGTAAACATGTAATTATACCGGGCATTGCTGCAAAATGTACCTTCATTTATTAATCGTTTAAATCCCCCATCGCCAAATTTATCCCAGAACCGGTATATGTAATCGAAACGCATCTGCTCGACGACAATACCAATTACCAGCCGGGGTTTCTCTGAGGGGATGCGTTGATGGTCCTGCGCATACAAGGTGGTTGCTAAAATTAAACTTGTAGTAAACAATAAAATCCGGCGTCTCATTCCTTATCTTTTTTAGAATTCTACATTTCTTATGTGAAAATACTTTATCCTCACAAAAATAGATTTTTCAGTTAAAACTGGTGAAGCTTTTTACAAAACCAGTTTCATTTAAAACAACGATATGCTGCAAAAATTATAATTAAGTTCATTTTTTTATTTCAGGAAACAGCAGGTAAGGGGAAGGAGGGTACGACCTATTTATCCTTGATCATTCTGAAGGAATGCTTTCCTGATTCATCTGTGACTTCAAGTAAGTAGATCCCGGGAGGAAGATCACTGGTGTAAATATTCCCCTTATGGCTAAGTTGTTTGCGCTTAGTACCGCTGGTTGTATATAAGGTGATGTATTTAACATTGGTTTCTTTTGGGGTCGTGATGTGTATAATATTGTTGAAAGGATTGGGCCATATATTATATAGCGGCTCTTTCTTTTCAGGATTTATACCACTTCTAACCGGAGCAAGCGAAACATCAAGGCGGGTGCATGAATCTCTGTTTACTATAACGCCCTGAATTTTTCTGGTCTGATAGCCCCGGGCAGAAATTTCAAAAGTATAGGTGCCTGGTTGTAGCAGGCGGTAGTAGTCACCAAAATCTTTTCGTGAATATATTTCGGAGCTGTCTTTGTCGTATCCGGGTATACTGATCATTGCCTTTACCGGTTTATTGGTCTGTGAATCTGTAATTTTTCCACGGACACCATACAGTGCATTCTCCATAAAATGAATGAGGGAGCGTTTGTTATATTCCCACAGATTTGGCAGGAAAGAGGGATCGGGAATAAAAGTATTGGAAAGCTCGATGGTAACTTCACGGCCATGAAGATAATAATTCACATAATCCTGTCTGCCGCCGCTTACCGGATACCAGTCGTAGCCTTTAATAATTCCCCGGTCAAACATTGGAGAGGTAAAATAATTTGTTCCAAAGGCAATTGCTGTATCCGCGTATTCACGAGAAAGTGCAACATACCACGCGTTGTCTGCATGATCCCGTTGCCAGCTATCCCATGGGAAATTTACAACTTCAGCGCCGGTATGAAAATTGACGGACAGGTCTGTTGGATGAGCTTTCATAAAATCCATCATGGCTTTGGTCTCGGGTTGCCATTCTTCTCTATCCGGATGTAACCCGTATACCGGATCCGGAAAGTTTCTGTTCAGATCTGCGTGGTTTGCGTTAAAACGGGTAGCCTGCAGAACAGAACTATCCCCGCCGAAATAGGTGCCGTCCGGGTTTGCCAGTGGATTAATATAAATTTCCAGCCTGTCTGTCAGTTTTCTGAGCTCAGGATTTGTTGCATAAGAGGACAGTAACGTGTCAGCAAGTCTGAGCAGGAGTACAAATCCTGCAAGCTCATTACCATGCATGCCTGAAGTATAAAAAACGGCAGGTTCAGCCTCTTCCTTACTGGCATTATCCGAGATTTTAAGTACAAAAAGCTTGTGTCCGTTAACTGTTGTACCGATATCATATAACACACATAATTCAGGATATCGGTCAGCAAAGTCCTGCATTAGCTGCCCATAGCTTTCGTAATCGGGATAATAGGCCCAGTCCTGACCGCTTTTTAGTCTGGCCTTACTGTTCCTGAATTCCGGAAGCGGATTAAGTAATTTATAGGGGATGTTGAAGGTTTTAAAAGTTTGCCACTGTTTTTTGTTAGCAAAAGCAAAAACCGTATCATTTCGGACTGAAGTTAAGGAAACCATTGATGACAGTTTTTCCAGTGAAATGTTCTGCGGGTGCTTAAAAGAAAAATAAATTTCTCCTCTTTTCTGCAGCAGGTCCGAAATACTGTCTGTCTGGGCTGAGAGAACAGCAGGAAAAGAAAAAACAGAAATAAATAGCAGGAGATGACATAAAAAAGGCACTCCTCTCTTTATTTTATGTCCAGAGCAGTTGTATAAATCGGAGGGAGTATCCATTATGTAATTGATTCACTAACTTATTACACATTAAAACGGATATGTAGAATATCGCCGTCGCCAACTACATAATTCTTCCCTTCAACAAACAATTTACCTTTTTCTTTGCATGCTTGTTCTGATTTAAGGGTTATGAAATCGTCATATTTCATCACTTCCGCACGTATAAATCCCCTTTCCAGGTCGCTGTGAATTGCCCCGGCGGCTTGCGGGGCAGTCATGCCGCGTTTGATGGTCCAGGCCCTGATCTCTTTGGGACCGACAGTGAAAAAGGACATCAGGTCGAGCAAGCTGTAGGCTGAACGGATAAGCCGGTTGACCCCAGGTTCATGTAAACCTACATCCTGTAAAAACTCCATCCTGTCCTCTTCGCTTTCCAGCTCTGCAATTTCTGCTTCCAGTCCGGCGGCAATCACAAGTAATTCGCTGTCTTTATCTTTAAGTGCTTCTTTTACCTGCTCAACATACTTGTTTCCATTGATGGCTGACTTTTCATCTACATTGCAGGCAAACAAAACCGGTTTCATGGTGAGCAGGAAAAGATCGTCAATAACGCTTTGGTCATCCTCACTGACAGGGGCTGTACGTGCATTTTGGAATGACTCGAGGTGGTCCTTGTAAACAGTCAGGATTTCTAGATGATGTTTGGCTTCCTTGTCGCCTACTTTAACAAGTTTTTCAACCTTCAGTATCTTCTTCTCAATAGATTCCAGATCTTTCAGCTGCAGCTCAAAGTCAACTGTTTCCATATCCCTCACCGGATCAACTGATCCATCGATATGAGGAAGGTTCTCATCATCAAAACAGCGCAAAACATGTATAAGTGCATCAGTGTTACGGATATCGGCCAGGAATTTGTTACCCACGCCCTCTCCTTTGTTAGCGCCTTTCGTCAGGCCGGGAATATCAACAATTTCTACCGTTGCAGGTACAATTTTTTCGGTAGGTTGCAGTTTTTCCAACTCATAGAGTCTCTTGTCCGGGACATTGATCATCCCTATATTGGATTTATTTGAACTAAAGGCAAAATTAGTAGACTGTGCTTTGGTGCTGGATATACAGTTAAATAGTGTGGTTTTCCCAATATTTGTTATTCCGATTATTCCGCATTGTAATGACATATACTATACATTTTAAATGTTGTGCTGCAAAATTACATTTTTAAATCAATATTCAGAAACATACAACATACCATGTGACAATTATTTTATCCTGTCTGATCTTTCAAATAAGTCAATTTTGGGCAATATGGATTTTGTTTCATTTACTTCAGAAAGGAATGCATTGTATGATGAAGTGCTGGAGGCAATAAGTCGTGTAAAAGGATTCAAAATATTAGTTGGTGGCCGGTTCGGTAAGCAGGTCACGCATTTTCTGCAGCAATACTTCAACCTGGAAAGGTTTACTTACGTAATCGTTCATTCCGGCAGCAAGACAGGTTTCTTTGTCTCCCGCAAGGGCATTGGCAGTAATGGCAATGATAGGGGTAAGGGTGCTTGTGCTTTCTTCAATTTCCCGGATTTTTTTGGTGGCAATAATTCCATCCATAACGGGCATTTGAATATCCATCAAAATCAGATCATATTTTGCATTTCCGAATTTATCAAGCGCCTCTTTCCCGTTGTTGGCAATATCAATATTATTAACCATTTTCTTTAAACTCAGAATTACAATTTTCTGGTTGATCAGGTTGTCTTCCACCAGCAGGATATTGGCATCCTGTAAATCTACCTTTCGACCCTGAACTATCTTTGGCTGATAACTTTTCTTTTCCCTTCCGTAAGTTGCTTCCTCATAGACAGCTTTCCTGAAAATCAGAGGAAAAATAAGTGTGGTTGTTGATAAAGAAGATTTGATCTGCATTTTCCCGCCTGTTTTTTCAATAATACGCTTAACAATGCTGAGATCTACAAAAGTAGCACCATCATGGTTTCTGTTAAAGTACATATTTTCGATGGCAAAAGTCTCTCTTCTTTCCGTAACTATCTTTAATTTTCTGTCAACTTCTATTTCAGTACTTAATTCAAGTTGTTCGCCCCTGCTTTTAAAATCCTGTAACCTGATAATTATATTTACCGGTTCCTGTTCATATTGTTTGGTGATGTTCTCAATCAAATTCAGGAGGATCTGTTTTAGCTTAACCGGATCACCAATCATTTCATCCTGAATATCCGGATTGATCTCTGAAGTAATATTGACGATGCCTTCATAGTGTTCTCTGAAAAACCTGACAATATTATTGATGGTGGATGTAAGATTGAAAGTGGTAATATTCTCTTTATAGTCAGTTATTTCGGGAGTTGAAACCTTTACAATATTGTTTACAACGTTAACCAGATTGTTGGCAGAAGCAATAATCGTGTCAATCTGATCTTTCTGGTTTTCGTCAAGATTTGACTGACTGACAAGATTGCCAAGTACCATGATGTTGTTAAGCGGAGTGCGTATCTGATGCGATAATTTTGAAATAAATTCATCCCTGATTTTACGGTCTTCTTTGGCTTCAGTGATCTTTAATTCAAGGGTATTCAGGTTTTTGATTCTGATATATTCATACAGGAAAGTAAGCAGGTATATTGCAGCATACGATCCAAATATACGGATGATAGTAGCTGCATTCAGGGTTAGGTAAAATTCACTAACCGGTAAAGAATATAAAATTACTGAAAATAGCAGCATAATTGCTGATGTTACCGATCCTTTTCTAATACCCAGCAGAAAAATAGAGAGTACAGGATAAGTGAACAACCAGATATAACCAGTATCAGATGTGCCTCCTGTAATCTGAAGTATCAGAATAATGACCGAAATAATAAGAAATAATATCCAGCTTGTAACTTTCAGGTTCGTACGTTTTCTGAGGATAAGTAAATTTATGAAAAGTAGTACTGAACTTAAAGATAAAATTGCAGTATGCAACCAGTCTTGTCTGATAATGGTGATAAGGTCAAAAAGAATAAAAAACACAAGAGAAATAATGCTAAATGTACTAATTAACATTAGTTTTTTTGTTTGTTCTTCATTATTTTCTGTTTTAGTAGTTTTAACAGAAAACATACCAGTTATTCTTTCAAGTAGCGACATTAGCAAATTAAATTTTCCCTTCTTCTTAGAAATCCTAAATATAGATTTAGCTACAAACTGTTAAAGATACGAAAATAGGGTAAATATTTACGAGGTTAAAATTAAGAAATCCCATAGCTTTTCAAAAGCAACAAGTGTATTTTTAACTAATATTTTCAACTTTTTTAATTCAAAGTGATGTAGGGTGTGTTTTGATCCGGAACAAATATCGCGATAAACGTCAATTAAACAGTGCATTATGATTGAATTGTTGATTCTCAAGGCTATTTATTATTTTTGTGAAAAATTTATTAAAACTGAATAGCTATGAAAGCATATGTATTTCCCGGACAGGGAGCCCAGTTTGTGGGTATGGGTAAGGATCTGTATGATTCATCCGAAGAAGCAAAACGGATGTTTGAGACAGCGAATGATATCCTGGGTTTTAAGATAACCGATCTTATGTTTGCCGGAACAGATGAAGATCTGAAGCAAACCAAAGTAACACAGCCGGCTATTTTTCTTCACTCGGTGATCCTGGCGAAGGTTATGGGAGATTCATTTACACCTGACATGTCAGCAGGCCATTCACTTGGTGAATTTTCCGCGTTGGTAGCCTGTGGGGCAATGAGTTTCGAAGACGGCTTACGGCTTGTATTCAAAAGAGCAATGGCTATGCAGAAGGCATGCGAGGCTGAACCATCCACCATGGCTGCTATCATCGGAATGGATGATGCGGATGTTGAAAAGGTTTGCAGCTCCATTGATGAAATAGTGGTGCCGGCAAATTATAACAGTCCCGGCCAGATCGTTATTTCCGGCTCTGTTGCAGGTATTGATGCCGCTATTGCCAAACTCACTGAAATGGGTGCAAAAAGGGCGCTTAAACTCGCTGTAGGAGGGGCCTTCCATTCACCGCTGATGGAGCCTGCACGGGTCGAACTGGCTGCGGCTATTGAAAACACTGCATTCAGCAAACCTGTATGCCCGGTTTATCAAAATGTGAATGCGTCTCCTGTTACTGATCCTGATCAGATTAAACAGAATCTTGTTGCACAATTAACAGCCCCGGTACGCTGGACACAAACCGTTGAAAATATGCTTAGAGACGGGGCCGTATCCTTTGTTGAAGTCGGACCAGGCAAAGTGCTGCAGGGATTGATTAAAAAAGTTGACAGAAAGGCCGAAGTATCTGGCGCTTCTATATAGCAGGCTGCTGTTACTCTCCTTACCGGAAATATAAATTGACTTACCCGCAAATATCTGCTGTAAGTCAATTTATTTTTCAGCTGGTGTTTATCACAGAACCAGTTTCCATTTTTATTCTGAATGATTTGAATAGATTTCAGATCGTTCCGGATACTTGTTAACAGTACCGCATGAATCTGTATCAAATATTTTTAAAGAAAGTCTTAGAGGAAAATTACAATTTTATTCTTTTTACTCATCTTCTGTTATAAACTGAATAAACAGACAGAAGAAAAGAATATTTCTGTTATTTTTGCATATGGTTTTGTAATAAATACAGGTAAATTGCTACTACAATACCTTACATTTAAAATTGATCTGCTCTTTTTGCAACAATAATGAGTTGCAATGTTGCTGAATAGTTGAAGCCTGGTTTATGATACAGGATAAGCGGCCTGACTTTCGTTTTTACGAAGTCTCTTAGATAAGTCCCGGAGTTATGACAGGTGATTTGATTACAAATTTCGGAAATTCCGTTAATACTTGTAAAAAATATGAAAGTTTTAAAGTTTGGAGGATCCTCAGTTGGAAGCCCGGAACGTATCCGGGGTGTTAAAAAGATAGTGGAAAACCTG
>Ga0102962_1000885_pt1 | contig 12621 bp, 17 predicted proteins | sample SalPonF2_C_D2_MG_FD_84519 | JGI IMG/M metagenome (GOLD analysis project Ga0102962, IMG submission 84519) | Salt pond soil microbial communities from South San Francisco under conditions of wetland restoration - Salt Pond MetaG SF2_C_D2_MG ...
ACCCGGCGGATTCCTGGCGGGCACCCCTCGTTTCGGGTCGCGGCGGCCGTCCGGGCGAGGCGCGCGTCCACGCCGCCGTCACTCCTCCCGGGAGTCGACCCGGTACGTCGTCGAACGCAGGGTCGCGTCTCTCGAATGGGTACGGTGCTTCCAGATCGAGTAGAGGAGGACCGCGAGCCCCAGCGTGATCGCGATCCCCTCGAAGAGTTGCACCCGCAGGAGTTCGTCCGGCGTGAGATTGTAGTCGTGTACGATGCCGAATTCGTACACGGGGGCGAGGACGCTCCCGAGCGTGATCAGGAGAAACGCCAGCGTCGTCTCCAGGAATCCCGTGTTCTGCGCGTCGGATCGATACGCCCGGAAACTCAGCGCCGTGAGGAGGAGTCCGAGGGCGAAGACGAGGACGTTGGCGATCACGACCATGTCGAACACCTCGACGTCGGTCATGACGGGGAGGAATCGGTCGACTCGGCGTTCGCGGATTCCGCACTCCGATCTCCGGTCGCGTCGGTGCTCGCTCCCCTGAACTCGTTCCAGAAGCTCTCGAAGGAGGTCTGGGACTCCCCCGTCTCGATCGAGACCGCGTACTCGTCGTTCTCGAGGGCGAGTTCGGCCCGTTCGAGCACGGTCTCGAAGAGCCTGTAGTGGTCGCCGCTCTCGTTCACGCGCCTGCGTTCGACGACGAGGTCGTAGTCGACGAGGACGTTCAGCCGGTGGTAGACCGTCGGGAGGGAGGTGCTCACCCGCTCTGCGAGCGAGTGGGCCGACGCCGGCGACCCGTTCGCCACCAGGAGGAGGTCACGGCAGAGCGAATCCCCGAGGACCTCCAGGATATTCTCCGGACACCACTTCTTCTCGCTCATCCCGACGACGTACGGTCGAGCGCGTCGTTGTTATCCAGAACGTTCAGCACATTACGAGGCCCATACTCGGACCCCGTGGCACTCCTCGGCCGGACTTCTATTCGGCGGGGAGGGCGCCGGATGACGACTCGTACGAGGCCCCGACTACGTCGGTTCGTCGAGCGCGCGAGACGGCGGGTGTTCACTGGCTGGTGAACGGCCCTGGAGTCGTGAGAGACGCGGATCGAGGCGGGCGCGCGTCTCGAGCCCTCCGAACTCGTCGCAGGAGACGTCGAGGAGAGCGACGGGGACGCCACTGACGGGGCGGGCGGACCTGGCGACGTCGAGAGAGGCTCAGTGCGGATTTGAACCTCAGTCGGACGTGCTCGCTCGCGCTGCGCACGCCCTCCCTGCTTCAAATCCGCACGCCCATTCACACTCAGCGAACGCGGTGCGACACCGCGGTCGCTCCACGGATCGCGTTCGGTAGAAGTGGGCCAGTGCGGATTTGAACCGCAAACCTCCACCTTATCAGAGTGGCGCTCTACCTAGTTGAGCTACTAGCCCGAGCAGTACAGCGTTGCCGGGTCGGAAGGTTAAGGGTTTCCTTTCGACGGAACCCGCTCACGCCGTCGAGGTGTCGTCCGGGTCGTCGTCGAACTCGACGTCGTACGCGTCCTCCCCGATGTCGACCGTGTCGCCGCTTCCACCGCGGCCCGCACCGCCCGTGCCGCCGGGGCCGCGGGGGCCGAACCCGCCGGCCATCGAGCCGGCACCGCGGTCGTCGCCGTCGTCGCCGTCGCCGCTCGGGAAGCCGAACGTGTAGACGTTCCCGGTGGTGAAGCCGCCCGTGTAGTCGTCGAGGCGGGGGACGATGACGCGGGACTTCAGGATCCGGCGGACGACGACGCGCGTCGGCGGGAAGACGAGCAGGGCGCCGACGGCGTCCGTGACGAAGCCGGGCGTGAGGAGGAACGCGCCGGCGGCGATGAGGAGACCGCCGTCGACGAGTTCGTCCGTCGGCGGCTCGCCGCGGGCGAGCGAGCGCTGGATGCGCCGGACGGTGTGTCGACCCTCGGCGCGCACGGCGAGCATCCCGAGCAGGCCGGTGAGGACGACGAGCGCGACGATGAGCCGCCAGTCGAGGACCGTGCTGAAGGCGACGAGCAACAGCACGTCCGCGAGCGGGACGAGGAGGAGCCCCGCGATCAGTCGCTTGGCCATCTCTGGGTGGGACTAGGCCGCTCGCGCGTTATGGTCTTTTCGAGCGCGGCCGCCCCCGACTTCGCCGCCGATTCGCGCGACTCCTCGCAGCCGCCTTCGAAGCCCTTTCCCGCGCGCCCGACCCACCGCTCGTATGGACGAGTCCGCCGGACGGACGAAGGTCGACTGGCGTCCCTGGGGGGCGGCGGCGTTCGAGGAGGCCGCGACCAGCGGGAAGCCGGTGCTCCTCTCGCTGGTCGCGCCCTGGTCGGCGCGCTGCCGGCAGATGGACGCGGGCGCCTTCTCGGTGCCGACGGTCGCGGCGAACGTGAACGAGGAGTTCGTCCCCGTGCGCGTGGACGCCGACCGGCGGCCCCGGGTCCGCGAGCGCTACAACGTGGGCGGGTTCCCCTCTACCGTGTTTCTGACGCCGACGGGCGAACGCATCGCGAGCGCGGGCTACCTGGGCGCGGAGAGCGTCCGCGGCGTCCTCGACCGGGTCCGCGAGACGTGGGCGGAAAAGCGCGGGGACGCGGGCCGCGTGCCGCGGGCGCTCCGCGACGGGACGCCCCCCGAGGGCGCCCTCACTCCGGACGTCGAGCGACTCGTCGCGGGTCAACTCGGCGCGCAGTACGACGAGCGCTTCGGCGGGTGGGGGACGAGCGAGAAGTTCCCCCTGCCGCGGACCGTCGAGTTCGCCCTGAAGCGCGAGCGCGGGCAGGCCCTGCGGACGCTCGACGCCGTGCGCCGAACCCTCGCGGACGACGCCGACGGCGGCTTCTACCGGTTCGCACACGCCCGCGACTGGAGCGACCCCCAGCGCGAGAAGCTCCTCGAGACGAACGCGGGCCTCCTGCGCGCGTTCGCGAGCGCGTACCTCTACACTGGACGCGAGGCCTACCGGGAGGCGGCCGCGGACGCGCTCGACTACCTGAGCGGGACCCTCTGGACGGGCGCGGCGTTCGCCGGGAGCCAGTTCCCGGGTGAGCACTCCGGGCGTCCACCGGCCGAGCGCGAGGCCGACGCGGAGTCGGACGTGGACGCGACGGCCCACGCGGAGAAGAACGCGCGCGCCGCGGACGCCCTCCTCACCTACGCGGCGTACACGGACGACGAGGCGGCGACCCGCTACGGCGAGCGCGCGCTGACGTACCTCGCGGAGACGCTCGTCGACGCGAACGGTCGCGTTCGTCGGTACGACGCGGCGGACGCGCCGACGGGCCTCCTCGCGGATCACGCGGCCGTGACGCGGGCGTTCGCCCGCGGCGCACAGGTCCTCGACCCGGGCCACGCGGAGACGGCGGCGCTGGTCGCGGATCGGGCCGTCGAGACGCTCCAGGACGGCGCGTTCCGCGACGGCCCCGTCGAACGCGTCGGCCTCCTCGACCGGCCGCTGTACCCCGTCGACGACAACGCGGAGATGGCCCACGCGCTCCTGGAACTGGCCGAACTCGTCGGCGGGGACGCCTACCGCGAGGCGGCCCGTTCGGCGCTCCGCGCGTTCGCGGGCGCGGCCGACCGGATGGGCGTCCAGGTCGCGGACTACGCGGCGGCGGCTTCGCGCCTCGTCGAACGCCCGCTCACGGTCCGCGTCGGCGCGCCAGTGGGCTCCGACCTCCACCGGGCGGCGCTCCGGATCGCCGACCACGAGAAGGTCGTCGTCCCCGCGGCTACGGACGTCGACGGGGACGCCGCGGTCGTCGTGGTGGGCGGGACGCGCCACGGTCCGGCGCGCGACCCGGAGTCGCTCGCCTCCCTGATCGCGGATCGGGCCGACGGCTGAGCCACCCTCCGCGACGCGTGACCGGCCGTCAGCGACGCCTCGGCCGCAGTCAGACTGGCGCTCGTCGACGCCGCGGAGGGTTTATGCGCTCGTGGCCCGCCAGTCCCGGGCATGGCGGACCTCACGGACCTCGGCCTCACCGAGTACGAGTCGCGGGCCTACCGCGCGCTCCTCGAGGTCGGTCCCGCGACGGCCCGCGACCTCTCGGACGCGAGCGACGTCCCCATGGGTCGGATCTACGACGTCCTCGGGAGCGTGGAGTCCCGCCAACTCGTCCGCTCGCAGACCGCGAGTCGGCCGAAGAAGTACGTCGCGGTCGACCCGGACACGGCCGTCGAGCGACTCCTCGGCGACAGGAAACGCGAACTCGAGGCGAAGGCCGAGCAGTACGAGTCGGTCGCGTCGTCGCTCCGGCGCGACCTCGAGTCCCCGCCCGAACCCGAGGCGGGGTTCTGGACGGCCGAGGTCGGCGCTGCGGACTCCCTCGACCTCCTCCTCGAACGCATCGACGCGGCCGAGGAGACGGTCCACGTCGTCTCGGGAGCGCCCGCGGCGCCGAGTCTCGACCTCCGCGCGGCCTCGAACCGGATCAGCGAGCGCGTGCTCGCGGCGCTCGAACGCGGCGTCACCGTCCGCGCGCTGCTCTCCCCGAACCTGCTGGCGTCGCTCCCCGCCACGGTGAGCGACCAGTACACCGCCGCGCTCGACGGCTACCGGGGGTTCGAGGCGCGCGTCGGCGACGCCGTCTACGGCGACGTCACGCTCCTCGACGGCGCGGAGGTCTGCGTCGGGCTTCCGAACCCGATCGATCCCGACGAGGCGTTCGCGCTCGTCGACCTCACCGACCCCGAGTTCGCCGCGCAGGTACAGACGGAGTTCGAGCGGGGCTGGGCGGACGCCGAACGCGTCGTCGGCGAGGCCTAACCCAGGATCTCCTCGCGGAGTTCGCCGAGTTCCGCGATCCGCTCGGCGTGCGCGTTGTGCTGGTGGATCGATTCGTCGTTGGACTGGCGCATCGTCACGACGGTACCGTCCGATAGCCCGTCGTACGTCTCCACGACGGACTCCGCCATCGCGCGCACGCAGTCCTCGACGAAGCGGGCGTTCGCGTGCGCCTCGTAGGTCATGTGGTCCTCGTCCGGGCGCTTGGCGAAGTTGTAGATCCGCGCGCTCATCGACTCGCGGGCGAGTCGCGCGAGGTCGATGAAGTCCACGTCCGGCGTTCCCTCGGTCTCGACGGTGAGCGTCGCGTGCCCCCGCTGGGAGTGGCCGGCCTGGGGGACCTCGCGGAGGAACTCCTGGACTTCGGCCGCTCCGACGCCGAGTTCTTCGAGTTTCTCCTCCGCGCGTGCGGACATCATCTGCTGGCTGCAGGGACAGACGGTCATCCCCGTGACGCGTGCGCCCACCTCCTCGCGGGTCGCCTCGCCCTCGCGGGCCGTCGCGGAGGCGACCATGTCGACCGTCCCCTGCGTCGGGCGCTCCGACGCCGGCGTCTGCTCGTGGATCATGTAGGTCGCCTCCATGGCGACGGTCGCCTGCGAGGTGTAGTCGTGCTTCTCGAGGAGGCGGTCGGCGGCCTCGCCGCAGATGTCCTCGACCTTGTACGAGGGCCCCTCGACGACGGCCTGGAGCGTCTCGTCGATGACCTCCATGTTCCGGCTCATGTCGATGCCCTTGCGCTCGCGCGGCAGGTCGACGTAGACCTCGAACTCGGCGGTCAGCACGATCGGTCGCAGTCCCACGCGCTCCAGCGTCACCAGTTTCTCGACGCCAGTCACGCCGACGTGACTCAGTCCGACCGAGACGTCCGGCCGCGAGGCCTGGACGTCCGGCAGTTTCCGGTCTCTCGCCATTGCACGTCTTTCGGATGGCTGTCGGTTAGCGCTTTCCTTGTCACTCTAGCTTGTTGAGCGCCTGAAAGAAGTCGCTCGCCGGGCCGGCGACGCGCGCGGGTTCGGGAGCGCGCGTGAGGGTGACGATCTCGGGCACCTCGACGCGCTGGCGGGTCGCGCCGTCCGAGGAGACCCAGGCCTCGCGCGCGCCGTCGACGCGGACCGTGACCTCGGCGTCCGGCGCCACCAGCAGCGGCGGCATCGGGTCCGCCGTGCTCATGCCGTTCACGACGAACCCCGAGACGCCCGGGTGGACGAGCGGACCGCGCTCGCTCATGTTGTAGGCCGTCGACCCGGTCGGCGTCGAGACGAGGACGCCGTCGGCGTGGCTCGCCGCGTAGAGCGAGCCGTCGATCCGAACCTCGACGTCGACGCCCTGGCCGTGCCCGCGCTCGGGACCCTGGACGACGACCTCGTTCAGCGCCGGGGTCAGCGACCACTCCTGACCGCCCTCCGCCCGGAGCCGCGGGACTTCCCGCGCGCGCACGTGTCCGGTCTCCCGGAACCGCTCGACGGCGTCGAGTACCGCGGCGCCCGCGTCGGCCGGCGACACCGCGTTCAGGAAGCCGACCTCGCCGAGGTTCACGCCCAGGATCGGCGTCGACGCGGCGCCGCGCGCGGCGAAGAGGAACGTCCCGTCGCCACCGATGCTCACCACGAGGTCGCAGCGGTCGAACGTTTCGACGGCCGTCCCGGCGACGTCGATGGCGTCCGCCGTCTCGGCGTCGTACCACACCTCGACGCCCTCGGCGTCCAGCGTCTCGCCGACGTCCGCACCGAGGTAGGCCGCGCGGGCGTTCCCCCGTTGCGTGACGATTCCGACGCGCATGGTTTCGACGACGACGCCCTCCGCCAAAAAAGGCACAGATACCGGGGGAACCTTCTTGGCCTCCGGAACTGTGATACGAGCCATGACGTGGGGGCGTGAGGCGACCGGGGGGACGCGTCGTGGCCGGTGACGGCGACGACGGGGCTCCCGACGGGACCGACCGACCAGCGGCCGACGACGGCGACGACGGGGCTCCCGACGGGACCGACCGACCAGCGGCCGACGACGCCGACGCTCGGACAGACGTGGCCGACGCGGACGACGGGACGAACGACGTCGGTGCGGTCGACGGGGAGGCCGAGGACGGCGGCGACGCTGTGGACGCCAGCGCGGACGGGAGCGGTGAGGACGCCAGCGCGGACGGGAGCGGAGGGGACGACGGCTCGGACGGGAGCGGAGGGGACGACGGCTCGGACGGGAGCGGGGCGTGGATCAGCGACGCGTTCGACGGCCCGACCGGCGGCCCCAAACGGTCGCCCGACGACATCGGTGCCGACGACCGGAGTCCGAGCGACTTCGGGTTCGACGGCGACCTCGGAGAGCCCGACCCGGGGGAGTTCGGATTCGGTGACGCCGGCGGTCCGGACGAGTTCGACGAGGAGTTCGAGTCCGACATCCCCCGGGTGACCTTCGGGGTCGACGGCCTCGACAACATGATCCAGGGAGGCATCCCGGAGCGGAGTCTCCTCGTCGCCATCGGCGGCGCCGGGACGGGGAAGACGACCTTCGGCCTCCAGTTCCTCGAGTACGGTATCCGCCACGGCGAGACCGGCGTGTTCATCACCCTCGAGGAGAGCTACGACCGCGTCGTCCGGAGCGCCGCCGAGAAGGGGTGGCCGTTCGAGGAGTACGTCGCCGACGAGGACCTCGCGATCATCGACCTCGACCCCGTCGAGATGGCGAACAGCCTCTCCAGCATCCGGAACGAACTTCCGCGACTCGTCGCGGAGTTCGGGGCCGACCGCCTCGTCCTCGACTCCGTCAGCATCCTCGAGATGATGTACGACGACCAGGCCACCCGCCGGACGGAGATATACGACTTCACGAAGGCGCTCAAGCGCGCCGGCGTCACCACCCTCCTGACGAGCGAGGCCAGCGAGGACAACGCCTTCGCCTCCCGCTACGGCATCATCGAGTACCTCACCGACGGCGTGGTCGTCCTGCGGTACGTCCGCCCCGAGGACTTCCGCGAGACGCGACTCGCCGTCGAGATCCAGAAGCTTCGGGACGCCAACCACTCCCGCGAGACGAAGCCCTACGACATCACCGGCGAGGGAATCAGCGTCTACCGCCAGGCGAACATCTTCTAGACGGACCCGCGGTATCGACGGTCGACGGGGGGTGTGCGCCCCCGTCGCGTCGACCGCGGACCCGGGGTTGACATAAACGTCCCCGGATATGCGTGGTGTAGACTCGTCCCTCGTCCGCCCGCACGAGTAGGTATGACTGGGACGACCGCGGCCACGTTCGCCCACGACGCCCGATCCCGTACCACGGACGACGACGCGATGTCGCGCGCCGACGCGAGCCGTCTCCTCGCGGCGCTCGACGACGCGGACTGCCGTGCCGTCCTCGGGGCCACGACCCGGGGCCCACGCTCCGCGAGCGAACTCTCCGAGGCCTGCGACATCCCGCTGTCCACGCTCTACCGGAAGCTCGAACTCCTCACCGACGTCGGCTTCCTCGACGAACGCGTTCGACTCAGCAGCGCCGAGAAGCACCCGAACGAGTACGTCCGGCGGATCGACGCCATCACCGTCTCCATCGGCGGCGAGGGGGACGTCACGCTGGACGTGCGGGGCGTCGACGGCGACGAGGAGCGCCCCGTGGCGGCCCAGATGTAGGTCCGCTAGGCGGTCCGGCGCTCGGGAGCCGTCGGACTCGCCGCGCGGAGTCGCCCGGGCCGGCGGCTCTGGACGCCGGCGCGTGACGCACGTCCCCTCGATTCGGCCGGCCGGGCGTCAGCTTCTTCTCCGCCCTCCCCCACGTGTAGCCATGAACGTCGTCGTCGTCGGCCCGGACCGCGGCATCGGTGACGCGCTCGCCGCGCGGGGAGCCCGCGTGTCGCGAATCGAGGGCGTCGCGTCGGGTGATCGTCTCCGCGAGGCCGGCATCGAGTCCGCCGACCTGCTCGTCGTCACGGACGTCCGCGAGGCGACCGCGGTCCCCGTCGCGCTGGAACTGAACCCGGACCTCCGGACGGTCGTCTACGCGCCCGAGTCCGTCCCGGAGTTCGTCCGCGGGACGCTCGACCTCGCCATCCACCCCGACGTCCTCCCCGTCGAGGCGGTCGCCGAGGAACTCACGCCGGAGCTGTCGTGATGTCCCCGATACCCACCCCGTCGCGGGCGTCGATCCCGCGGCCCGACGTCCCGAACCCCGTCGCCGCCGTCCCCTCGCCGCCGGTGTCCGTGCCGCGCGGCACTCCCCGCGCCGTCCTCGATGCACTCCGCCCGTCTCGCCGCGACGTCGACGTCGCACTCGGCGTCACCGCTCTCCTCGTCGGGATCGGCGTCGTCGCGACGGCCGCCTACGCGGCCGCGGACGCCGTCCTGCCGCTCGCCCTCCTCGCGGGCTTCGGGCGGAGGATCGCCGCGGGCGCGGCACCCGGCGAGCGCTGACCGGTCGATTCCAGCGAGCGATTCTTGGTCATGGGCCGCGGCGTCGCCGTATGCGACGACTCGACGTCTCCGAGCCGTTCGACCTGCACGCCCACCGGGAGGGGTTCAAGCTCCTGCGGCAGGGCGGCGAGACGCTCTCGCTCGCGAACCGCGACGACTACGCGTGTCCGGCGTGCGGTCGCGTCTTCGATCGGCTCCTCGTCGCCGAGCGCGACACGGTGCGCTTCGACTCGCCGCCGACGAGTCCGATCTGTCTCGCCCGTACCCCGACGCAACTCCTCGTGCTCACCCACGCCGCCGACGAGGGCTGAGACGGCGGCGACCGGTGCGGGAGGCGGCGACCGGTGCAGGGACGGCGTCATCGGTCGCGGAACGCCGGCAGCGGGATGGCGACGGGCCGGCCCGCATCCGTCGGCGAGCCGTTCACCGCGGCCGCGTACGGGCTGACGTGCTCCCAGCAGGCGAACGTGGAGACCCGGTCGGCCTCGTAGAGGTAGAAGTCCGCGCTCGACGGGCAGACCGAGCAGGTGGGCTCCCCGTCGGTCGCCGCGAGCGCGTCCTCGAGGACGGCCGCCGAGACCGGATCGAGGTCCTCCGAGGCGTCCGCCTGCTCGCCCGATGCCATACCCGCGACGTTCGCCGTCGTCGCGTATAAACTATCGGCCGGGGCGGACCCCGTCGGTCGCTACGCGTCCCGGAGCCGTCGGAGGACGGGCATCTCCTCGAGTTGCGCGTCGGTGACGGCCTCCCAGTCTACCCCGGTCGGCCGCGCGTACGGCGTCCCCGTCTCGATCGCGCGCTCGGGCGTCGCGATCAGGTCCATCGGGACGTCGTGGTCGTCGACGGGCCACGTCGCGGCCTCGAAGACCTGCCGCTCGTGGACGGTCGTCGCGACGCTCGTCCGCTCGTCCACGAGGCCGAGCGACGAGAGGATCGCGAACTCGAAGTCGCTGAACCCCTCTCCCTTTCCGACGCGCGCGCCGTCCTCGCTCACCGCGACGCTCCCCGAGAGGACGAGGTCCACGTGCCCGAGCGCACCGGGTTCGACCTGCTCGGCGTAGTCGTCGACGTTCGAGAGCGCGGGCGCCCGGTCGTACGCGTCGGGGTCGATCCGCTCGGGATCGAGTTCGAGGAAGCATTCGGCGTCGCGCAGGCGCGGCACGGCCACGTAGAGCGTCTTGCCGTCGCGTAGCGCGCGCCGCCGCGCCGGCAACTGGGGCGCGTCCGGGTTCGCCTTCACCACGTCGGCCGCCCGCCACGCGGAGGTGCCCGCGAGTCGGTCGGCGGCCTCGGCCGCGCCGGCGAAATTCGGGATGCGTCCGTGCGGCGGGAAGGGAAAGCGGGCGAGACCCTCGGCCTCCAGGGCGTCCCAGACGTCCTCGCGGACGTCGTCCTTCGCGGTCACTCCTCGTCCGTCCCTGACGCGTCGTCCTCGTCGACGCTCTCCGAGGTCTCCTCGACGGACGCCGCCCGGCGCGCGAGGCCGACGAGGTGCGAGATCTCGGGGAGGATCACGTCGCCGACGCCGAGGCGGACGGCGCCCTCGCTCCCGGGGAGGCAGAAGACCGGGACGCCGCTCGCGACGCCGCCGTCGGCGCGCGTACCGACGACGCGCGTGCCGATCTCGTCGTAGGAGAGACGGCGGAAGAGCTCGCCGAATCCCGGAAGGTGCCGATCGAGCAGCGGGCGGACGGCGTCGGGCGTGACGTCGTCGGGCGTGACGCCGGTGCCGCCCGTCGTGACGATGGCCTCGACGCCCTCGCGTTCGACGAGCCGCTTGACGGCCGCCTGCACGCGGTCGAAGTCGTCCGCGACGAGTTCGCGCGCGACGACCTCGTGCCCGGCGTCCTCGACGATCGACTGGATCGCGTCCCCGCTCGCGTCCGAGTCCGCCGTCCGCGAGGACGACACCGTCAGCACCGCGAACGAGACGGCGTCGACGTCGTGGTGGTGGTGGTGATCGCGTTCGTCGCCGCCGTGGCGCTCGTCCCCCGACTCGTCTCCCGTCGGTTCGTCCGCCCCCTCGTCCCCGCCGCCCGTCACTCGGGTGTCACGCGACTGGAAGTCGACCATGCCGGGGGTGCGAGCGCCAACTGCAAAGTCATTGCCCGTGCGAGCGTCGCGGCCGCCCAGATCGCCGCTCCGACCGACGGATCGGCAGGGCTTTGATCGCGACGCCGGTAGCCCCCCGCGATGACAGGCGACCGGGAGCGACCGTCGATCCGCGAGTCCGGACGCGTCGACGGCGACGGCCTCGACGATCGGCAGTCCTGGGTGCTCGTCGGGGCGATCGCCTTCGCCGGCCTCGTCGCGCCCGCGATCGTCTACCTCTGGCCGCCCTCCTTCCTCGGCTTCAAGAACGCCTACATGGCGGCCGCGATGGTGCCAGCGCTCGTGCTCGCAGTCGCCGCCATCTGGTCCGCCCACGCCGCGCGGTCGTGATCGTCGGGTCGGTCGGGCCGCCACGAAGCCGTCGGTCAGCGCTCGCCATAACGTGCTCTCTACGGGAGCACGCTGCTCGCGTCTCGTTCCACTCGCGCTCGCCATAACGTGCTCTCTACGGGAGCACGCTACTCTCTCGGTCCGCCGGGCGTCGGGTCCGCGTCGCCCTCGAAGTCGCGCCGCAGCGCCACCTCGAACCAGGGGCAAAAACGCAGCTGTCGGTAGTACCGCGGGTTCTCCCAGAGGTCCGCGTAGTCCGCCCAGAGGACGCCGCCGACCTCGGCGGGGTCCGGGTCGAGCGTCGCGTCGTGGAGGGTCGCGCGGAGGACCGCACAGACCTCCCACTCGACGCCCTCGTCGTAGTAGTGGCGCTTGTACTCGAAGCGGTCCGTGACGGCGAGTTCGTCGTACTGGTCGGGCGTGACGCCGAGTTCCTCCTCGAGTCGCTCGCGGGTGGCCTCGACCTGCGACTGGCCCTCGACGGGGTGGGAGGCGACCGTGCCGTCCCAGTACGTGTCCCAGAGACGCTTGCGCGGGGCGCGCTGGGCGAGGAGGAGGCGGCCGTCGCCGTCGAACAACAGGCAGGTGAACGCGCGGTGACGGACGCCGTCGCCGGTGTGGGCGTCGAGGCGGTTCGCCAGCCCCACCTGCTCGTCGAGTTCGTTCACGGCGACGACGTCCTGCCGCGCGTTCTCGACCTCCTCGGCCGTCCGCACGTACTCGCCCGCGTCGTCCCCCCCGTTGACCTCGCTCATGGACCAGTAGAGGGCGAGGCGCTACAAATGGCTTCGGACTTCCCGGCCGGGGCGCGGCCCGCCCCGCGAGACGGTCGCGTCGGAGGGACGGGTTCGACGATCGACGAACCGATCTGTCGACGAAAGCCACAGGCTTTTGAGGTGGGAAGTCGGGGTAGTAGGCATGGGACTCGACGAGGACGCCCTCGAATATCACGAACGCTACCCTCCAGGGAAGATCGCGATCGCGACGACGAAACCGACGAACACAC
>Ga0102962_1000886_pt1 | contig 12606 bp, 9 predicted proteins | sample SalPonF2_C_D2_MG_FD_84519 | JGI IMG/M metagenome (GOLD analysis project Ga0102962, IMG submission 84519) | Salt pond soil microbial communities from South San Francisco under conditions of wetland restoration - Salt Pond MetaG SF2_C_D2_MG ...
GCCCCAGCTCTGCGCCTCGCCGCGCCCCGGATGGGCCAGCGCCACCGCAATGCTGTCCTTGTGCACATCCAGCCCGATGTAGGCCCCGTAGTAATCTTGGCGCGCCTTGTCGCGCTCGATCACCTCCAGCGCCGTGGCGGTGTCCACCTTGGCCGGGGTCTGGTCAACTGCGCCGTGCGTGCTAATCTTGCTCATGGCCTGCTCTCCTCAATGTGGCTCTGTGGATGGATACTCATCCTCACCATAACCCACGCACGGTTGAGGCTGAGCAGGGCCTCCTGTCTCAGGAGAACCTCAGGCCAAAAACATCATGTCTATGAGGGTGTTTACAAAAATAACGTATAATTGACGTTACTCAGCGAGTAGATCATGAGGAGCGCCAATTGTCGAAAGGTGGCCGACCGAAGAAGATAGGCAACAAAGAGAAAACCGTTCTACGTCAGATTGTTAAGCAGAAGCCATTAGCCTCACTGGATGAACTCACGGACGCCTTTTGTGCGCGCACGGGCCTGTCGGTGCACAGCGCCACGGTGCGCAAGGGCTTACGTGAGGCGGGCATCCGCCGTGAGCGGGCGAAAGCGGTGCCCGCCGAGAAGGGCGAGAGTGCCCCGCGTCGCTATGGCTATGAGCAGGCACATCGGCGCCATCTGCCGGAGCAGGACTACCCCAGCTCGCTCACGGATGCCGAATGGCGCTTGGTCTGGGACTTGTTTGAAAGCGAGCACGGGCGCGGCGTACCGCCGCGCTACCCGCGCCGGCTGTTGGTCGACGCCTGCTGTTATGTAGTACGTACCGGTTGCGCGTGGCGGATGCTGCCGAGCGGTTTCCCGGCCTGGCAAAACGTCTACCGCACGTTCCGCCGCTGGGCCGCGGCGGGGAAATTCGAGGCCATGCATGATCGGCTGCGCGCCCAGTGGCGCGCCCGTGAAGGGCGTGCGCGCGAGCCCAACGCCGGCGTGCTCGATGCCCAATCGACTCGTCACTCGCCGCAGGGCGGCGACAGCGGCTTTGATGCGGGCAAGAAGGTCAAAGGGCGCAAACGCAACCTGGTGGTCGACACGCTGGGGCTATTGCTGGCCGTGGCGATCACCGCGGCCGGGGTCCAGGACCGTCACGCCGCTCCCGCCCCCGTGGCTCAGGCGGTGAGCAAATACCCCAGCCTGCAGACCCTGTTTGTGGATGGCGGCTATGCTGGGCAATGCGCTCGCACGCTCGCCGAGGCGCACCAGATCAACGTCGACGTCGTGCGCCATCCGGCCAACCGCAACGTCGGCCGCTGGCGCCACGCCGAGCAAGGCGAGCTTTTCACGGTGCCCGCCAACAGCAATGGCTTTGTGCCGTTGCCCAAGCGCTGGGTGGTCGAGCGCACGCATGGCTGGAATGAACGCGCGCGACGACTCATCATGCATCATGATCGGCGCAGCGACGTCTCCGAAGCGTGGGTTTGGCTCACCGGTGCACGCATGCTCGCCCGCCGCTTGACGACCACTTGATTTTGTAAACACCCTCTATGGGGTCTCCATTTAACCGGACCACTGTGCGACAGAGTGTCGGGTGGCGCTCGACCACCGCCTAAAGCGTGGAGTAGTCGGTCACAACCTACTGCACTACCAGGATATCACGGCCCGTGAGCGCCTTTGGGCCGTATTCAGAGACTACCGCCAACAAGGGGAACGTCGCAGAACCCGGATTTACCGTCCGAGAACCACTCGTGACGCCGCAAGTCCGGTTAAATGGAGACCCCGTACCCCGCTTATCGTGAAGGTTTCGGTTGGTCGCGAGGATGGAGCGAGCTGACCGCGAAATGGAAAGCCGGTATCACGAACTGCTGCGACTTAATGCTTATTTCATCTTCCCATGGAATCCAGTAACCTATAGTAGGCTACTGCAACTTCCGTCGCTGGCACTCTCAATACCGGCAGCCGCATTAGCTTTCCGGGGGTCTCTTTCATCGGGCCCTCTGCGACGTCCTTCCCCGTCACCATGTAAGCTAGATGCTTCCCCAGGTAATGGCTCAGCACGACTCCACGACCGCCGTACCCACCTGCGCACCACATCCTTTTCCCGGCTCTAATAATGTGCGGGAATCCATCGGATGACACTCCCACACGTCCCGACCACGAATAGGCGATATCCAAGCCCCTTAGGCGCGGGAAAATACGCAGCATCTCTTGATGAAGCCGACCTGCAATCGCTTTTGATGTACCGTTAGCTGCACCCCCGCGTCCGCCGAACAAGATACGCCCATCCGGCAACCGACGGAAATATCGCATTAGCCTCTTTGTATCCGATACGGCAGAACATATGGGCATAACATCGGAAGCGCTACGCTCATCCATCGCCTCAGTAACGATGACTGCGGAATTTACGGGCATAAAGTATCTATGAATTGAGTCATGGCGCCCGCCTGGCGCTTCTTTTGCGTAAGCATTCATCGCAAACAAGACGTTTTTACACCTAATGACGCCTGCCGGAACCCGCAATTCTATATACTCTGCCCCATTATCCCGTACACCTAACACAGGCGTGCCTTCGTACACGCGCGCCCCACGGGCGTGCAGTGCCGCCCCCATACCCGTAACGTACTTTAGCGGGTGGATCTCCGCTCCCCGTGGGTCAAAATATCCGCCGACGTACTCGCGGGTACCCACATGATCACGTACCTGCTCTGCGGTGTATAGCTCCACCACCGCGTCATCCAAATTTGTCCTCAGCCACGCGCAGTCTGACTCCAGAGCCCGCATTGCTACACTGGTGTGCGCAGCCGTCAAATGCCCATTACGGCGGAAGTCGCATTCCACCCCCCACGCAGTAATAGCGTTTTCCATGTCGGAGATCGTGGCGGTCAGGATTTCAAACAACCTGCTCGCCTCCTCCGCCCCGTACATTTTTGACAGGAGAGCAAAGCCCTTCTTGTAGCGCGGAACCGCCATCGCCCCAGTTCGACCACTGGCTCCCCACCCGAGCCGCCTTGCTTCTAGGACGCAGCAATCGATTCCCTCTTCCTGGAGCGCGCGTGCCGCCGCGAGCCCGGTAAATCCCCCACCGATGACGGCGACCTCGGTCTCTACAGTTCCCTCAACCGATGGATAACACTCCGTTGCGGTGGACGCAGCCCACCAAGAGTTAGGATATGCGCTGCCAGCCCCATCCGCCATCTCATCCCGGCTCTTCCAATAACTAGTGCCCATAGACTTCTAATGCGGCTTTGTTGGAGACCTTGCCGTTCATTAGGTCCTCCTCGATCTCGGTTTTCGACCGTTCCTGGGGCTTCCCATACCCCCCTCCCCCTGCGGTCTCTACTAACAGAACGTCTCCCTTGTCCAAACGTAATACTTCCTTAGACCGAACTTCTTCGCGACTACCGTCCCGGCGCTTTACGACAGAACGAGCTACTGCGCCACTACCGCCCCCGTTGAGCCCTGCCGCAGCCGTGAAATGCCTCTCCCCTCGATGTGATACCGTGATTCCATCCTGCAACGCCTCGTATTCTCGTATCACACCGAGACCACCGCGATGCTGCCCAACGCCCCCTGAATCATCTCTCAGTGCGGCCCTTATGACCCTGACCGGCGCATCGACTTCCATTGCCTCCACCGGCATATTCATGCAGTTGGTCGCGTCGGTCTCCACCACGTCCACGCCATCTTGATACTGAGACGCGCCACTGCCACCTGCTATCAGTTCAGTCACAATGAACGACTCGTTCGTATCCGCGCGGCGCCCGCCAAACGCTATTACCAGCAACTCCCCTGCATTGCTCGCAGGAACTTTGTCCGGCACCGCTTTTGCCAGGGCGGCCAACATAGTGCCGGTAATTCGTTTGATCGTCGCGGTCCTCGCGTTCACAGGTGCCGGGTGATTAGGATTGACCACAGTACCGGGTGGCAGACTGATGGATAACGGTTTGAAACACCCACCATTCGTCGGTATATTGCTTCCAGTCGCCGCGCGAACTACAAAACATGCGGCGGCTAACGTCCCAGAATACACACAGTTCAGCGGACCCTTGACCTGTGCGTCAGTCCCGGCAAAGTCAAAATTAAGTTCATCACCCTTAACGGTCGCAGTCACCTCGATGCGAATCTTTTTGTCTAAATCTATGCCATCGTTATCCAAATAATCGACGAAATTGTATACGCCGTCGGGAATACCCTCCAATGCCTTTCTCGTAAGAAGCTCCGAACGGTCGATCAAGTTACCGAACACCCTCGTGAGATATGCTCGACCATACATAGCCGAAACCTCAGAAATACGTCGGCGGGCGATGCTACAAGCGGCTATCTGAGCATTGATGTCACCCATAACCACGTCTGGTATTCGGACATTTTTACGAATGAATCGAATAATTTGATCGTCGTAGGCGCCCCTTCGGGACAGGCGGACAAGCGGTATGCATAAGCCCTCCTGATACAGCTCTGTAGCGTCCGTCGGAACCGACCCAGGTGTCTTACCTCCGACATCTTGGTGATGAGCCATTGCGGCACTAAACGCAATTAGCTCTTCGTCCACAAAAATCGGTACGATTATCGCGATATCAGGAAGATGCGTACCCCCCCCATATGGATCATTTATGATGTAAATATCCCCGTCCGATATTTCGGATTGTCCATACGTTTTTATCACCTGTTCCACGCACGGGATGAGTGTGGCCAGATGAATGGGAATAGAACAAGACTGGGCCAACGTGGTTCCATCAGCCGTAAATAGGCTTGCAGACGCGTCTAGACCCTCTTTGACTATTGGGGAGAAGGAGCTTCGCAATAAGGTAGTCTGCATCTCGTCTGCTATTCCGTCCAACTTATGGCGTATGACCTCCACGGTTATCGGATCCAACTCGTCACGGTTTATCGTTAACGCCTCACTCATTTCCATTACTTGACTATCCTCGTTGGTCTGCTCGACCATAAGCCGTCAAAATTAAACTTCCCCCTTCCAATACCTTGCCACGCCATCCTAGCCCTATTAGCACGGTAGTATCGTCTTGCTCGACGATAGCTGGCCCTGTCACTGTTTCCTCCGCAACTAACTGATCCCGCTTAAAAACGGACGCGGTCACATAGCCCTTATCATGCTGCAGCAGAATATCCCGACTTTCCTTGATCGCGGGCTTGCTTTCAGCGTGGGAGTAGGCCCGATATGTTCTTATTACTTCTTTGTCCCATCTCCTGATAACTCTCAGATTGACAACCTCTACCGGAGCCTGGCGGTCCGCGTGCCCATATATGTTCTCATGAGTGGTCCAAAACGCCTCTTTAACAGAATCTATCGCCTCATTACCAAATATCACATTGTCAGGAAGATCGACTTGAAGATAATGGGATTGGCCGGTAAAACAGAGGTCGGCCACATAACTGACTGCAGTTTCGTCCAGCTCCACACCTTCATCCCGCATCAGCTGCTGGCATTTTTCATCCAACTCCGAGAGGCCACGGCCTATGTGTTCCCTATTGTTTGCCTCTAGCCTCATCGGAGAGGCGCCTGATACCTCGTGCTCGGTCGGACTCGACAGCAGGCCGAGTGCCGATAGGACGCCCGGGTACAGGGGGACCACCACGGATGTAATACCTAGCGCATCCGCAAGCGCGGTAGCATGCAAACCCCCACCCCCACCAAGCGGCAGTAAAGCGAAACCTCTCGGGTCGATACCGCGCTCTATTGATACTAGCCGGATGGCCTCGGCCATTTGGGAATTAATAACCTGATGTATACCAGTCGCAGCCTGCTCAACGCTCATCCCTAAGGGACGGGCTATGCCCTCCTCGATCGCTTTGTACGCCAAGTCAGGGCGCAGTGGTATAGACCCTCCAGCGAAATAGCTAGGATTTATATAGCCGAGCACCACGGACGCATCAGTGACCGTCGGTTGCGTGCCGCCACGGGCATAACAAGCCGGACCGGGATCAGACCCAGCTGAGGCAGGTCCGACCTTTAGCGTGCCCGCACCGTCTATCCAGGCAATGCTGCCGCCACCACTCCCGATAGCATTCACGTCAACCATCGGTACTCTGACGGCGTACCCTTCAATGACACCTGTCTGCCTAACTAATGGCTTCTGACCCTCGATCAGGGCTACGTCGCAACTCGTCCCCCCGATATCCACGGTAATTACATCCTCCTTCCCTGCCATCCGCCCGGTAGTGGCGCCCCCCACTACTCCCGCCGCAGGACCGGAGAGAAACAGCCGCACCGGACGCTGTCTCACCACAGACGCAGAGGCTACGCCTCCTCTCGACTGCATAACCTGTAGTGGCGAGCCTATACCGGATTCCACCAAGTCCCGCTCCATATTCCCCAAATACTCGTCAACCGTCGGCTTGATGTAAGCATCGAAGCACGTTACACAAGTCCTCTCGTATTCACGGAATGCCGGGTCCACCGAAGACGACAGCGATACCGGCACTCCGGGCGCCATCGCGTTTATAATCTCCTCGATTTTCCGTTCGTGTTTGGGGTTCAAGAAAGAAAACAACAGGCACACCGAGAGCGCCTCGACACCTTGTGCCAAAAGTTCCTCTACGGCAACCCTTACCGAGTCCTCATCAAGCGGTGTAAGCACATTTCCGTGTGCATCTACACGCTCTATAACTTCTTTTCGAAGAGCCCGTGGGGCAAGAAATGTCGGCGTTTCGGGCCGAAGCACAAGGTCATACATCGAAGAACGCATTTGCCGCCCAAGCTCCAAGACGTCTCTAAATCCCTTTGTCGTGATCAGGCCGGTCTTCGCGCCATGCCTCTCGATTACTGCGTTCGTGGCGACCGTGGTCCCATGGACGAACCGGCCCACCGCAGACGCGCTAATGCCCCATTGTTGGACAATTTTCTCGAATGCGTCCTTAACTCCTACGCTAGGATTATCCGTGGTGGTAGGTACCTTGATAAGACGGACCTTCCCATCTGCTCCGGCACAGACCACGTCTGTGAACGTACCGCCGACATCAACGCCGATTTGAACGAAGCCCGCTCGACTCTCTCGCATTTAGCCTTCCATCCTTTCCATTCGTGTATCTTTGAACGTAACCAGCTTTTCGCCGTCGCACAGAAGGCATCTATCCGCTGGCCAAACCGCCACTTGTCTGTCACCTTCACTAAACATCCCTACTCGTTCCGCTCCACCGACCGTCGCCATCACCTTTCCTGAAACGGTCTCGAGAATGTAGGTCGCGGCGCTACCGGAAAAAGAGCGCCCCGCGACCACGCCCTCCATGACGCACTTACCTGTCTCCTCCAACCCCGTCGAATCGTCCGTGATCGTCACGTCTTCCGGGCGTATAAACAGCTCGACGTCCTTACCCACCCACGACTTCGCCTCAAAACCGAACAGGGCAAATCTCCTCGTGGTCCCTTTCGGCTCGACAAATGTGGTTCCATCCTGGTAATCGGCAATGTAAACACTCAAACTGCCCATCTTCCCAATAAACGTCGCCACAAATCCCGTCTGCGGCGCTTGATAGACACTAGATGGCGACCCCACTTGTTCCAGGCTGCCGTTGGCCATCACCGCAACTCGATCCGCCATCGACAGCGCCTCCGTTTGGTCATGAGTCACAAATATCGTTGTCACCCCAAGCCGTTGTTGAAGCGCTCGTAGCTCAACCTGCATATTCTCGCGCAGCTTCGCGTCCAGCGCGCTCAACGGTTCGTCCAACAGCAGCACCCTCGGCCTTGTTACCAGCGCGCGCGCTAACGCTACGCGCTGCTGCTGCCCGCCTGAGAGCCCGGCCGGAATCCGGTCCTTAAACCCTTCCATTTGCACCAAGGCCAGTACTTCATCGATTCTGCGTTTCGCCTCCTGGCCACGCACGCCACTCATGTGCAGCCCAAACCCAACATTCTCTTCGACGGACATATGCGGAAACAGCGCATAACTTTGGAACACCATCCCTATGCGCCTGTGGTGCACCGGCACATCAACGATCGACTGCCCATCGATCCTTATGTCGCCAGCATCCGGGTTTGCCAACCCCGCCACACATCGCATAGTCGTGGTCTTGCCACACCCTGAAGGCCCGAGCAGGGCAAGAAACTCCCCGGCCTCGATAGACAGACTCAACGATTTCACCGCCCTATAGGCTCCGAACCGCTTCTCAAGGCCTGCAATCTCAACCTCGCTGCTCCGCATTTGGCCGTCGTGCTCCATTATCTCGCCTCCACAATGCGTCGTACGCCGAACAGCCGATCCAGAACAAACAAGCCAACTATAACCACCACGATCTGTACCGTAGATATCGCCGCTACGCCGGGATCGTAATTGTAGACGAGATAGCTCAACATATAGACCGGAAGTGTCGTCGTCTTCGTATTCGTCAAAAACAAAGCCACCGGCACCTCGTTAAATGACATCAAAAAGGCAAAAATCCCCCCTGCGATGATTCCGGGCCGTATCAGCGGTAGCGATATCCGCCAAAACGTATAAACCGGCCCTGCGCCTAAGGTCCTGGCTGCCTCCTCCATCTCCGCATTCGCGTCAATGTAAACCGCATAGCACGTGCGAAACATGTACGGAATAACGATTACCGTGTGGCCCGCGACCAACGCTGCGAAGCTTCCACCAAGCGCTATCTGCGCTGAAAAAAACAGCAGCCCAATCGCAAGAATTATTGTCGGCAGGCTTAGCGGCGCTAGGATGACCGCTTCGAGCGTCCTCGTGAACCTAGGCCTAAGCCGCACCAATGCAACGACGCACGGAAGCACAAGAATTGTCGCGACCGTCGTGGCCAAGAGGGCCAGACGTATGCTGTTCCACAGCGGCCATAGGAACTCGCTGCTAGAAAGAACGTCCGAGAACCACTTTAAGGAAAAACCATGCGGCGGGAAGATAAGAAACCGGGTATTCGAGAATGACACCGCTACCACAACTGCAATGGGTAGCAATAAGAAAATCACCATCGCTCCCAGATAGCACGCCCGGATGAACCGCTCAGCCCGCGTCACGTGTTCGTTACCTCGCTGCGCCGACGCTGCCTCATAAGATTCTTAGTGGCTATTACCAGGATTACCGCCACGAGCAACACCACACCCAGCGCCGCCGCCAGCGGCCAGTTCGAACTGGATGTAATCTCTTGGTAGATCAGCCATGGGAGCACCATGGTCTTGGTGTTTCCTAATATCATTACAGTCACGAAGCTCCCAATCGTCAGCGTAAACGTCAAGATGCACCCTGTTACAATCCCCTCCATGCTCAGGGGAATTATGATGTGTCGAAATACCCGGAGCCGGGACGCCCCCAACGTCTGCGCTGCCTCGATCACGCTCGAATCCAGCGTTTCAAGCACACTAGAAATCGATAATGTCATAAACGGAACCAAAACTTGCACCAATGCGATGGTAATTCCCGTCCACGTGTACATTAGGCGTACGCTTGGTAGTCCAAGCGCCTCAAGCACGGAATTCAGCAACCCGGCTCCACCGAAGATCACCATCCACCCGTAGGATCTGATAACGACATTTATCAGCAACGGGGCGACTATCACGAACAGCAGGAACCCTTTAAACCACCCTTGCGCCTGGCTTGTTATGTAGGCGAGCGGGTATGCGAGGACCAGGCACGTCACTGTCACCACTACTCCTAGTGCCAACGTCTGCCCAAGAACGAGGTAGTAGTAGGTGTGCGAAAATATCAGTTTATACTCTTGCAGCCACTGCCCGACCGCCCCGGAATGTATACTCTGGGTGAAGTTAACGATCAGAGGTGCGACAAAGAATACGCCCAAAAAAACAAGGAGTGGCCCCAGGAGGGCCACTTTCAATGTTGTGTGTTTTCTGCCTATTAAACTAGTCATTTCACTTGGGACCAGCGCGTTTCGCTCCTAGCGCATCTCCTGGTTCCATTTATTGGTCCAGTTCTGTATATTCGTCACAATCTTCTTAAAAGGAGGTATGACGACCTCATCCGCCGTCGTCACTTGGCCTTTCAGGCTGCTCGGATACTTAACGTTTCTATTACTGACCGCGTAGTGTATCCCGGCCGCGAACTTTGTCTGTGCCGCCGCATCAAGTGCACAGTTTAGGTACTTCCACGATGCTGGATTGGAGTTCTTGGGCTTGGAAATTAGCACTGAACCCGCGATTGTCTTATGACTCGGGATATAGAAGCTCGCCCATTTGTTACCCTTGTTGATAAAGTTAAATGCGCGGCCATCCCAATAGACCAGCAAGTTCACTTGACGAGTTGCGAACAAATTCAGGGCCCCCACTGGAGTGGTCCAGAATTTGAGGACGTGCGGCTGTATGGCCTTCATTTTCTGAAAGGCCGTACTGATCTTGCCATCGTACTGCTGCGACATGAACCATAGGAACGGAGCGCCCCAAGTGTAGGTGACAGACGGCCACGCCACTTTATCGCCGTACTTGCCGCTGGCTATAGCTTTTATCAAGCCTGCCCATGTCTTCGGAGGGTTATGGATGGCGTTGTTGTTATACATCACACCCATCGCCCCGTAGTTTTCCACCACGCCATACGATCCCCATGGCTTATAGAACTTCTTGGGGATGTGCTTTAAGTTAGGGACTTTCTTAACCGTAAGTTTTTGCAGTAGCCCCTCCTTGGCCGCGCGCAACGTATCTAGACCACTTAGCGTGAGCGCGTCAATCGGCGGGTTGTTGGGTTGGGCGCGAACCCTGTTCAACCAATCGCTCGACTCACCGGTGAGGATATGGACCTTACCTCCCGTGCTCTTTTCATAGCAAGGTACGAAGCTCTTTTCGACTGATTTTTGCCACACGCCACCGTAGGCCGTAGCTACGATATCCTTACTTTGTCCCGCGAACGCGCTACCTGTCGCGAGAACCAAAGTCGCCGCCAGCGCGACCTTCGCATGGTTTGCCTTCATTCTCATCTTCTTTACTCCTCTTTCGAGCGACCAAGATTGACCCAGTATGGGCTTCATTATAGTTGTGCGTATCAAACGGCTAGTATATAGGTGGTGAGATAACCCATATTAGTTTCAGATCTGTCGTACCGGCATTTTCGAACCTATGTGGTCGTGTACTTTTAAACCTAAAAGCGTCTTCGGCCTCTAGATTGAATTCATTGTTCTCGACGAATAGAGCCATGGTGCCCTCTAGGATGTACCCAGCCTCCTCGCCCGGGTGCGTATACATCTCGGGACCCGATGAGCCTCCCGGTGCGACATGAACCATCAGAACCTCTAGGTCCCCTGTTAGATCGGGCGTAAGCAGTTCCTTTAACACCCCCTTGGTACGTAGATTTAATAGACGACGCTGAGGCGCTCTGACGATGACACCCATTTCTGCGGTAGGGGGCTGCGCAGGCTCGTCAAAGAAAGCTCTGACAGGAACGCCCAGCGCCTCGCTTATTTGCCGCAGGGACTTAATGCTCGGCGAGGTCACGCCATTTTCTATCTGACTCACGAGACCAACGGAGACCCCTGCTTTGTTAGCGAGCTTGCGAATACTGAGCCCCCTGGCAGCCCTAAGTGCCCTCAGCTGTGTACCAAGCCACGCGTCCGCATGATCAGTCCGGTCCTTGGATGTGGTCTCGGTCTGTGACCCCTCAAACGTCTCGGTATCCATAGCTTCCTAATGCCTTCGTGTGCGGCACAGCATTGTCGCGGGCCGCAACGTAGCCGGATCGCCTTGATTGGCGGTGCTGAACGCCGGAGCGATGCGCCACCACTGCGTCTACCTTTATTTTTCTGTCACTCAGCGCAGGCAAAGATGCTGGCTTCGCCGTTACCAGTGACGCGTCTCAACTACAGCCGCCACCATGGGTCGGCGGCAATCGGTTTCACCTACGGCCCGATATCGTTATGTGCGAGGCTAATCAACCCACGGCCGCACTTACCCTGCACATACCAATAAATTGAACGCTGCCTTTTTAACCATTAAACGAGTGAACGCAGTATGTCAAGGGATCTCGCCTGACACAGCCCCCTCAGGAGAACCCCGTTCTACCGGGCTTGTGGTCGGTCTCGTTACGACAGCCTCCCCGAGGACGGCTGTTCACCCGCGTGCTCGGAGCCCACTTACGGTGCCACGTTTGCCGTTCTCACGCCGTGGCGAGAGTGCGCGAGAACAGCCGACGGAATGCCTGTTACCCGTGGACCTTACGGTCGTATACGAAATGCGAGTCCACTGCGCGCACGGGGCCTTGGCGGCGCACGAGCGAAAGACGCGGGGACGACCGCGATGTTTTCTCAGAGAAGTGTCCCGATTAGACGTGCGCCAGCCACCGTGTACGTTGTCGCGGAATTTGGAGCGACCTGCGCTGGAGTGATGTTTCGTTGTGATGGGGATCAAGGCGATGCATAGGCCATCTTGGCGAGCACTTGCGGGACGGCGAGTGCGGGAACTTGCCAACGTTGGCTTGCTAAGAAAATACGGGTTAGCCATGCTGCGGAGACCCATTCACGTTCACCTTCATTGAACATTAGCGGAAATTCAAGTCGAACCCTTACCAACGGCCGGTCTACAGAGCGGGCCATTCCTGTCAGACCGCGCGGCACGTCTCCAAGACCTTCGGCCCCAGCTCTGTACAAGCGCGCTCCAGGGTCCAGCGGCTAGAGGGTACCGATATGTTGACCGCCCCGATGGGCCTGCCGGATTTGTCCACCACGGCGGCGCCAACGTTGATATCGCCTTGAA